>Ga0065711_1037043_pt1 | contig 20268 bp, 20 predicted proteins | sample Hoacrofraction12_FD_59098 | JGI IMG/M metagenome (GOLD analysis project Ga0065711, IMG submission 59098) | Hoatzin crop microbial communities from Cojedes, Venezuela - Epithelial fraction 12 v2 (version 2) | ecosystem: Host-associated > Birds > Digestive system > Esophagus > Crop | place... | reverse complement strand
ACCCCCTCCTAGCCCCCCCCTCCGCCAATCAGACCGCACCCTTCCCGGTCGGTCCCCGCCCTCTCCTCCTGTCAGTCACCGCTCCGCGCCACACCCCCGCGCCCCGCCCACGGCTGGGGCCGCAGCCGGGAGCCACGTCAGGAAGAGGGAGGCCGCGCCTGCGCAGTGGGGCGGGCGGCGACGGCAGTGACAGGCTGGCAGGAAGGGGCGGGGAGCAGGAAGGGGCGGGGGCGGCACCGGCACTGGGGTTGGGATCCGGATTGGGATTGGGACTGGGACCGCGACCGTGACGGGGAGGGCCTTACCGGGGGGCCGCTCGGCAGCGCCATGCTGAAGAAATTCGACAAGAAGGACGAGGAGTCGGGTGAGGGAAGGCCGGGGGGCGCCGGGCCGTGAGGGGAGGCTCCTCCTCCTCCTCAGGGTAACGGCCAGCTGTGAGGGGACCCCGGGGGGAGCTGTGAGGGGACCCCTGGGGAGAGCAGTGAGGGGACCCCTGGGGAGAGCAGTGAGGGGACCCCGAGGGGGGGAGCAGTGAGGGGACCCCGGGGGGGAGCAGTGAGGGGACCCCGGGGGGAGAAGTTAGAGGGCCCCCTCGGGGGGTGCAGCGAGGGGACCTCGGTGCTAGCGTTGCCGCGGGGCCGGCCGGTGTGCGCTGGAGCCGTCTGCTGCTGTCCCGCTCGCACCGCTGCGACAGCCGGAGGCTGAGCCTGCGGCACTGGCACAGCACGCCGGCGTGGCCTGCTGCGGGTGCTGGGTCCGAGGCTAAATATTGAGCACATTAGCCCTGTTCACAGTTGCCCAATTCTCAAACCAGGTGCTAAAGCAGGGTGGAATCCAGTTTGTAGTTTGTGGCGTTTTTTCTGACACGCACGGTCCGTTGCCCCAGCAAAATCACTGCCAGTTTCAGTGGGTCTGGAAGGCTGAGAGCACCAAAGCGTGAAGTGATTGCTTGACCTCTCAGAACTTAAGGCCTGAGTAGTGAGGAAGAGGTTGGTATTTTATGTGGTGTGTAATTCAGGTGGAATCAAGGCTAGATATGACAGTGTTTACTTTCCTGGCTGTGCCTTGTGGAATCTTTATCTTTCTGTAAAGCTTTCTATGCAGCTTGTTCTGCATAACGTATCAGTGTGTCCTGAAGTGAACTGATTCAGTGTAAGTCTTAGTGATTTTTTTGTGTGACTGTACTTGGTTTTTATTTTAACATGCATTGAATGCATTGCCCTTGTTTCCCTTTTCCAAAGCTTCCAGTAATATCTTGATAAGCAGAGAATATAGGGAGGCAACTATTGGAGGGGAATCGCTCTTGGCTTTCATTTCTGGGGCTATTCTTCATTTGCACCTGCTGCATGCTTCGAGGTACTGCATTACCTGTGGCCAAGGCTGGCAGGAGATGCATTTACTTGTATTATGAGGCTGACTCTTGTTGATTTTGTTCATACTGAGACCTCACAGAGCTCTCCTTTCTGGCACTGCTGCTTGCATGCTTCACAACATTTTTTCTTCGCTATTGCCTCTACTTCTCATCCTATTGCGTTTGTCCTGAATGAAGATTCCTGGGATTTACTGCACCTGCCTTTCTCCTGTGGATTGTGTGTATGCCCAAAATGTATAGCCTGAATGCTTGTTGTTGTCAGGTTTAGGTGGAGCGCATCATCCCTGAATTTACAGGCCTTTTATATCCATTCTTTTCATGTAAAGGCTAACAGGACTGTCTTTTTGCTGAGGTGAGTGTGTCGCTTAATTGGCTTCTGTTTCTTTGCTTTTCATGGGTGGTTTAGGTAGTCTTGGATAAGCTGCTTCCATTGGCTTTCAGAAGCGCACTTCGAGATGTTATTTTGGGCATGTCATTTTTCTGAGATCCTTGCTCAGTCAGTGACTGTTTCTCTGCGAGTCAGTATAAGTTGTTGTTAGTCATCCAATACTAGGAGCTTTCTAAGCACACAGCCTCTGCCTTTCCTATGTCTGTTTCTCCTCTGATGGAAAAATACTTTGACACAGGGTACTGTGAGGACTGAGACCTCATGTGCAATATATTTCAGGATCCTTAGTGCTATGAAATACGAAGAGGCGATGGTCTGTTGTTGATGGCTGATATAGGGACTGCAGACTTTCTGGGCCATGGGAAATACTGTGCTGCTAGGAAGGTTTTTTGGAGCGCATTCATGTGCTCATACTAGAGCTGGTTCATAGTCATACTAGAGACGTGTTTTTTTCTTTCCCCATGTTTTCTTCTCTCTCCAACCCCACATAAGTGTCTGTATGTCGTTTGTCCATCTACTGCATTTGCAAATTTCTGAGCCAGAGCAGGAGAGTTTATGAACTGTGAAGGAGCCAGGGTGCAGATGTGTTTGCCTTGAAGTTTAAGACTTACTCTTGCAAAGGCTCCTTGTGCCATCATAGGATGCTTCCGGCCCGGGTCAGATTGGAGCTGGGCCTGGGAGCTGTGTTTTCTAGCGGATCAGGCTTGTTAAACATTGGAACAGCTCTAGAAATGGCTGCGTTTTGTCCCAGGGCCAGGCTGAACATAGGTACTAATTAAAACCTGCTTATCAATAACTGGCAGCTTTTGAAGAGGCAAGCTAATAGAGACTGTGCAGAATGATAGTGCTTTTCCCTCTGATTATTTCATCCTTAATTGGTGGGGTTTTTAATTATTTAATATAATTTATTCTATTAAGTGGAATAATGAAAGTTACTCTGCGTCCAGACTCTCTAGTCCGCTGTCTTGTTCTCTTAATTAGTGATAGAGCCAAAAATACTTTACTGGTGGGTTCTTGATTGGTTTATAAGGGAGGCATAAAGCACTCCTGACTCACCAGTCTGGCAAGCGATGCCCCTTTCTGTCTGAGCTTTTTTTTCTAGGCCTGTCTTACTGATGCTCTAACTGTCAGCAAGCTCCCAGCCCAGGGGCTGGAAATAGGCCTGTGAGGATAACAGTGGAGCAGTTACTTTACAGCTAATCAGTCTACCTCAGCTCATGGTTCATTACTTCTAGGGGGATGAGAAATTGAAGAATGTCCTGTGTGCTCTGCCTTCCCTAACTGCTGTGAAGACATCCAATCAATATTGCTTTAAAGAGGGAGCTCTGGTTGCTTTGTGTTCATGAAAACGTTACATCAAAATGCTCAGTCTGTTTTTAAAGTATGGGCATGGTTAGATTGCTTTCCCACAGCACTATCCCTGGAAAGACTTTTACTCCCTTTATTTTGCAGGTGGGGGTTCCAATCCGTTCCAGCACCTGGAGAAGAGCGCAGTCTTGCAAGAGGTAAATCGTCAGATGCTCTCCTTTGTGTACCCCTTTCTGTCTATAGCCTCTCCCTCTCTTGAGTAGGTCACTGGAGAACTTCAGCAAGGAAATGGGCGTTTGTTACAGTCCTGCAAGCACTGAAAGAAATGGGCAACACTCCTGTTAGTTCTTATTTTATTGTTGGAGGAAGGAAGGAAGAAGGTTGAAATGGTCCCTGTAACGAATTAGAATGTGAACTATAAATAGTAGTAAAATGAATAAAATTATCTGTGAAAGCTCACCCTAAAACAGGAAGGTTGGGAAGTTGGCCTTGAGCATCCTGAGTGTCTTGTAGATGATAAAATTAATGAGTAGGGTGTGAGTAGCTATTGAATAGTCTATGAATTGAATAGAAAGGCATTTTTCTAGACCCAACAGCAGGTAAACTTCTTGATCCCCAGACCCCGTTGTTTCAGCGTTATCTATTTGCTTGCAACATTGTGAATTGGTGTTGGCTCCTCTTAGCCTCGCAGAGCTAGCTTACATCTGTCAGAAGAGCAGTGCTTTAGCTAGCACACAATCCAGAGTTGTATGGGTGAAAGAGTGATGAGGATTTGCCCTTTAAACCTTAATTGCAGTTGGATATATGATCCCAGGATGAGACTATAGAACCAGGTGTTTAAAAGGGTTCCATGTTTAACAGGAATTGAGGGGAAGTCTGATCCAAAGTCACTAAGAATCGTGCCGTACCTTGCTCACAATGTATTGTTTGTATCAATGGCCAAGACCAGACAGGACGGTGTTTGCGAGGGAGCGTTGGTGTCGGCGTGCTTGTCTGTGCTTTGTTTCTAGGCACGAGTATTTAATGAGACTCCCATAAACCCAAGAAAATGTGCTCATATCCTCACCAAGATCCTGTATCTCATAAACCAGGTAAGGGAGAGAAAATGTATGCCTATACAGAGACACCTGCAGCAGACCCAAAGCTGGTTGTAATAGGGTTGGGATTTCCTTCCTTCTTTCCAAACATCTTATAGGGGGAGCACCTTGGTGTCATGGAAGCTACCGAATCCTTCTTTGCTATGACCAAGCTGTTTCAGTCCAATGATGTAAGTCTGCTTGTTTTCTGTGGTATTTAGCTGGTGGGACAAGTTGTCAACAGCGTCTTTTTCAGCCTTGGGATGTGCATTTTTATACAATCAGCTTTTCTGTCCTGCCAGGAGCTACCTGATCTGAGAGGGAAGAGTAGGATGAAAACTTAGAAACAGAGATCAGCTTCCTAGCCCTTCCCAGACCTTGTAGCAGCTTAGCTGAAGCATTCTCTGTTCTTGAGATGGTGATTCTTCCCTTCCCAGACCTTGTAGCAGCTTAGCTGAAGCATTCTCTGTTCTTGAGATGGTGATTCTTCCCTCCGAATTGCTGTTTAACCCCTGAAGTTGTGCTAGGCACAGATCAAGTGTGTAATCAACTAGGATACACTATGCTTTGTGCCCGGCATTAAACGATCCTGTTTCCTGCTGAGGTTCAACGACTGTGTGTCCTGGAGAAGGCCAGGAGTTAGTACCTAGCCAGAGCAGTAGTACTATCACTAGTTGTCCCCCAGACCACAAGGCATTATAATTATGAGACCGGTGTAGAAATCCCCAGACTCAGGAATATAAATTGCTGGCTTTCTTGCTTTTGAAGCAACAGGGTGCCTTCAGCTAATGATTACAAGCTTTTCTCCTTGTTCTTGTGAATGACAAGTGAAACATGTAGATCCAGCAAAATTTGGTATCTCTGCGACTTCACCTTAAGAGTGAGGGATTTAGAAGAGGAAGAGATGTTTTGTTAATCAGTATGAGGTTTGTGCGCCTTTTACGCTCAAGCATTGGGGGGTCTCTGAAGGTATCAGGTTCTTGATCTTCACAATAAAATCGTGGAAGCGGGGACAACATCCCTTCCTATCCGGGATCCTCTCAGCTGATGTCTGTCTTCCCTCTTTCCTTGTCAGCCAACTCTTCGCAGGATGTGTTACCTGACTATCAAAGAGATGTCTTCTATTGCAGAGGACGTAATCATTGTTACTAGCAGGTCAGTCACTTTGCTTTTCTTACTGTTATATTCACGTGTCCTCCAGTAATGCCCCTCCAACCTCTTGGAGATAACTCTAGTCCCTAGGCAGGGTGACGATACGGAATGCCCTTGGTGAGGGAAAATTTTTCCTATCAAAGAGGCCATTACAATATAGACACTGAACTCCTAGTGATGTATGTGAAATGTGCTGTGTCCCCGTATCCCCTGCCCACGGGTGTTTGGATTGTCTCTTTTGGTTACATGATGTGGCAGCACTGCTGTTTTTTCCCTCTTTAGCAAAAGGCTGTTTCGTTAACTCCTACTTTCCTGTCTGAATGCCTTGAAGCTTTTTGAAGATTTCTGGCATAAATTCCAAGGCTTTCAACAGGTAGACAGGGATTTACTGCTCCTGCAGCAGCACAGGATGCGACTTCACCAGGGAACAAAATTCCCTCTGTGAGTCATTCCTGGACTGCTGCTCATCCCATTGAAAGGCCAGTGCCATACTGGGAGATGGGAGCATGAGGGTACAGGGTCTGCTGACAGCCGAGGCCATGCAGCAGGCAGAAGCCAGCCCGAAGTGCTGTGATGGGATGAACTCCCATCCCCTCACAGAGTCTCGCACTGGCCAGGGTCTCGGGGAAAGGGCAGGAATGAGCATTCAGTAAGGCAGGCAAATGGCTCAGGGGCATGTGTGTGCGCTCCAGACTCCTGTGGTCATCAGGAACTTGCACAGCCTGATGATGGGCTGGGAACCCGAGCACTGATCTTTTCCTCCTGCCTTCCCACCCCAGTGGGACTTGCCTGAGACCTTCACTTGCCTGCTTGGCATTTGTCTGTGATCCCGGTTGCCTGCTGCTCTGTGTGCACTGTGCGTGCACCTTGGAGCTGCTGGCTCAGGAGTCTAGTACTGAGAGCTTCCTGTTTTCAACCAGCTTAACCAAAGACATGACTGGGAAGGATGACAATTACCGAGGCCCTGCTGTGAGAGCGCTCTGTCAAATCACTGATGTAAGTGCTGCTTTTCCCTTGGGGCAGCCCTAGGCCCTTCACATTTCCCTGCTTCACCCAATCCCACCTTCTGCTCTGCTTTTCGTGCCTTTGCATCTCCACTTCCATGCTCCTAACTGCTTTTCCATATCAGCTGTTGTTTCCCTCTCCCTGCAGAGTACCATGTTGCAGGCCATTGAGCGCTACATGAAGCAGGCGATTGTTGACAAAGTGCCAAGTGTATCCAGCTCTGCTCTGGTGTCCTCCTTGGTATGTACTCCCTGCAGCGCGGGCCTGAGGGACAGTCAAGCTGGGAAGCAGTCATCTGTGGTGGGACTGCACATCGTGGGAGTTTCAGGGTTTCCTTGTTGCTATTCCGCTCTTCGTGAACTGAGGGACTGGCGCTGGCTTTGTGGGAGACCATCGACCTCTTGAGGCCGCAGCCGTCATGGCCAGGTCTCTGCATGCCGATCCCTTGCTCTTCTATAAGTTGCTGCCGCCAGTGCCCTCATGGGGAAGGCTCTTTGCTTCTTAATACGAGCTGTGATTCCCAAAGCTTCCTCCATCCTTCTCCAATGGGTTGTCTGTGGCTTTGTCTCCCCCCAGCACCTGCTGAAGACCAGTTACGATGTGGTAAAACGCTGGGTGAACGAGGCTCAGGAGGCAGCTTCCAGTGACAATATCATGGTGCAGGTAGGAAAGCCACCGCCAACACAGGGAATAGCAAGCAGCAGATGGGGGTGGAGTAAACTGCTAGAGCTCAGCCAGGCACCTCTAGGCAACAGAGGGGATAAAAGTGGAAAGAACACACCGTGAGTTTGTGACGATCTCCTTCCTTGCACAGTATCATGCTCTGGGCTTGCTCTACCATGTGCGGAAGAATGACCGCCTGGCAGTCAACAAGATGCTCAGCAAGTTCACACGCCATGGCCTCAAGTCACCATTTGCCTACTGCATGATGATTCGAGTAGCCAGCAAGCTGCTGGAGGAAGAGGCTGGCAGGTGAGGGGACTCCTTTGACCTGCTGGAAGAATTTCCTCAGGTCCTGTTTTCCACCTTCTGTTGCAGGCTCACTTGCCATCTCATGAGGGCAGTAATTTCTGTCTTTGAAGAGCAGCATACAACTTCTACCCTTTTATTGTTGGATGAAAGGCAGCAGACAAAATACAGGATGCTCTCATGGTTGTTGTGAGATGGCTTCTGTGAGTCTTGTCTGTGTGCTTGCACATTGAATACTTTCTCGTTTCTCTGGACTGTTTCGCATAGCTGTTCTCTGTTGAGATACTCTAGTTCATTTTCTCTGTCTGCTGTAATTATTTGACTACCATGTATGTAGTGTGGCTTCGTGGTGGATAAGACTTGTGATATGTACAGTCAGCTCCTGGTGTGTGAGGGCTGAGGGAGATTCCCTTTAGCCTGTAAGGCAGAGGATGTCTTCTCGGCAGGCAGCCTGACTTCCAGCCCAAGCATGCTGGAAGTACAATGACCACTGCAAAATGTGGGGACAGTGGATTTATGGCTGCTTTTACCTTTCCACGGGCAATGGGACCTGCCCGTTTCTGCTGCCAGATTCTTCGTTTCTGTTAGGACCGTTATTTTAATTAATTTTTGTGGTTTTTGTCCCTTAGCCGTGATAGCCCCTTGTTTGATTTCATCGAGAGCTGCCTAAGAAACAAGCATGAGATGGTGGTCTACGAAGCTGCTTCTGCCATCGTTAATCTGCCCAACTGCACTGCCAAAGAGCTGGCTCCGGCTGTCTCGGGTAAATGTGGCACTCGTGGCAATGGCAAGGGGATTATGGGCCTATGGTGGTGACACGTGCTGACTACCCCAGGAAACAAGGACCTTGTGTAGTTTCAGGCTTGTAATGTTGCCATACCCTTTGTTGCTTTATGCTGCTGCTGAGAGCCTGTGGTGTATGTGAATAGCTTTGCTCCTGTAAAGGTGTCTGCCTGATGTGTTCATGTGTGGGTTACTGGAGGAGTCTTTTTTTCTATGAAACAGGGCTGAATTCTAACTGATAAATCTCCCTGCTTTAGACTGAGTGTAACAGTGCAAGAAGCCAGGGTGCTGGGGTTCTGCCTTCCCAGTTCAGTCCAGTCCAGAGGTTCTCCTGAGCTGGGGCTGTTGGCAGGTAGGGAGGCTGTGTGTCACCTCTCTGCACAGGGAGGGTGCCCTTCATGGGCCAGCCCTGGGAAAGGAACAGGGTTTGCATAGAAATGAAGAACAGTAGTTCAAATTGACTTAATAGGGAAGATGACAAGGTGATGAAATTGGTTTTCAAGAGGAGCGAAGGATAGCACCACTGTGGAAAAAGAGTGAGGTGGGTAAGAGCTAGTTGTCAGCAGGGCTGTGTGGCAAAGGGGACAACAGGGAGGGAGGAAGCTGGTAAATTCACAGTTGCTTCTTGAGCATGCTTCTAGTTATCTTGTGCTTGCAGCTGTCTCTTAATTGAAGCTCTTGCTTTAGGTATGAAATGCTTCTTGATAATAGATTGCCTAAATGTCTGCCTTTGTCGGTTTTCCCACCTTGCAGTTTTGCAGCTGTTCTGCAGCTCCCCAAAAGCAGCACTGAGGTATGCAGCCGTCCGTACCCTCAACAAGGTAGGAGCTGGTCTCTTGGGAGCTGTAATAGTTTCTCATGTGCAGGGAGGTGCAGACTCCAGAAGAGAAAGGAGGCCAGATTATGTGATGATTTTGTACCTTGGGCTACAGCCTTACATTTCATTGCGTTCCAGGTGGAATAAAACCTCAAAGAATGCTTTACAGAAGGGAAAAGAAAGCAGTTGTTGACAGGTCTCTGTAAGAGTGTCACTGGTCTTACGCATTGCTGCTTTCCCTTCTGAGCTTTCTGTGGTGAGGAGCTCCTCGTAAAACAGGGATCAAACCTTGATGCTGCTTCTTGCCTTCTCCATGGCAGTCTTTGCTCCAGCTTTTCCCTTGACCTTGTCAACTCTAAAAAGACAGAATGGCAGTGTCTAGTAACGGCTGTACTTCCACCCACGAAGCTGTTACGCACAGCTAGGCTCGATGAATTTTTGGTGGGAGTTTATAGCTTTTTTTTGCAAAGCCTGAACCTTAACATATAGAGGAGAATGAGAGAGTTAAAAATAGTAAAAGAATGTTTCTTACTACTGCTTCTCTTCCAACAGAGATGCAATTCTGCAGGAAGAAAGAGCTTGTTACTTTAGCCTTGTATGAGTTTCTCTAAGATGACCCTTGTGTACAATCTGTAGCATTTATTTTTATAGGAAGAAGCAAGAGCTTAGTGGTTTATGCCAGCTGGGCCTTTTGTGTATATTCAGCGATTTCCAGTCTTCCTTCTCTGCTCTAGGTGGCCATGAAGCACCCGTCTGCTGTGACTGCCTGTAACCTAGACCTGGAGAACCTTGTGACAGACTCGAACCGCAGCATAGCCACCCTGGCCATCACCACACTGCTGAAAACAGGCAGTGAGAGCAGCATTGACCGGCTCATGAAACAGATCTCCTCCTTCATGTCAGAAATCTCAGATGAGTTCAAAGTAAGGAAGTGGGAGAAGGAGGGACACACAGGTTTTTGAAAGACACCCCTTGGTCTTTGTCCATGTTTGTGTGTGTGCTCTGAAACCTGTGTGGAGCCCCTTCCAGCAGCTGGGCTGCAGCATATTTGTAGGAAAAAGAAAGAATATCAGGCTAAAATTAAATCTCTTTCTCTTCTTTCCAGTGGGTGTGGGGTTTTGTTAGAGGCTGGCCAGGGCATACAGATCAGTCTCCTCCAGTTCCTAGGATTGTACCTCCTGGAACTGCATTTATTAGATAAGCAAACCAAAATCATAGTTTCCAGACTAGAGACCAACACAAAATGGAAACTTCAACTAATTCTTCCTGCCTGATGAGACAGAATCCTTTTTTGCTTACCCCCCTTTTTCTCCAGGTGGTAGTGGTGCAGGCCATCAATGCACTGTGTCAGAAGTACCCTCGCAAGCATGCTGTCCTCATGAACTTTCTCTTCACTATGCTTCGGGAAGAGGTAAGTTTGCACAACAGCTACTTTGTGGTCCGTGTTTGTATGCATGAACTGCAGGACTGCACAGTAGTCCCTGTGAGAGTCAAGTTTTTACTGATAATGCTGTGCAATAAGAGCCACTCTCCAAAAGGCTTGCAGTCTTAACTGGCAGAAATGTCCAGTTGTGCACAATAGTTATACACATACTGCCAGGCATATTTTTGATGTGGTTTTCATTCTTTGATTTTTCTGGGGGTTTATTAACTCTCAAAGCAAATGCAGGCAGCAGCAGATCTGTTGGCAGATCGTGTGTGTTTCACATTTGAACGAGCTTTCTTTTATACTTTGACAGCAAATTCCAAGAAGTTTTGTCTTGTACACAAAGATTCCATAACAACCTATTTATTGATGACACAGAACCACTTTTGTTCTGTTCTCTGTGCTATGGCCGTGAAGGGATCACGAGTACCTATAACCATTCTCTGCATTCAGTCAGACAGAGAGTTGCAGAAATACAGCTTTACAGAGGTTTGCTGAGGCCATTTCTAAATTAACTAACACGCCTGCAACACAGCTGGCACCACTGCCTGCTCTGACATCACTTTTTGCCAATTACAGCTTCTCATTTGGGAACAAACCAGAGCATCTCATTTTACTCTGGTGAAAAATGGACTATTCTCCTTTCCCAGATTTTCTGTGGGTGGATGGTATCATTTTGAATGTGGTTTTGTAGTTGAAACCATTCTGTTTTAAAGCTTTTTTTAATCCAAAGTAGCTCGAGAAAGATCCCCGAAATGCCCAGTGCTGTGCGTGTAATTGGCAGAGGATAGTGTGCAGTTTAATCCCCTGGTGCGTACTGAGGACACTAGTAAATAATGGCTGAAGTTAACCAAGCATGAATGGCATGTCAGGTTATGGGTGTGCCTGGGGAGGTATTGATTACCTGTCCTCCCACACTGATGGGGCTGTGTGCTGGGTCCTGCTGTGGCAGATGTGATCCTTAATACACTTCTGTTGTGATTCATCCTCAGAAGTCTGGTGCTAAAGGGGAGATGGTTGGGTTTTTTCTCTTCCCATATGGCTGGTTTTATGCACTAATTCTAGCAGCAGAGGATTTTGAAGGAGATGTAAACCCTTCAGACTGATGGATTCTTTTACCCTCTTTAGGACTTGTTTTTTTGATCTTCACTGCAGCCATTCTGAAGGGAGCTGGCAAGAGAGCTTGAGTATTAGCTGGCCCTCTGGATGTAAAGAGGGTCAAAAATGAGGGCAGCATTACTGCCCTGCTCCTTTCAAACACAGATTAAAAGCATAGAGTACCAGTGACCTTTCTGAAGGAAATTTTTTTCCTGTCTGGCTAGTTCAGAGTCTCAAATACTTGGAGATTTCCACCTGAGTAGTTTGCTTTTGCTCCCTAGGGTGGCTTTGAATACAAGCGAGCCATTGTGGACTGCATCATCAGCATCATTGAGGAGAACTCGGAGAGCAAAGAGACAGGCCTGTCTCACCTCTGCGAATTCATTGAGGACTGCGAGTTCACTGTGCTTGCCACTCGTATCCTCCACCTCTTGGGGCAGGAAGGGCCCAAAACCAATAACCCCTCCAAATACATTCGCTTCATCTACAACAGGGTTGTCCTGGAGCATGAAGAAGTCCGGGCAGGTAAGAGACAGACCTTGACAGCTGTCTGCCCTGTGGCAGATCTTCAAGCAAATACAGTGCATGAACACCTCTGCTTTTGAGGATTGTAATTTGCTCTATTCCTGAGCGGATCTTTTTACGCAGCAAAGATCCTGCAGTAGTATTGATGGAAGAGGTGGCCAGCAGCTGAGAGATGGGGAAGGAGCTGCAGTGACTCTGAAACTAGACAGAGGAGGTTTGCGATCACTTCACTGTAATACATCTGCCTCTTTCTAGTCACAGCAATGCTTTTTACTAGTGTCAGTGTGTCTGATATGGCATTTGAACGGGGCCAGGAAATAGAGGAAACTTCAGGTGAATTCTTTGCTTTCTAATTCTGTTTTCATGACTTGTGCTACAGGTGCTGTAAGTGCCCTGGCCAAGTTTGGAGCCCAGAATGAGGATATGTTACCCAGTATCTTGGTGTTACTGAAAAGGTGAGTTGTACCTCAGAGTTTCTCAACATCCTGGGTAGAAACCCCTGTTCGCTTGAGAGCCTGTCAGCATCCTCATGCATCTGTAGTCTCTTCTAGCTGTGGGTCTGCAAAGGTGCAGTGGGTACCTGGGATCACCACTGCATTCAGCGCTCCACAGCGGACATGAGAAGCCAAGTGTGCTGGGTGGTTCCTTGTCTAATTCAATTACTAGTAGATTGCCTGTTGTCTTGTATGGCATGTTCTTTCTGGCCCTGTAAGGTGGCTTAGTCACCTGGATTCCTTTGCGTGGACTGTGCTGCCTTGCACTGAAGAAAGTTTTCCACTTTCAGGTGTGTGATGGATGATGACAACGAAGTGAGAGACAGAGCCACCTTCTACCTGAATGTTCTGGAGCAGAAGCAGAAAGCCCTCAATGCTGGCTACATCCTGAATGGTAGTGCAGGAAGTCCTCAAAACAAGTCTGCACCTCTTTCCTGGTTTAACAAGTGACAAAGAGCTGGCATTATCTGTGGTTTCAGTGACCTGTCGCTTCTGTCCCCAGGTTTGACGGTGTCCATCCCTGGGCTGGAGAGGGCTCTGCATCAGTATACCCTGGAGCCCTCTGAGAAACCCTTCGACTTGAAATCTGTTCCTTTGGCAACAGCTCCGATCATCGAGCAAAGAGCAGGTGAGGAACAGTCCCCTGAGAGCTGGTCCAAGCCAGTAATTACCTTGCAGCTCCAGCCCTTGGGCAGTAGACTGCATTGGGCTTTCTGGGAATTGCTGAGCTCCATCCTATATGAATTTTGTGGGATTATATCTTCTGTGAGGGCTAAGGCCAGCAAATCTGGTTGCTTCCACATTCGTGGTTTGGTTTAGTCCAGCTGCTAAGAATAGTAGTAGCTGATAATCCTCACTGGAGCTGCTGCAGTTCCGAAGGTGTTTATGAAGCTAAATATGGGTGTCTAGTCCATAGCAAGGTGAGAAATGAGCTCCCTGCTTTTCCGTAGTCAAATCCAGACATTGATCTGTATTAGTTACTTCTTACTCTTCACTTTCAAATCTTGGGTTTTTCTTTTTCGTTTTGCTTTGTTTCTCATGCAGAAAATGCTCCAGTTACTGTAGTCAAACAGCCAGAGAAGGTGGCAGCAACACGGCAAGAAATCTTCCAAGGTAAACTGATGCAAAGCCTCTCCTACGCCTGTGTGTGAGAACAAAATAGCCACCTCTTGCTGAACCTGCCTAGCCTCTCTAGATTTTTTACTAGCTCCTTTCAGAGTGACATGGGCTCCCAACTTTAAGTCTGCTGTTCACTCCTGGGAGGCAGGGGTGCCTGCAGTCCTGTTCTGTCTAAATTGCAGTAGAGGTGTGCAAAGGATGATGCTGCTTTTAATTTTAAAAGTCCTTAGTGAATATTTATGGATGTTTGATGGATGGTTCCTTGCTGCAGCAGCTTCTGGCAGCTTAAATGAGGGCTTTGAAACTGCTAGCACCTTCCTGTGGGTTGGCGAAGGCAGTGGTTTCTGTCCTCTGTTTCAGAGCAACTGGGGGCAATCCCAGAGTTTCGGGGACTGGGCCCACTCTTCAAGTCTTCCCCAGAGCCTGTTGCCCTGACAGAGCTGGAAACGGAGTACGTGGTTCGTTGCACCAAGCACACGTTTGTCAGCCACATGGTGTTCCAGGTGGGTAGCTATGGCATGTAGTGCTCAAAGAGGGCGGGAAAATAAGCTCCTACCAGTTAAAAGCTCCACTGGGAAGAAAGAGCTCGGGGATCTCTGTGTTCAAAGCACGTCACTGCAATGAGGAGTCCTTAGGTTCTCATGCAGGGCAGCAGAGCCCCAGAAAAAATTAATTAGGGAGTGTACGTGTGTGGCTGAACAATGGTTATACTCACGGTCAAAAGAATCAGCAAGCACTAGGTGGGGCTGTTCTCACTGAGCAGCGGGCAAGGGGAGCTGAGTTCCTCCCTCGGGGTCGCCGAGCACGTGCTTTGGGCATAAAAGAGAGAAGCTTTATCTGAGAGGCTGAAAAGAGAACCCAAGAAAAGGACGTGGTAGGGGAGGGCTCTTCATCCCCTGTGTTTCGTTGTAGCCTGTGTAGTACAGGTGCTTGTTTCCGTACATCTTGGCCTTGGCTGGACTGCCTTGCTGCTACATGTGAGACGTTAGGATCAATTTGCCAGCATCTTTGCCTGGGCCTCGGGGAGTTCAAGGCACAGCGAGTCCTACGCTACCTTGTGAGCAGCAGTGTTTTGTCCTTAGCTAGCTCCTTCCTCAAAAGCTCAGAACTGCTTACACAGTCTTCGTAGGGCTTGATCTTTGTTTTTGTTGTCCATCCACCAGATGCAATTGTATGAGGTTAAGTGAGTTGTCGTTGCAGCCGGAACAAAGTCTAATCAGCAGCTGTAGACTTGCTGCAACGATCAAGCTTGCTGAAACTTGTTCAAACTATGCCTAGTTTGAGCCGTGCAAAGGATCATCTTCCCATCTGCTGTGGGATACTGTGTGCCTTAGCATCAAGTGAGAAGGTGTAGGCAACACAGTGCTCACATTTCGATACAGCAAAGAGTTAACCTGGGAATTACCATTCTGGGAGGAAGGACCAAGTACATTTAAAGGAAAAAGTTCCATACTAACTGGTGAACTGAAACAGGCAGAAGCTGACACGTCCCTGCCCTCGCTGAGTTTGTGTTCCTGCCTGTGTCGCAGAGGGCAGGCAATCGATAATTGTGTGCTGGTTCATTTTAAGTGGGGAGGAAAAAAAAAACACAGTTTGCTGGAGCACTGGAGTCCCCTGCTGGGTTTTCATTTCTCCCCTAAAGCATTTAAATGAGTAGTTTTTAGTCATAGTTGCTCTGTGACTAAACTGGAACACATGAGCTCTAAACTAGCCAGCTGATAGCGAGATGCACTGTTGAAACAGAAGGAGCTAGGGGTTCGCAAGTTGACACCGCGCTCCCACCCTGCCTAAAGTGAGTCTGCTGTTAGATCTGTAGCTAGCAGCTTCAAGCTGTTGCTGCTCTCACCTTCCCTGTTTAGTTTGACTGCACGAACACCCTGAACGATCAGATCCTGGAGAATGTCACGGTGCAGATGGAGCCAACAGAGGGGTATGAGGTCATTGGCTACGTACCTGCCAAAACCCTGGTGTACAACCAGCCGGGCACCTGCTACACGCTGGTGGCACTGTCTGAAGAGGATCCGACAGCAGGTAAATGGTTTGCCCTCTGTGTTTTCCTGATGTCCCCCAAATGAAGCCTACCGTATTGCTCGCCCCCACAGATTCTACCTTGCATCCTAGCCAGATATTTATAGCCTGTGCGTGGGCGCAGCCCTGAGCGATGCTGAGCATGACTTCTCTTTGCTGTTTGAGGGCTGTCAGGCCTCCCTGCTCCTCTCCCGGCTCCCTTGTGCTGTAGCGCTGTCCAGTCAGGCTACAAGAGCTGGCAGATGAGCATTCACCTCTCTGCAGAGTGATCTCCCATGCACCCTGGTGTGTCCTTTAGCCTGCCTATTCTTTGTGTTAGTGTGTGGGGAGGCTGCTACTTGTGAAGTGCTGTGAGTGCCCAGGTGCTGAGTAGCAAAGGGGTGCTTCAGACAAACCGCTAGAATTTCAGGGGTGTCTATTTGAACTGAACGTCCCCTCATTTATCACTGTCTGGAACATGAACCGGGCCTTACCTGTGCTTTGGTCTCACTGGTTTGTGTTCCGGGACTGCTCACCTGTGTGCGCTGCTGCTGTTCGCCCAGCAGTGCCTGTCTTCTCGATGTGAGTCATCGCTTCCTCTCTCAGCCGAGCGGTATTAATCAGCTGCCGTGCTGCACTGCAAGGTGGTTTCATTTCGGAGGTGCATAAGCTGAGCTCTAGATAAGGATCTCGCCTCTTCACAAGGCGCTGGTGGGACATGTTCAGTTAGTATTCCCAACGCAGCTTGAGGTTCATCAGTAATAGCATTTGATCTGAGGATTATGGTCTTGTACAACCATCATGAACCTGTCTTTATCACTGTTTGCTAGCCTTAATATTACAAATAAATACCTTGAGAGGCAGAAACTGTTGGAGAGCCCTCTCTGGGCCACTGGCTAGGCCTGTGCCGCTGACAGTGCGGGGGAGAACCCAGACACAGCTGCCCCAGGTTTCCCAGCCCCCTTCTGCCGCGGGGGAGCACGGAGCTGGTGGTAATGTGAACTTTGCCTCCCCCATCTTCAGTGGCCTGTACCTTCAGCTGCATGATGAAGTTCACTGTCAAGGACTGCGATCCAAACACGGGCGAGATGGATGACGAGGGTTACGAGGATGAGTATGTGGTAAGGAGCGGGGTGTCTGCCTGATCACAGAAGCTGCAGTCGTTCTGAGGGTTTTCCTGATCTGTACTCAGATCCCCACACAAGCAACTGTGTGACCACTGATGCTGATGTGGGCAGCATCGCGTGAAGAGGGGGTTCTTGCTGGCTCTGTGGTGTCTGTCCCACGATGCAGATGGGGGTTTGGAGAGCTTGCTTTGTCTCATTTGGAGCATCCTCCGGTTGCTCTCCAGGTGGACACCTGACTTTGGAGGATACCTATGGTTGGGAGGCCCCAGTGTGTCTTGCAGGCTCGGCTGGCTGTGCTCTATGGGCTCCAGTGGTTGCGCAGTCAGGTTTGTGGGGACAGAGGGCTGTTGGCCATCTTTTTGTTCTCCATGAGCTGCTCTCCGTGGTGGCACAGTTAATTGCCTAGTGGCTTGCCTGACACAGGCAGATTGCCATCCTTGTTCTTGCTCTGGGGAAGGTGGGGTTTTTCCCTCTGCAGCACTGATGAAACCACACGTGCTGCAGAAGCACCTCTGTATCGGACTCTGCCGTTTCCAGGACAGCTGTTGTACCACAGAGGAAGAAGCTGAACTTACGCTTGGTCAGAAACTGAGGCTAGCTTGCAGAGGGTGGTGTTTACCCTCCGGAGAGGAAGGGGTGTTGTGACACAGCCTTAGCTTGCCCTATTAGCTCCAGAGGCTGTTTTCTGCATGTTGCCTGTCGCTGCTGCAAATCTGATTAGGGGCACTGCTGTGCAGTGAGTCACTGAGGACCCGGTCCTCCCAGAAGGAGCTGGGGGGTGCTTTTCCCAAAGGAACATGCAAGGTTAACCCCTCTCTGCTTCCCACCAGTCACCAGGGCATTTGAGTGGTATTTAAACAGACTCTTCCATGTGTTTCAACTAGAATCGGGAGGAGATTCTTTCCTGCAGTGATGGCTGAAAGGCATGCAGGCTGGTGTCTAGCCAGCTCCGGCATTGGCTGCTCTTCGATACATGCTCTGGAGGGACAAGCCCACTTCTGCCTTGCACAGATGGAGTCACAGCAGCAGTTCAGCTAACGCGGCACGCGCCGTTAGGTGATAACAAGTGTCTGACAGTGCCTCACTGTACTTTACCAGCCTACAAATCAATGGGCCAGAAAGGCAAAACGGGAGCTTACGTGCATGGCAGGGAAGCAAATGCTGCATCTGTGTGAGCACAAGCAGCTGTTTCTTAGCTTTTGCCCTCTGTTTTGGACGTTTGTCCGGTGCTTTGATCTCTGTTGGGCCAAGGGCTGTGCTCGTAACGGGAACCTGCTTTGTAGACCCTGGAAATGGCATGACCAGTGGCTTTCCCAGGCCAGACAGGTGCTCAGCCAAGTGGTGTTTGCTTGAGCAAACCAGAAGGGGCAGGGCTTGCTGACACGTTCATGAGTGGAAGTGGAAGCTGTCTCCTACACTGACCTGATCTCAGGGAATCCAGTCTAAAGCTCGCTCTGGAGAGAGCAGAGTTAGGAACAACCATGTTTCATTTGAACCTCTCTACCACCAGCTTGAAGACCTGGAGGTGACAGTGGCTGATCATATCCAGCGGGTTCTGAAGCCAAACTTTGGAGCAGCCTGGGATGAAGTGGGTGATGAGTACGAAAAGGAAGAGACCTTTACTTTATCTGCTATTAAAACCCTTGAAGGTAAGGGTGTGCCTGAGCCCAGCAGAGCTCTTAGTATTTCTCTCGCTCTCCAGCACGCAAAGTCCAAGGTGCAGCCGGGCTCACTTTAGATCTCTTGCAGAAAGGCTAGTGGGGCAAAACCCTTCACAAGCAGTTTCACCGTAGCTGTTAAATGTGGAGCTACAGTTGCTGTGATAATGAGTTACTTCAGGTTTCAGAAAAACCAAATGAGTATTCCGGACCCAGGCTGGATTGTGGGAGGCAAGAGAACATCTTGCTTTGCTCTCTCACTCTACCCTCACAAGCAGACAGACCATAGTTCAGCTGTGAGCTCCCACTTTCCTTCTGTGACAGGAGGAGATGCTCTGACCTTAGGACTCAAGACTAATAAAAAAAGGTGCATAAAGACATGCAGTTGGTGGGCAGGCATGTGGTGTAAGCCCTCTTCTCTTTGATTATGTCTTAAAGACTCCTTTTGTTGTTCCCAAGAAGCCTGTAGAAACTTGGTCCTTTGGATGGCTGAGAAGGGTGTCCTTGTCCTATAGCTATCTCTCTGCTTCCTCACACAGCGCCTTGGGCTTCAGATACCTTCCCTGAGGCCTTTTCAAACTCCTCCTGAAGACCTGTGAGGTGTCTCCTTCCCTCTGCGCCTGTCCCCAGAGAAGCAGGCTGGCTGTCAGGGCTGCACAGGGAGCGTGCAGCCAGCTGCGCTCTCCTGTTTCCGCTGTCTGACTCATGCACCCTTTTGTCTCTCTTGCACCGTTGCTGCATCAGCTAACAGAGCTGCCCTGGGGCGGTGGGGTTTTTGTGCGTTGCCTTTGCCTCCCTGGTGGCCTCTAAAATCACAATACTGGCCAGTGCTGCATGTCCCTCAGGACAAGGAACGTGAACCCTAACATGCAGGGAGGACTTCCGTCACCTTTAGACGCTCTTTGTATGTCCCTGTCAAGACACTGGTGACGTGGAGCCTGTTTTGTTTGTTTTTTTTCTTAACAGAGGCAGTTAGTAATATTGTGAAGTTCCTGGGGATGCAGCCCTGTGAGCGATCGGATAAAGTGCCAGATAACAAGAACTCTCACACGCTGTACCTGGCAGGTGAGCTGTGGGGCGAGGTCTCTGCTCCGGCAGCAGCTCCCAGAGCTTGCACAGAGCTGCCTCTTGAAAGCCTGGGCAGGAGTTCCTGATGGAGCCCACTGTGCTCTGGGTGGGAGCTGGAGGCTTGTCCCTGCCATGGGTCTGTCTCCACAGGTGTGGAGCAGCTGGTGTTGGGCTCAGGCAGGGTGCTGTGGTGGGGGGTGCTGGGGTCGGCCCCAGGCTCAGCTGGGTGGGTTTGCTGGCTGCTTCGTCTGTGGCATCGTGGTTTGGAGCCAGCCCTTGCCCAGCTGGATGCGTGCTGGAGCGCTTAGAGGAGTGGCTGGTGGTCACTGGGGGGGTGCCTGGACCTCTGCTCAGCTGCAGTTTGTTTTACGCTTGGCTTCCATGAGTTTTGCGGTGGCTGGAGTCCCGGGTACGTGACGAGGAATGAGAAATGTGCTGCTCCAGGGTCTCTCCTGGCGCGGTGCTGGGGCTTGGCCAGGCTGCCTCTGGGGAAACCCCCCCGTGCCAAGCACCACCCTGGCTCCTTCCTCCCCCTCTCCCTTCCAGGCGTGTTCCGGGGTGGCCACGACCTCCTGGTCCGGGCTCGGCTCGTCCTGACCGACACTGTGACGATGCAGGTCACGGCCCGCAGCGGCGAGGAGCTCCCCGTGGACGTGGTCATGGCCTCCGTCGGATGAACCCCCGTTGCGGGACCGGGGCGGCGTGGGTGCTCCCCACAGGGGGCTGGAGGCTCTGTCCCTGCCGGGGGGGCGGGGCGCGAGGCGACGCCGGCCCCGCAGCCGCTGCCTGTGCCGTTCGTGTCGTTAAATAAAGTCGTCCCGCACTTCTGCCTGCCCGGTCTGACGCGGGGGGGGGCTGCCTCCGCGCCACGGCCCC
>Ga0065711_1005934_pt1 | contig 20268 bp, 21 predicted proteins | sample Hoacrofraction12_FD_59098 | JGI IMG/M metagenome (GOLD analysis project Ga0065711, IMG submission 59098) | Hoatzin crop microbial communities from Cojedes, Venezuela - Epithelial fraction 12 v2 (version 2) | ecosystem: Host-associated > Birds > Digestive system > Esophagus > Crop | place... | reverse complement strand
CAGGCGGGGCTGGAATATCTCCAGAGAAGGAGACTCCACAGCCTCCCTGGGCAGCCTGGGCCAGGGCTCCGTCACCCTCAGAGTGAAGAAGTTCTTCCTCATGTTCAGACGGAACTTCCTCTGCTTTAGTTTGTGCCTGTTGCCCCTGTTCTGTCGCTGGGCACTACTGAAAAGAGCTTGGCCCCATCCTCCTGGCACCCACTCTGCAGATATTTGTAAGTATATATTAGGTCCCCTCTCAGCCTTCTCTTCTCCAGGCTGAACAAGCCCAGCTCCCTCAGCTTCTCCTTGTAGGAGAGATGCTCCAGTCCCCTCACCATCCTTGTAGCCCTTGTACCACAGAGGCTGGGTGGTCAATGGTATGAGAACAGGGTTGGAAACCATCATCTGCCGAGTTCCCAAACTGTTCATGTTGCCGAGCCTCTCTGGGCCACGATGCTTCACCCCGTATGTCCCTGCTTACCATCGATAAAACAGAGCTGTTAATACTGCTGTGCTTCGGGGTGATCTTCTGGACCGTAATTAATGTTAAAACCTTCTGAGATCGCTCGCTGGAAGGAGCTAGAGAGGTGCAGTGGGCTGTGTAGTGCTGGGCCTGCCAGCTTCCACCAGAGCTGCATTTATTGGTGCTGATTCCAAAACATCTCATTCAGAGTGAATGGAAATGAAAAACTTTCCTCTGAGGTTCCTGAAAGAGGACTGGTTTCAAGTGAGGTAAAGCAATTTTTTTTTCTCTCAAAAAAGAATTTCTGACCAGATCAAAATCACTTTGATTCTGATGTTTTCCCATTTCCATTTTGTTTTTCTTTTCTTATATCATCTGAAAAAGTGATGAAATGAAAGGCTTGTTTGTTGATATATGTTTTTTAACCAAGGCCTGACCAGTACAGATGCTCTTGCTCTTGGCAGCTGAGTGACTTTGTTTCTGTGTCTGCTGGGCAGAGGGGAAAAGAGCAGTCAGAGGGCTAACGCAGGTCTTTAACATCGCCCAAAGGGGTGGATGTGCTTGAACACCCTGCCAAGCAGAGATGCTTCCTCTTGACCCCGCTGGCGATGGAATAGGTGACGTGGGCACTAATTGCTGAATATTACAATTGCATTTTGATAAAAGTCTGCTGTTTTTCAAGGAAGGTGCCCTGGCACTGATTGCCTCAGAGCTAATGGAGCCTTACTGACTGAGCCGCTACAGGCAGAGCAGAGGTGACACATTAGCTGTGCTCACCCATTTAAAAAGACAACACAACAAGACAGCCGCTGTGGCTGAGCAGGTGACCCCAGGGTGGGGATGGAGATCAGCTCGCAGCAGTAACCTGCTTGTGAAGCCCTCTTACTGCTTGTTGTGCTTACGCTGATGAGCAAGAAGAGCGTTGCCGGCTGCCGAGCACCTGGCTGGGCAGCAAGGCTCCTGGGGTCTCTGCCCAGCTCTCCCACTGCAGAGTTCCTCATCTCGCCGGGACCAGGGTCCCCCCACCCAACACTGGATGCCCCCACTGCTTTCTGGACCTGGAAAAAGAGGAATCCGTGCTGCCCGGCTGCAGGGACGCGTGCCTTACCTGCTTGCAGAATGAGCCTCCTTACTTGCCTGGACCCCCCCTGTCTGCTGAGGGGAGGAGGAGGGACAGTGGCACCTCCAGGGTGGGCTGCAAAGCCCTGAAGTTCAACTCCTGCCCCGAATTCGGTGTTACCCTATTGCTCTGCGGCTGTCCCTTAATTATAGCGGGAGAACAGCCTGTGTGTGGTACTTGTGAAGTTGCGCAGTGCGGACGTCCTTCCGGAGGTGCTCCCACTCTGAGCAGCGTTCCTTGTAAATTAAGGAAAATGATGTCATGCCAAAGAATTAAATAGCATCTCCTTGGGTGAGCTCAGCGTGTGCGTCCCCTGCATGCCCCAGCTTTGGGAAAATGGGAGTTGGCCCTACACACAAGTGGCTTCCTTGGCAGGCTGCTGGCAGCCTTTTAGGCAGCAAGTATTGTTAAGGAACTAACGCTAATTGCTCGGAGAGAAGATGTCCTGTGCTGGGAATTGCTACTGTGCAAACGTCAGCTCTTATCAGCCACGTGTGGGGTGCGCAGGGCCCGCGGGCAGGAGAGGGGGGCTGGCGGTGCTGGTGCGTGGGGTGAGGAAAAGGGAGGCATTGCTTCTGTGCCCGTTAAGGATGCTAAGGAGGTAGGACTATTCCTTAAGTAAACATACCTCAGGGTCTCAATCCCATTTAAGCTTCAGCTGCTTTTATGGTACTCTTTGTACTCAGTTGCGAGAGCTGCTCGGCTTTACCTTAGGATAAGGAGCGGGGCTGGGTTATTTCTCGGGAGCTGGGCACCCCACCACCAGGCATCTCAGACCTCCGAGGGGTTCACGCCAGCTCCTGCACTTTGTCAAAGCCAGCTCGAGTTTCCATCCCTGGCTCGGAGTGAAGAAATATGAACCAATGCCTTTTGGGGGAGTGGACGGAAGATTGTCGCCCCTGCTGCAAAGAAGCATTCGCATTTTGGAGCTTTGCTGTTCTGACCAGGACCCTGCGCTCAGCATCCTGGGACGTCCCATGCAGCCACAGCCTGTTGATTCAGTGCTGTGTCCGGCGCAAAAGCCGTGTTTTACTGTCAGATGGTCTCCATTAGCTTCAAGTGTGAAATTATCATTCCCATCCTTTGACCAGCCCCACCCTGGTGAGGAAATGAGAGTGAAAACAACCTCAAGGGCCGTTCGCCAGCCGGGGTGACCTTAGAGCAACCTTGCAGTACCTGAAGGGGCCTACAGGAAGGATGGAGAGGGGCTTTGCACAAGGGTGTGTAGTGATAGGACAAGGGGGAATGGCTGCAAACTAAAAGAGGGCAGATTTAGATCAGATGTTAGGAAGAAATTCTTCCCCATGAGGGTGGTGAGGCACTGGAACAGGTTGGCCAGAGAAGCTGTGGCTTCCCCCTCCCTGGCAGGGTTCAAGGCCAGGTTGGATGGAGCTCTGAGCACCCTGGGCTGGTGGAAGGGGTCCCTGCTCATGGCAGGGGGCTTGGAACCAGATGATCTTTAAGGTCCCTTCCAAGCCAGATCATTCTATGGTTCGCAGGATGTGTACGAGCTGCCACTGGTCAGCTTACGGCAGGAATTAATGCTCTGCTCTCAGGAGGGCCAGAGAGGAGCCCAGCTTGCAAACACCACAGCTTTATAATGTTTGCGTCTGTGCCTGGCGAAGCAACCCCCGAGACGTTTGCAGCCTCTTGCAGTCAGGCAGCTGCAGGGCACAGCCCCGCACGGCTCCCCGGGATGGCGCGGGGAGAGGCAGCTCCGCTCCGCAGATGCTGTGTGGGGACGCGGTGGCCTGTCCCCCGGCCCTGGCTCCTTTCCCTGGGTGCTCTCCTGGTCTGAGCCCGAGATCATCTCACAGCTCCTTGAGATGCCAAAACTGACTGACAGGAGCCTGGACCACATTTTTCCTTCGTCTTGTGAAGGCCGGTTCCCATAACAACCTGTCGGTGTGGGACTGAGAGATAAAGACTTTATTTTCCTTTTCCTTCCTGCCTTCCAGGTTTACCCTCTACGCGGTGGATACGCGAGGGAGACACTCAGAGCTGAGCACGGTCACCCTGAGGACAGCCTGCCCGCTGGTAGACGACAGCAAGGCAGAAGGTCAGTGTTCAGGCACCTCGTTTTCCACAACAGAAGACTTTTCCTGCTAATTTTGCTTTTCCTGTGTTCGCTGTACTCCTGCAAGCCCCTCCAGTCCCTCCTCTCCCAGTGTGAAGGCTCCTGTCCGTTCACCCGTGGGCTCGGGGACGTTGGTCTGAGGAAGGGTGACAGATTGCAAGAGTGTCCAGACGCAAAGTCCCCTCGGCTGGGGAGGTGGTGGCTGCCGTGGTCCTGTGCCACGCAGTGCCACGGCATCGTTCCCCGCCGTGGGAGCCGCTGACATGCCGCTGACACACAGCCCCTGGAAAAGGAGCGATCTCTGCTTGCAGAAGCGAGAGGGGCAGCCCTCGCCGTGCCGGGGTGCAGGACACTCAGCTCCGGGTGTTTGGAAGGATGCTGGCGGCAGCTGGGTCGGTTCTGAAACAGAAACACCGATAAAAGCCCAACCACGTTTGCACATTTGCATTTTCCAGTTTTGAAACCAGTCCCATTGGTTCTTATGCCCAGAGCGCTTTGCTGCGTTCAAGTCTAGAAAGAGTCCTCTGGGTGAAAGGCAGGTTACTTCTTTTCTTGCTTGCTTTCTATTTTGAAAAGCACACCAACGAAAGTTTTTATTAATGCTTTGTTTCGTGTTATTGCTAAGGATTCCCAGGGAAAATGAACAAAGGGAAAACTAAAGAAAAGGAAGGAAATGGGATTTTGTGCATTTTTCATTTCCAAAAAGAGATCTTTTTCTACAGCAGAGAGTGCACCCTCTTGCTGAATATACCTGAGCGGCTTTAGTAGGTACCCACAATGGTGATGTGCTGTATCTCTGGCTCAAGTACCGTCTTGCTATCACCGGCGTCATATTTTTCCTACCCTTTACCTTCATTTTAATTTTTGGTAGATTAGGGAAGAGCTTGCCTGCCCTACCTAGGAGGACAAGACTGCGTCTGCCTGTGCTGGCAGCTCTCCTCCTCTCCTTCTGCCGTTCCTTCGTGGAGTATCGCTGGAGTCCTTGGGGCTGCTCCACTCATGCAGGGCACTCACTGCAGGCTCAGCCTGAGGAATTGCAAAATGCTCCCCAGGTCGCTAAACCCTGCTACAGGCAGCCCCGAGGGACTGGCAGCCGTCCCAGATGCCCGCCTCTCCTGCCAACCCTGCCAAGGGCTTCGCTCCTCCTCCTCCTCCTGTGTTGGCACCTTCTGGCTGTTCATTAATCCTGTCCCCTGATCCCTTCCAGAGATAGCTGACAAAATCTACAACCTCTACAACGGCTACACCAGTGGGAAGGAGCAGCAGACGGCCTATAACACGCTGATGGAGGTCTCCGCTTCCATGCTCTTCCGAGTCCAGCACCACTACAACTCCCACTATGAGAAGTTTGGAGACTTCGTCTGGCGCAGTGAGGATGAGCTGGGGCCCAGGTACCTGTCCCTTCCCTGCATCCTCCCCTGCCCTGCTGCCTGGAGCACCCCTCTGCTTGGCCACTGTGGATGTGGCCCTCATTGCCTTCTCCTCGGAGCTGAGAGGAGTCCCCTTTTGGTGTTCACCGAGCTGTCCTGCCATTCGCTAGGACCACCCAGTCCCACTCGGTCTTTGGGTGAATAGTTATGGGACATCTAGCAGCTGGGTGATCTCTGGATGAATGCTTATGGGACATCTAGATACTGCAGATGAGCTGGGTGCACTGGAAAAGCTGGGGGTTGAGGGGCAAAGGGTGTAAGTTAGGCCTGGGACAGAGTGTAAACCAGAACCAACTCAGATCCTCTGCAGTTGTAGAGCCATGGTAAATGAGACCATGGCTGCCCTTGGGTTCAAAGATGCCCTGATTAATTGCAGGGTGGACGGCTGGAAAGGGTGGCTGAGGGAAGGAAGCAAAAATGCAGCGGGTACGTATGTGTTGAGTGGTGTGTACAGCGAGAAGCAGCAGGGATCAAGAGCTGCACTACAGAGGCAGGGGTATTCCTCGGAGGTGTCTGAGGACTAAAGGGCAAGTCCATCCCCGTATTGTAGTATTTGTGCAGGCGACGAGGGGCAGCAGAATCGCTTCTGAGCATTTTTTGGTGGAGCCCACTGATATCAAGGAACATGATGTGACCTCCAGGACCGACCCCCCCCATGGTGGGACGGATTCTGCACCCAGGACAGATCCGTTCTGCCATCCTCCATTTGGGCTAGCTTCCTCCACACCTAGACGATGCTCCCCGTGGACAGTTGCGGAGAGGACCGTTCGCCCCAGGTGTGGCTTTGGGCCTCCTCGTGCGGTTGGGAATGTGTGTGGCAATGCAGACACCCTGCTGCAGGGGGATTATTCGTATGCAAAAACAGTTTTGAGCCCCTGGAAGGGCAGAGCTGAGGTGCTGGAGAACAGATTGTTATTTTTGTCTGTAGATTGACTGTTTGATACCATCAGAGGGGTCAACGACTGAGCAATCTAGATGCGGTAAACTTGGGTCTTCTAAATAGTATGTTTCATGGACATTTCCTTCTATTTATTTATCTATCTGTCTGACTTGACATGTATTTATTCTCACAGTGGTATATGGTTGCCATACAAACTGTAAATATGTCCAAAATTCCCTTTTCCACCTTCCCTCTCTCCCAAAAGAACAATTCACCTTGCTGATGTAGGCGCTAGAAAGGTCCTCCTAAGTTTTAGCCCTCTGGTGCCCCTGACACCATGCAAGGATGGCAGGCAGTGCACAGTACCTCATCTGTTACCTGTATACAGCTTTGTGCCAGAAATATTTTCACTATAACATTTCATGCTCTGAGAAGGGCTGGGGGAGAATTGTTTCTGGGAGTATAAAGAGCAACCTTTCCAGAGAGGCTGCATCTGCAAACCCCTGGCGTACAGTGAAAGGGATGGAAGACACTAAGGGATTGCAGCTCAGGAAGAGCAGGTCCATGGACTGCGTCCAGCAGGCTGGCAGTGTCCCAGCAAAGGCCGGGTTGCCACCCAGCCCCTTGGGAAACACTCGGCAAGAAATGCTCAGGAGTAGCTGTATCCCTTGGGACATCTTGAGATTTCTTATGGGATTCAAATAGCCTTGACCTGCTTTGAAGCTTTTAGAGACACGGTTCATCCAGCGTCCTCATCGAATGTGTTGTTCTCTGAGGAGCTGGAGCAGAGGAAGATGGAGGAATGGGGTCCTGCACTCCATGAATAACTGGAGAAGATTTTCCTTCTCTCCCCCCTGCTCCTATCTGCTTGTTGGACATGGCTGAGGTTCTGTCCATAACACCAGGATGACAGCTCCTCACAACAGTTTATACCCCTCCTGGACATAGATCCAGGCTGGCCTGGGGCTTCCCCTCCTCCGGAGATGACCTTGGTCGTAGTTCCTTTGGTAGTTCCTTAGCCTCTGGCACAGAGGCCCTCTCATCCTTCCCACTGCCTTCCTCCTTCGATGGCTCTGCAGACTTCTTTGTCCTTTTCCATTGTTCCTCTCTCTCTAAATCCCTGGGAACCATCAGCCTCTTGTACACATCCTCATTTCCTCCGTTTCTTGAGATCCACCACACTTACTGAAGGATGCTATCTAACGCGATACCTGCATCAAGCTGTGACATTTGCAAGGTGACATTTAAATTGCCCGTATTGCTCGACTCTGTAGCAAGCTTCAGTTCGGCTGCTGTCTGTGTTCCTCAGCAAGCCAGATGAGCTTCTAGCAGCGCTCGTATGCCCCTGTTATGTACTTGAGAAATATGTGACTTGCGGCCAAGGGGAAGCATCTATAAATGCCGCGGCAGCCGGTGCCAGGCTCTTGACAAGCGCGGAGCTCTGCCGTCCAGCCGTGCTGCTCGGGGAGCTTGGACAGAAACGGAGGCACTGACGTAGCAGGAGGCGAGTGAGGCTTTGCCAAGGGAGGCCATCTCGTAACACGATTTTAATTGACGGACTGTTCTCCTTCCCAGGGGGACGTTCATTTTCGTACCTTGAAATGTTTATCAGATGAGCCTCGGCTTCACGGTAAATGTTCGCTCATAAAACTGAGCGACAAGAGGGAAGTTGATTGCCTCCGTGTAATAAATACATCACACTGGAGTCCTCGTGAGCCCAGTTTCCATGAAAGCCACAGGTTACTGCAAACAGCTGCTTGCGAGAAGGCACACTGACAGCCAGATGTCCCAACCAGACGGTTTACATTAAGGAGACATTAAAAACTTAGCTCATAGGTGGCCCTAAACCAGGACTTTCTGTGGTCAGCAACATCTTGGCACCTGGCTTGCCTCATCCTGCTAGTCTCCTTTAGCAACAACAACCCCTTTTCTGCTCCCCCCATTCCTCTTACAGACACCAAGCGAATCTCACAGAGTTAATTTGTTCCAACAAAACAGCAGAATCTGTCTAACCCAGTGAAGGTTTACGCTACTGTGCATTCAGACCTTTGGATCTGTGCAGTGGGAGTGCTTCCTGACACAGCGACGGGGCGATTTCTCTATGATTTTCTCTTACTCTGTTTTCAGGACAATTCTTTTGACCACTGCAAACAGAGCCTAGCTTCTAGGAGGAGGCAGGACAAATAACGAAGTTAAAATCTTCCTTCCGTGCCCCTGCTTGTGGCTACCAGGAGTGGCAGGGTCAGGATGTGGCATCAGCCCAGGGCTCGCAGCCTCTCCGTTGCTCGAGCGAGTCGCGCGGCCGGGACAGCCGCCGGAGCCGGGGTGCGTCTCCAGAGCAGCTGCTTCTGGTGCCGAGGGGGAATGCAATGTACTGATGGGAGGCTGTGATAAGAGGCCATCGAGTCCTGGACTCACTGTCCTTGCAGACAAGGGTCTGAAAGACCCAGGTCAGTTCTCAGTAGAGTGGAAAAATCTGAATTTATGACAAAATCACCCCATGTGGGAAGGCAGCAGCCAGGCAGCCACCCTCTCCCGGCAGCAGTCCTGGGAAGCTCATCTTTTGCTCCAGCCCAGGTATCATTTCTTCTTTGCTTCTTTGTGCTGGTCTGTTCTCCGTTAGCACCTTCCTCCGAGGTGAGATAGGGCAGGGTTCTGCTGGCTCTGGATGTGCTCTCATCCCACACCAGTCATCGAGGTGAGTGACGGCTGTCCCCTGTGTCCCCTGTGTGGCTGGGGGACAAATGTCCCTGCGGAGCACGCCCGGGGCTGGGCAGAGCAGGAGGTAACATATCTCCTGCTCTTGGGCCCGTCCCTGCAGAGCTGGGGCTCTGGCAACCAGGGACCTCAGTACCCTGTCCCCTGTGCAATCGCTGCACCACACTCCCTTGCACTGGGGGCTGCTTCTGCCCCGGCAGCAGATACCAGTCCCGCTCCCCTTTCCTCCCTCCTGCCCTGCCACGAGGCACCGCGGACGGAAGCAGCCGCCTAGAGCTGTCACTATTTTTAAATCCCCCTCTTCATCATTTATGACTGCGGCTGTGACCTCCAAAATCCGTCACTTGAGTGGAGACCAAAATCAGTCCCTGGTTGGCGCCAACTTGAAAACAACGTCCCCTGCGGTGGGCCCGTGGCAGGTGGGAGGGCACCCTGGCTCACCCCAACGCCGGGCACCCCCCATCTGGGCTGTGGGACGAAGGGAGGGGGGTTGCTCCATCCCTTTTGGGGCTGAGAGCTCGGGGTCTGGCCACAGGCATCCCCCCTAGCGCGCTCCCCTGCTGTCCCCTCCCGATTCCTGCCCTTTAATAAGGCAATAAATTACCGTTTCTGGCAGGGATGAGGTTGGTCAGCATTTAGGAAGATTTCATTTCCAGTATTTGAAAAGGTGGTCGTGCTGACCCGACAGCCCTCCGCAGGGAGCACTTGGGTAATACCCAGGGCTTGATTTATGGTGTTAAATTGGCAGCCTAAGAACTGCTCCTATAATTTATTACCAGCCTGCACCAGAAAGCCTCTCTCTCTTTCTCACCCCTCCCCTCGCCTGCTCTGTCTCTCTTTTTCCTTATTTTTTTTAAGAGGGAACAGCTGACAGCCGAAAGCTAAATCTAACATTTACACATGACTTCATTACTCCACTAAAATAAATGACTCAAGGTGGTAAAACCCATCAAAACTGGGGCTTTGGCACCGGACACTGAAAGTGAGGGCCTGATTCCCTCCCTCCCCATCACCCTGTCTCCTTCTTGACCACGGTGCAGTGTTTCAGCATCCTCATAGGGCCAACCCATCAAATGCTGCATCCCACCCTTAAACATCCACACTTTCCTGGGACCGACTGCACCAAGCCCAACTGCAGATGTAGCGTGTGTGTGGAGACCAGCTCCACGGGGAGCATGGCACACGAGGCATCAGCAGGTCTGTATGGGTTGACTCCTGCACTTCTTGCCACCTCAAACTGCTCCTTACACATGGGAATGTATGCCTGGATAAGAGAGTATGTATCAGGAAGCAAGGACAACATGGTGATTTTTAGCAAAATCCGGAAGATCTTGGAAGTGTGGTGGAGCAAGTAATGAAAATGGGAAAGTAGAGAAGGCCAAGGGAGATGGGGGTGAAGGAATGAGCAGGTTGTGCAGGGGAGAATTGAGAGGTGGGTAAAAAAGCCATGGAGGGGAGGAGGAAGGTGAAGTGGTGCGAACGGAGGAGAGGAAGAGAAGAGCTTGGGCAGCAGGCATGGGTACGTCCACCCCATGTCTAGGTTAGCGCCAAGTCGTCATCAGCCATCTCTGGGGTTTGCCTCAAGCGCTGGTCGTGGCCACTCATTGTCAGTCCCCTCTTGCTGTGGCTGGGAAAGGCCTGTGGTGAGCTAGAGTGGGAACCAGTCTGAGGGAAACTCCGTGGGTTGCTTAGTTGGCCTTTGAATGGACAACTTCCCTGTGTTGGCCCATGGACACCTGTGCCAGCACAAGCAAATGGGCAGGGACAGGCCAGGCAAGTGGCAATACCCCCTTTTGGCAGCAGAGATGACTTACAATAAATGAGGATGACCATGGAGCTATGGCTGTGGAGAGGTGACCCTTTTCGAGGGGGAGGGTGTTCTGGCTAAATGCTCTCCTCCTGAGCACCGTCAGCTCACATGGAAGTCCGTCCTGTGCTTGCTCAGCGGTCCCTGAAGAAAAAGGGAGAATCAGCGCAGATGTTATGAAACAATTTCTCAGCATTAGGCTAGGTGAGCACGGGAAGGGTTGCCGACTCTTGGCTCTCAGAGCAGGTTAGACAGATCCTCCTCAGGGCAGGTTGATCCCAGAAAGGAAATGGCACAGGCGATGCCTGTTGGTCCCTTCCAGCACCACTGACTGTGATTTGCTGAAGTTTGTTGACTGTAGTGACAGTCACTGCAGACTTTGATTTGCTGCTGAGCTTGTCTTTAATCAATCAGTCTTTACTGAGAGCATCTAATGCCGTCGTAGAATTTCATAACCCCTTCGCGGCAGGCATCCAGCAACGAAGGACCTGTTCTTGGCAGCATGTCAGGTCTTGATGCGCAGTGGGAGCACCAGATGCTGTAGAAGCTCACGTGGCTGCTATGGAGAGTGGCATGAGTCAAGGTATTCTGTCAGAGCTGGGCACAGCTCATCCCATGACATCATTTTTACGTGTCTGTGTGTCTAGCTAACAAGGCTCAAATTGCCTAATCAGGCTTGTCTTTATAGACTAAATCGATACATGGGTACCATGTAGAGTTGTCCAAGAAGGGCCAACTCTCTTTGCTCTTCCCTTCCCCTGGAAAGCTGACCTTGAGCCCATCATGCCCGGGGAGGAGTGGCAAAGTTTTCCAGGTGCAGCCCGGGAGGAGCAGTGGTTTCCTACAGCCTGTCGTCCAGTCTTCCCACTCCAGAGGGAGAGGTCCGTAGCTGGCTGGGGATGCTGGAATGCTCTTTTGCCTCCTTCCGCCATCTCTGCCTTCTGCTCCGGCACTGGAATGACCCTGGCCAGCCCTTCCTGGCCTCCCATCCCATCCCATCCCATCCCATCCCATCCCATCCCATCCCATCCCATCCCTTGCCTGCGGGTGTGTGGCTGCATCGGGCTCCCGGTGCTCCCCCTGGCTGGGAGCTCACAGCCCGGGCTGCAACACCTCTCAGCTTTCATAATCAAATAATCCCCATGTTTATGCCTCGCTGACTGACAGCGCTGCCCTGACATCTCATTATCGGGAATTTACATTCCTGCAGGAACTGCGAAATCCCCTAGCCCCGAATCCAGAGCTTTCCTGTGGCACCAGAGGGAGAGGAAATAATCTGTGATCTTGAGACTTTCAGACCATTGAAGTAAACCCTCTTCCCCTCCCTTTGTTTGATTTAGCACTTTGCAGACTCCCACGAGGGGTTTCTTGGTTTCTTACGGGTTTATTTTGTTTTGTCTTAATGTGTTGTGCTTTTATTCCTCGCTCGTCTAGTGTCAGTCCTTTTGGGCCATTTGCCTCCTGGAGACTGGGGAGAACAGGAAAGGGAGGGCTGGGCTCACCGGTCGGGAGCGGGAAGGTGCTGGGGGTCTCACCAGAGTCCAAGGGGGCCAGCACATGCGCTGGTGGTGGGGACCATCTAGCCAAGGGCAAACAGTGTCCACAGAGCACCCGGACTGCTCTAGTGGGTCAGACCTGAGGTCCCTCCGCCCTGTTAACCTGGAGCTGTGAAATAGTAGATATACCCAGAACTTTTGGGCAAAACAGAGCTTCTCTCCACTTGAAAAATGAAAGACAATGTCTTAGGCAATGGCTCTCGCCCGTTCTTGTCATGAGACAGAGCTGGCGGTGGAACGCAGAAGTCCTGGCTCCTGGTGTCCTCTTGGCATTGCCTGCCCTGCTCTGTCTTCCTCTCCGTTTGTCCCTCCAGGAAGGCGCACCTGATCCTGCGGAGACTGGAGAAGGTCAGCAGCCACTGCTCGACCCTGCTACGCAGTGCCTACATCCAGAGCCGCACCGAGACCATGCCCTACTTGTTCTGCCGCAGCGAAGAAGTCCGGCCGCCCGGCATGGTCTGGTACAGCATCCTAAAGGACACCAAAGTAACGTGCGAGGAGAAGATGGTCTCCATGCTGCGCAACACGTACGGGGAGTCCAAGGGGCGGTGAGGGAAGGTGCGGGCCTGGAGCTGTGGGAGGCAAAGGGACTCCGAGGAGTCGAGGACTCGTGGTGTGCTGAGTGGCTGGTGGGGTTTGGGGTCGGGAGGTGTTCGGAGGGGTGGAAGGGGACAGCAAGGCCAAACAGGACTTTCTCACACAGACAGCAGAGAAACAAGAAATCAGCAAGTTGGACTTTAATTTCTTTTCCTTTTTTTTTTTAATTTTTCAAGAGGAAAAAAAAAAAAGAAATTACCTAATTTGACTCAGCATAAAAGCCTCTCCTTTTTAATCTTTTCTTACTGAATTTCCTGGACTACACTCTCCAAAACCCTGGGAGGAGGAGATACCCGCTGGAGGCCAGGGCTGGGCAGAGGGGAGCTGCTGGGCACAGGGTGACCCCCTCCCTGCCTGCCCTGCCTGCCCTGCCGCCAGGCAGGAGCTGTGGGGCGAGGGGCCCCGGTGCCATGGTGGCCGAGGACGCAGGAGGAGGTGGCGTGGGTGGCCGGCGAAGCTCCCGGAGGGGGATGCCACGCCGGTGCCGGGACGCTGCAGGCAAGCTGGGCTTTTGTACCGCTCCGAGTCGACGGGCCGGCTCCGCGCGCAGCCTTCGTTCGCAAGGCTCCCGGCAGCTTGTTCTGTGCATTAAAGATTCATATTAAGTCCATCTTCGCTGCCTCCTTGGTGTTTCTTCCCGACACCGTCTCGCCGCTGCTTGGGTGTTCGGAGGGTTTCCGGACCGGAGAGGGCAGCGCCGACGGCTGTCCCCGTGCCGGGAAGTGGCTGAGATGAGCGACCGTATCTGGCGACTGGCGCTGACCCCAAGAGCTGGACACACGGACAGGAGGGGAAAGCGCAGCCTCTTTGCGTAGGGTCCTCTCCCTCCGCGACACCCAGCTCGGCCACCGGCCCCAGTGGGAGCTGGAGACGTGTGGGAAAGCCCAAGAAGGAAGCCAGGGGCTAAGAGACATGGAGAATCTGGTTTCTTTTACTGTCAGATGTGGGTTAGGCTGGCCCAGGATCCCTGTGGGTAATGGATTTCTCAGCCTGGTAGCCAAACCAAAAAGTGCAGGAGGATGAGAGGGGGGGGGGAAACAAAAATCAGCTCAGCTCAAGCTATTGATTTTTCTTTTCAAAGCAAAACAATGAACCTGGAAGGGGGAAAAAAGAACAGTGTGGGTTGAATGAATCGGTTTAGTCAGCCCAAAGCAAATAGTTTTGTTTAGTTTGTCAGGTTATTTAACCCTTTAATGTAAAAGCAAACAAGCAGGATGCGAGTTTCAAGAATGAAAATGTTTTAAAACCAAAGGTGCAGATTTGCTGTGGAGGACGTTCAGCCAGAGACCTTTTTCTTCTTGACCATACCTATTTGCCTGAGTTGCACCCACTCAAATAGTTCTGATTGTTTCTCCCAAACTGCTTTTTTTTGCCCCAGGCTCGTTGGTTATGTCTCTTCAGTTGTCTCGAGCCACGCTGAGGCTGCGCATTGGGAAGGTCTCCAGGACGTGGTCAGAGTCCCTCAGGAGTCCACAGAAAGCTTTGCCTTGATGTAGCTGCCCGTGGAGCAAGCACCAAAGCACTGCGGTTTGCCTGAGGTCTTAATGTCTAAGCTAAATCTCTTTTTCTGATGGAGAGGGAGAGAACGGTGACACTGCGGGGTCTGGGCGATGGCCACTGTGTCACCGAGGCTTGCACGGCCCCAAGCATGAGAGCTGTGGAGGGAACACGATGTCCGGGTGTTAAAACCTCTCTCAGCCCCCAGCCCTGCTGCTGCCCATTAACCATCCCTTTGCCCTTCGGAGGCGGCCGGCGGCCATGGCGCTGGGTTGGGGGGGTGAAGATGAGCGGGACGTCCTGCAGACGAACATGGGCTTTGCTCTCGGGGGGCTCTCGGCACCCCGTGCGCAGCCAGGCTGAAGCAGGACTGGGAGCCGCTCGCAGACCTTGCAGCTCCTGAGACGGGAGACGCTGGTGTGGGAGGAGGGGAGGCAGCATTTGTTCAGCTTTGCTATGGTGTAAAACAAAACACAGCGAAACCCTGGAAGTGCAGATGTGCCAGGCGTCCCGGCCGATGCCCGGACTGGCGTTTCTGGCACGGCTTTTTTACACCGAGCTGCTCATTTTGTGTGCTGCCATGACATGGTACGTACACTGCTGGGGGAGGGAAGACCCCAAACCTCTCCTCGGAGGTGGGGATGCAGATGGGTGGTGGCTCCGTCGCCACGGGACGGGTCCCCTCAGATGCTCAGCAGGACACGGTGCCTGCCGGCACTGCCGGGGCCAGCAGCAGCCGCGCAGAGCCCGGCCGGTCCCGGCCCGACGGCCCGGCTGTTCGCGCTGGGCGCACCTCCACGTGCTCTGATGCCGTCGTGTTTTCTCAAGGCTCTGGCCCGCAGCCGTACCTTTCCCTGTATTTTGCAAACACGGTGTTTTATTCTGGTTTTGTTTGGGTTTGCGCGGAGATGATTCATTTCTCTTGAAAGCCCCGTGCGGTGTGTGCTGCGAGGGGGAGCAGCTCTGCGGTTTCACCGCAGGCGAGAGCCGGTGTTGCCCGACCCGGCGGACAAATTGCCTGTGTTTTCTGTAACGCCGCTGGCGGGACTGGAGGCAGCCGTAGGTGTGACGGGGCTAATGGTGCTCGGGGGGCTTCCTGACCATCAGGAGCGTGGTGCGAGGCGTTAAGGATACGAGATGCCAGCTGAAATGCAGGGCAGCTGGCTGGATGCCCTCTGGCAGGTTTTTCTCCACGCTGATACAGTGAGCTCCCCCACAGTGGTATTTTTTGCAGCTGGGATGCCCATCCCAGCAGCCTCCCTTGGCAGAGCTCGGGAGGAAGGGGCAGAACCCACAGCACGGGGCCGTTTTGCAGCAGACGGTGGTGGAAAGGAGACCTTCGAGGCCGGTAGCTCTAACTTCTGCTGGGATCGAAACAAGAGCAGCACAAGGGCAGGCTGGCCGTCCCCCGGCTCCGCGCTGCAGCTGTGTCCGCTGCACAGACCAGGGCCTGAATTCTTGCTGCTTACCTTGGAAGGCTGCTGAAGAGCTTCGCTTCGCATCCTTGGTGAGGCTGGCTGTGGCGTATGGGTACGTGTACAGAGCGAGTTGTGTGTATGCCTGTGTTAATGTGTACACAGCAGGTGGAAGAGTCTAGACTCCCGGGCAGGAAGGCTGCGGAGTTTGATGGCTATTAACCTGTCGAGAAGCGCACCTAGCTCCCAGATCAAAGCCAGAAGAGCCTCTGGCTGGTGACGCTACCCAGCGCGGTGTACCCAAGCCAAACAAAACCGAGGAATTCATCGAGGTTGCACATCCTCCGGCGCGCAGCTGAAAGGAAGGGTCTGTATTTTCTCCCTGGAAACTTTGGAGAATGTAACCCGCTGGCTTTCAAGATAAACAGTTGTAGTCACAGCCTAGCAATGCTGGCAGATGGACCCGCGCCCCGTAGTGTGCACAGACACCCTCCCTGCCATTCCTCTGGCTCCCTTAGGGAAAGGGATCCTTGCTCCAAAGCAAGCTGTCGCCCCAGGAGCTGGTTCCTCTTGCCAACCCGTACCCCGACTTCCATGTCTCACCAGATGGGCTTGGGCTGACCAGGGGCCAACACTGTCCTGGGTGGGGAGAGCACCAGGGCTGGATGAAACATGACAAGTGAGAGGGGAGAGGGGCAAAAAGTTGCTGTCATCCAGGTTTAATAGATAAACTGCCCACATCTATTTGCAAATCTGAAATGACTTGCCTGATGACATGAGCAAGGGTAACCTAGCATCACCGGCTCCTGGACAGAGCCACCAGCTTTAGGGTGAGTTCAGCTCCAAAGGAGCCACCTCCTCTCCGTGTCTTTGCAGTGGGAATATGTGCAGGGAACAGCACCAGTTTCAATGCTTGGTGTTCGCTGCCTGGCCCTACTCCCACCATCTGTGCACCCCCAGCACCCCCAGCACCCCTGCTCAGCACCAGGAGGTGGTCCCTCCGCAGGGGCTGCTCACTCGCTGTACGTCTGTTCACACTTCTTCCCTTTCACAAACATTCGCTGCCGCTTTCAGCATCCCTTGAGCGTCCCAGCGGGCACACGCCCTGCTTAAGGGCACCCCAAATCTGCCGCGTGTTTGGCAGCTCGGAGCTGGTGACAGCCACAGGTCCCCTCCCAGGGCTGCGTGGGGCTGTCCCCTCCCGAGCAGCCCTGAACAATGCTCATTGTCCCCACGGCCATTGTTCCCCCCCGCCCCGGTCCCCGGCCGGGCTGCAGCTGGCACGGTGCACAGAGGGGCTGATTGTCTGGGTCGCTGTGCCGCTGGTGACACGCTGCTTCGGGATGGCTTCTTCCCACGGCAAAGGCCTCCGGAGTCAAGTGCTGCAGTTGCTCCTTTATTTATTTGTTTGGTTTCTGCTTTTCCTTTTTTCCCTTCCCCAGTTTTTGCTTGGTTGGGTGAGGCAGGCTCTGCTGAGGCTGGGGAAGAAGCCAAGGGAGTGCCAGAGGCTGCTCGGCGTGGGCAGCCCGGGTCCTCCCCATCCCGGGGGGGTCTGTGAGGGACAAAGCCCTGCAGTGACACTAATGCTGAGCCCTGGCAGTGCCCTGCGATGTGACAGATGCCTCAGTGGCCTCGCCAGCTCACACCTTGTCACACTGGGAGGATGCAACCTGCACGTTGTACCTGCTGGGCCAGAGGCAGGATTAGCTCTCCAGAAACTGAGCATCAGCAGCGTGAATCAATTTGTGCTCTGCAAGGTGCAAAGGAAAAGCTTTGTTGTTTTTTTTTTTTTTCTAAGCACGCTTGGCCGGTCTCCCTCCCCCAGTGTCGGTGGCCATGACCTGAAGCCGGGAGGGACCATGGCTTATGAGCTGTGTGGGGAGGACGTGCCCTGGGCAGCTCTGGCCCTGCAGGTGCCATTCCCAGGGCTGAGCTGGGGCGGGCAGGGCTGTGCCCAAAGGGCTTCCGGCAGCTCCTGGGCGCCAGGAACCTCACAGGCTTCAAGGAACGGCCGGAGTCAGGATGGGGTGCTTCAGCGTTGGCATTTCGTATGGTGCTGCAGGAGTCAGGAGGCTTTAAATGCTTGGATGGAAAATTTGAGCATTACAGTATTAATAAAGTGTGCAATAAAAAGGATTCCCTTGCCCTTCCCTGCTCCTGCCCACCTTCCCCTCTCTCCAAGCCCGTTCAGCAGCTGCTGCGGCATGGAGCCTTCAAGCTGTATGGAAACGTGGCAGCATCAGGGCTTGGGAAAGATCATGTTATTAGGGTGACAATTTGAAAAGAACCTGCTGACTTTGAGCACGTCTGTGCTACAAGGTGAGTGTCCGAAGGCAGAGCTGGGCTGTGAAGTTCAGCCAGAACCATCCTTGTGTTTCAACTCGTCTGTCAAAAATGCCAGTGAATCTGAAGCACAGGTCAGTTCATCCCTGTGGGCTGGGTGATGAGAAAGGGGAGCAGCAGCAAACAGTGATGGGTCTCTTTGGCTGCTTTAAAAAGCTGTACGAGTCAGGGAGCAATTTATAAACGGGTAACCTGGCAGGTAACATCTTAAGAGCCGGGGGTGGCTAGGAGTGACCACGTTGCTGTTTGGGCTAGGTCTTCATTCATCACAAGTAAAGCAATCAAAAAGTTGTGAATAACTTTCTCTACGAAAAAATATTAAGTTCATGAAAGCTTGTTTTTAACCACTAACAATCCTTCTCAGGCCTGAGAGAAGGCAGCCAAAAGATTTTCAAGACCTTTAAAACTATTTTGACACAGTATTGCCTCACTTAAAAAAATTTTAAGACCCTGGCCCTTTGGCTGCATTTTATCAGAGAACTTAGGCCAGTTGTTGACTAGAACGATGCAGGCAGCTGTTATTCCAATTCAGGGCAGAGGGAAAATGAGGGGCCCTCATGGAGTTATGGTAGATAATGAGTGTCAAAAAGGAGAATTCTAGCCGGGGACCTGCTCACTTTTCTTCACCTCCCCTGTGAGTGCCTTAGCAAGTGAAAAACTGAGGAAGCGGGATGGAGAAGTCCAAGAAAAGACCATGCTGGACCACAGCGTTCACTGGGTTTGTGCCTGTCTGTGTGTCTCTGTGTGTGTGTGTGTGTGTGTGTGTGTGTGCAAGCAATCGAGCACACGGGCACACCTCTGCCAGCATACACACCTGGGCGTTCGTTTCATCTTCAGATGGCCTTGCTTACATGGAAAGAATTTTTCTTTTATACTTGTATTTTCCTTTATATTGCAGTCTTTCTGCAGAAGCTTTTTTAAGCCTCTATGTCTTTTTGTCCAAATTGTTCAAAGTTGCTAACAGCTTCATTTCCCCATTACCACAATTACCAATGCCATACTTGTTTGAGAAGCTGTGGCTTTCAGCTGGGAGAGGACTTTGCTGTATGAATTCAGAGCAATTTCCCTGTCTTTTATATGTAATTAATAGTCATCTCCTTTTGATTTAATGCGGCCAAGAGGAACCACATCTGGTGTCACAAGTGTCTTCTCCTGAAGAGGCTGGTGGCACAGCCGGTGTGGCTCTGAGCCGCCCTGGGCTGGGCACTGCACTGCGAGGCGACCGGTGTCACTGCTGAGGGGCCGGGATGCTACAGCTGCCTTCCTTGTGACCTCTCTGCCAGGTTTAACATCTGCTGGTGGCCACAAGCCCGATTGCCATCTTGCAGGATGGTGGCTTCAGCCCTTGCTCAATGCATATATCAATTTTTTTTTTTTTCCCTCTCCCTCTCTTTAACTATTGATTTCCAGCCAGACACGCAAACTGGATATAGAAACTGTTTTGACTGTGCTTGTCGATTGATCGTGTTGTGTGGTTGTGCACGGGCGGGAGGAACTGAGCTGAACGCAGCCCAGCCCAGCAGTGAGCTGCTGCTGGTCACTGGCTCTATGGGTTGCTCCCATCTTCAGGTCCTTATTAAGGCCTAATAGATAGTGCAACACACAGCCAATTGATTAGTACATTCCTATAGATAGGAACCACTTGATACATTGTTTATGGGCCTTTTTATCTGCAGTATGTTCTATTGATAGGGCTGTTTGTGATGCACTTATGCCCTATTAATAATGCATTGACCATAGACAAGGATGGTATAGAAAGCACGATGCGCTCTCACTCGTGCTCTTTCTGGTTCTCTCTCCCGGCTCAATATATTGCAGTGCATTTTGACAGTTAAAAAGCAAAACATTTTTTTACTAACTCATTTATGCTCGTGTAAAAAAATAAAAAAATTAGTTTATTTTCATCCTTCAGTCTATTGCCCCCAAACGTCCCACAGGTTGTGTGCTGGGGAATTGTCACTGTCCAATCCACAGGCCGTTGATGCACCGTAGCGTTCCTGCCACACTTTTAAAGGGGGCCGAGGTGGTACCGGCCAGTACCGTGACTACGTGCGGATGGCAAAGGGAGCTGGTTGGCGCTGTAGCCCGGTGATGACTAGCGCAGATGCACCAGGCTGCGTATAACGGGGAAAGCATAGGCAGCGTTCAACACTCCTGACCACATGCACCCCCTCCTTGTCCTCTGCCCATGCTCCCAGCCTCCGTGTCTTATCAGGGCTTTCCTGGGGAGTTAAATCATTAATGAGTTTGGGAGTTAACTGAGTTAAAAATGACTTTAGGATTAGAGGTCAATAACTGCCAGGGCTAAATGGCACCTATCCCGACTGCATGCGCATCCTCAGCGTTTGGTGATGTCGATGCTGAATCAATTCGCATTTGGAGG
>Ga0065711_1005636_pt1 | contig 20269 bp, 19 predicted proteins | sample Hoacrofraction12_FD_59098 | JGI IMG/M metagenome (GOLD analysis project Ga0065711, IMG submission 59098) | Hoatzin crop microbial communities from Cojedes, Venezuela - Epithelial fraction 12 v2 (version 2) | ecosystem: Host-associated > Birds > Digestive system > Esophagus > Crop | place... | reverse complement strand
GAATTCAGGAAGCGAGCTGATATCTGCAGTTCCGGGCAGGCCTTTTGTTGATGGTGTGACATTTATTATATCGTTTGCCTTTATCTTTGTATGAATATCAGCAGGTTTGCCATTTAGCGTTATGACTGCGGACTCTCCTGCTTCTCCCGATACTGCTCTTTCTTTGCCATTTACTGTGAATTTCAAGGCATCTCCTCTTTTTGGGAAAAGATCTTCATTAGGAAAAGCAGCCTGCATAGCGGCATCCACAATTTGGAGTTTGCCATTGTCATAGATTTTGGTCTGGCTTCCGTTAAAAGATACAAAAACAAAATTGTTGGTATCTTCATAGAAACTCTTACATATACCAAGGGGTGTTACGAGAAGAGAGTCTTTTTCCAGTCCGTCATCATTTAGGAAGACAAAGTCTTTCATGACTTCATCGCCTCTGAGTGCTACTCTTTCTTCATCTATTCCCATGTTCTTTGCTATTTCTTTGGTATATCCATCTACGCATCCGCCTCCGCCGACTACAAATACAGCGCTGACAGGCATATCTCCGTTTAGATGTTTTATCTCATTTGTAACTTCAAGTGCCATCTGCTCAACTGTCGGAGCGAGGGCCTTGTTTATCTCTTCTTTTGCTATCTTTTTATCAAGACCCATGATGTCTGTATATGTTACAGTGTCCATTTTCGAAGCGGCAACTTTGATTTGGTCTGCTGTATTGAAGTCTACAAGACATTTTTTTGCTATGACTTCTGTTAGAGCATCGCCTGCTGTAGGAATCATGCCATAGGCTGTTATAGTTCCTTCATTTGTTACGCAGATATCGGATGTTCCTGCACCTACATCTACAAGAGCCAGGTTCAAAAGTCTGAATTTCTCAGGTATAGCAACCATGATAGCCGCGATAGGCTCAAGTGTTAGATTTGCTACGTGCAAATCCGCTCTCTCACATGCTTTGTATAGGCCATCTACTACGTCATCAGGAAGAAAAGTTGCAATGAGCTCTACTTTGACTTTGCCTGCATTGTGACCTTCAAGATTCGATATTTGATAGTCGTTCAAATAGTGATGAAGAACCGAATATCCAACGAGGTAGAATTTTATCGAAGAGTCTTTATTTTGTTCTATAAACTCCTGATAAGCCTTCTCTACGGCCTTTGAGTCGAGATTGTAGATATCCTCATCGGTTATCGTATGACCCTCTTCCAAAGTTTCTTCATATGAAGTCTCTATTGTATGAAGCACACGACCTGCCGCAGCAATACATACATCAGTTAGATGAATGTCTGATTCCTGCTCCAGTTCATTTTTGATAACTCTGATAGTTGCAGCGACTTTGCCGATGTCATGAATCTGACCATCGAGCATAGCTCTGCTTTCGTGTCCGCGCGATTTCTGCGCAATAACGTTGAATTTGCCATCTTCTTTCATATATCCGATGGTCCCTACAACATTTCTTGTTCCGATATCAAGACCAAATACTACTTGTTGCTGTTTTTGTTCAAGACTTGGCATAGTGCCTCCCTTTGGACTAATTTCCAACACCACGTTATTTTTGATTTTTTATGGAAAAAAGAACACTCCTCGTTATTTTTGCTATATATAATAGAAAATATTCAAATCAATATACGCTTTTGAATATATTTGGAAACTATTAAAAAATAATTTCCAAATATTATATCGGTATATATTTTATTTTATTAACCTTTTTTCGATTTGTTTTAGCGAGTCTTCAAGACTTCTGCTGTTATCAACGATAAAGTCGCTGTTTTGTCTATACTCTTTATCTGATAGTTGTGCTTTTAGTATACTGTCTATCTTTTCATCCGAGTATCCGCGGGCACTTTTTAGACGCACACGTCTAGTGTCTTCGTCAGCATATATATACCACATTTCGTCTACAATTTTATTATAGCCCGATTCAATCAGAAGCGCAGCTTCTATAAAAAGAAAATCTATTTTATTTTCTTTTTTTAACAAATCTATTTGATTTAATATATATTCTTTTGTAAGTGGATGCAAAATATCGTTTACTTTTTGAAGTAAAACTTTGTCATTAAATATTTTTGCAGCCATCTTCTTTTTGTCTATTTCGCCGACACAATCGCCTTCTGATATCAGAATATCTTCTCCAAGTAGACTTACTATTTTGTCATATCCTATCATGCCTTTTTTCTTTATATCATTTGCTACATTATCGGAAAAAATAACTTCGCAGTTGTAATTTTCTTTTATTTTATTAAGAAGTGCACTTTTGCCGCTTCCAACGCCTCCTGTTACGCCTATTATCTTCATTTATTTTGCCTCATAAAAATCTTTTCCTATTTTGCATTCTGCGATGAGCCCAACTTTTAAGTTTCCGGCATTTATCATGTTTCTTGTAAGAAGTTCTTTGACAACTTCAACTTCATCCTCCGCCGTTTCTATCAAAAGTTCATCGTGTATTTGCAGGATGAGTCTTGATTTTAAGTTTTTTTCTCTCATCTCTTTGAATACATTTATCATCGCTATTTTCATAATGTCGGCAGCAGTACCTTGAATCGGAGCATTCATAGCTATTCTTTCACCGAATTGTCTGCGCATAAAGTTTTTGTCTGATAATTCGGGAATAGGTCTTCTTCTGCCAAGTTTCGTTATACTATATCCATTTTCTTTGGCGAAATTTATGGCATCTTCCTGATATTTTTTTACATTCGGATACATTTTGAAATATTCTTCCATGTAAGATTTTGCCTCAGCTCTTGATATTCCAAGGTCTGCTGCAAGTCCGAATGCGCTGATTCCATATACAATTCCAAAGTTTACGGCCTTAGCATTTCTTCTTTGAATATCCGTAACCTCATCGAATGGCGTATGAAATACTTTTGAGGCTGTACTTCTATGAATGTCTTTGCCATTTTTGTAGTCTTCTATTAGTTCTTCATCTCCTGACATATCGGCCAGTATTCGAAGCTCAACTTGGCTATAATCTGCATCTGCAAAGACAAAGCCTTTCTTTGGGACGAATACTTTTCGAATCTCTCTTCCCAGCTCTGTACGCATAGGAATATTTTGAAGATTTGGCTCTGATGATGATATTCTGCCTGTTGCTGTGATTGTTTGGTTATATACCGTATGTATTCTATTATCACTTTCGATATAGTCGATTAGACCATCTGCATAAGTGCTCTTTAATTTTGAAAGTGCTCTGTATTCAAGTATATATTTTACAATTTCATGATCCGGCGCCAGCTCTTCAAGTACTTCTGCCGATGTGGAATATCCTGTTTTGGTCTTCTTTGCTCCCGGAAGATTCATCTTTTCAAATAGTATGACTCCAAGTTGTTTTGGAGAATTGATATTAAATTCTTCTCCCGAGAGATTATATATTTCTTTTTCGAGTTCTTCTATTCTTACAGCAAGTTTTTGACTGTACTTTTCAAGCTCTTCTTTTAGGCATATGATGCCTTCTTTTTGCATAGCAAAAAGCACGTATGAAAGCGGCATTTCGATATCTTTCATAAGCCCAAACATATTTATTGACTTTAATTTATTTTCTATTTCAGATGCTGAAAGAAAGGCTACTCTTGCATTTTCACAGGCAAATAAAACCATCTGCGTCAGAGCTTTATCCGGAGTATCAATTAAATTTTCGCCTTCAAATGATTTGCTCATTTTTCTTGTTTTTTTCTTTTTGGAGCTATCATCAGATGCATCCATGCAAAAATCAAAAGTTAGCTGCGTTGGTACTTCCAAAAGCTCCTTTAAAGTATGCTTATCAAAAACATCTTTGTAGGATTTTACATTAAGCCCCGGCAAATACTCCGATACAATATCAGTTATCGTAGTATCACTTTTATTTGGATTTATTAGATATGCGCCGATTAGTATATCAAAATTGCCATATTCTTTTTTATTATCTATTTCATAAGGAGTATATAAATAGTATGTGTTTTTTATATCATAAACAGACAGCCTGCAATCTTTGGATAGTTCTTCCAAAAATTCTCCTATTCTTTTTGCTGTTATTTCATCATTTTTCTTTATAAAATAGGCCTTACTTTCATCAAAGCAAATAGATAGTCCAATTAGATCATCTGCAAGACTCTTGTCTTGAAGTAAAAAATATCCGACAAAAGCTTCTTTATTTTTTTTGCAATATACTTTTGCACTTGCTACTATGTCTTGCAGTTTTGAAGCATCTGTAATAAGCTCTGTTTGAAGCTTTGGAAGATTTGAGTAATCTTTTTTGGGGGCATCTGCTTCTAAATTTTTGTCACTGCCTGATGCATCTTTCTGAACATGTTCAGAAAACATTGAATCTTTATTTTCTTTATTGAATATAGCATCGATATCGGATGCATCATTTATGTCATTGACATTTACAAACGGGCTTGTAGACGATTGTTTGTACTTACCCGCTGATTTTGTTGACGAATTTCCGGTATCTGTATTTGATAGTTTTGCCAAAATAGACTCGATAATAGATATGAAATTATCATTTGAATTATTTAAGCTGATTATATTGTCTTTTGTCAAAGAGATAAATTCGTTTGTTTCCGGTATCTTTGCACCATTAATAAATGAATTTAAATGTAAAATCATATCTTTTTTAGCTAATAGGAGTTTTTGAACTCTCTCCCCTATTTCACCAATATGTTCATAGATGTTTTCTATGTTCTCGTATTTTTTAATTAGTGAAATTGCTGTTTTTTCACCGATTTTGGAATCTTCAAACACATCATCATTTGTCAAAACAAGAAGACTATTCATATATTTTTTTGCAATAGAAAATATAGCATCGAAATTGTCTTCGTTTATTTCGAGCACATGGCTTTCTTTTGAGCTATGCGTAAGCAGCAAAAGTTTTGTGCTTGAATCTACAAATGATGCAAATAATCTATCTGCTGTTAAAATATTTATGCTTCCATCGATACTTTGCATGATAGATGCAGCGCATTTTCTAAAATTTATTCTGTTAAGCAGATTATCAATATTTGAATCAGAATTGTTTTTATTTTCTAAACTTTCGTTACAGTCACATGCAGCAGTATAATCTCCGAAAACAGCTAAGTTTATATTCTTATCTTTTAATGTAGTTATTATTTTATTTATATTAGTAAAAAAACTTTTTGGAAGATTTTCGTTTTCTATTCCATCAAATAAAAATATTGTATCAGTATATTCATTTGTCTTTTGAATATTATTTATCAGATAAAAAAAACTGTAGATTGATTTAATATATTCGTCATCTTTGGCATCACTTACGCCATAAAAACAGCTCTTATAAACAGATGCAGCGTCAATAATAAGTGTATTATTTGTCATTGTATACCTCTTAAATAGTCCAGATTTTAATTGTGAGAAGCATAAGTATAAGCGCTTCAAGAAAAACTATAGATTGTAAAATCCACGAAAAACAGACAAGCCTTTTCAAAACCAGAAGCTTTTCATGTGCTATTCTAAGTTTTGCATCAAGCTCGCCTTGTAAATTAAAAGCATCACCTTTTTCAAGTCTTGAAACACCGGTTCTTACTATGAACTGAATCGTAAGCTCTTCTTTGCAGTTATCACACTCGTCTATGTGTTCCAAAAAATCGTCAAGTTCTATTGCATCTAATTTATCATCCAAAAAACTTGGTATGGCTTTTTCAACCTCACTATGTGTCATTGCTTTCTCCGCTTTTACTTTTTTTCTTCACAACATTATATTTTATTTTATAACGATTATATAGAAAATAAAAGACTTGAAAATATATGCAATAACGATGTTTGAATTTTTTGTCAGCTTAAATCAAATATATATACTCCATATGCCGGAATGTCTATCTTGCCGCCTTCAAATGAGATTTCTTCTTCGCTTATAAGGTCGGTCGCACGCTCTTTCCCCAAATTATAATATATCGTGCATGGCGCATCTTCAATATTGCAGATAGTTACAAGCCTCATGTCACCTGTTTGCCTTTGCCATATGCACTGCTTATTATTTAAGAAAAGAGATTTGAAGTCGCCATAATAAAACGCATTCTTTTCATTATGTATGGAAATAAGCTTCTTTATGTAATCTGTAAATTCATTATTTTTTATAGTGCCAAGATCCGGACGAAGCGCCATATCTCCGTCTTTTTTGTCTCCCGGAAGTTCTGCTTCGCCTCCGTAATATATGCATGGTATACCCGGCATACTAAACATGAGCGCATATACGGCTTTTATATGATTTTTATTTTCAAGGCTTGTATATATCCTGCTGACATCGTGATTTTCAACAAAGCTAAGTAGATGCATATTTTTGTACAAAGTCCAATCTTCCGGGCCGAACTGGCGCATAAGTGAGTGCGTGATTTCGAATAGATTATAACTATTCATTGATGAATATAAGCCTTTGTAACATTCATAATTGGTTGCGCTATGGCACATATCATTTGCTACAATCTGCCTATAATCTCCGCCTATCATCTCTCCCATCAGGAAAAAATCATTCTTTTTGCCTGCAGTATGAGTGCGAAGCCTTTTCAAAAAATTTCTATCGAGAAGATATGCAACGTCAAGTCTGATGCCGTCTATATCAAATTCATCAATCCAAAAAGATACAGTTTCAAGAAGATAATTTATTACATTTTCGTTTGATAGATTAAGCTTTACAAGTTCAAAATGCCCTTCCCAACCCTCGTAATAAAAGCCGTCATTGTAAGAGCTGTTACCATCAAAATTTATATTAAACCAATCTTTGTATTGTGAATTCCATTTGTTTTTCTTCACATCTTCAAATGCAAAAAAATCACGTCCTACGTGGTTAAATACGCCATCAACAACAACTTTTATTCCATTTTTATGACATTTTTTGACAAGCTTTGCAAAGTCAGCATTTGTGCCGAGTCTGCAATCTATTTTTCTATAATTTATTGTGTCATATCCATGAGTTGAGGATTCAAATATGGGGTTAAAAAGAATGGCTTTTGTGCCAAGAGATTTTATATGCGGAATGAATTTATCGATTTTGCTAAGTCTCTTTGTCTCAATATGATCGTTTTCAAAAGGCGCGCCGCACGCAAATAGGGTGTATATCTGGTAAAAAACCGATTCATAAGCCCACATAAACTTGTACCTCCGATTTTATTTATAATATGACGTTTTAGAATTTTTTATCATGAATTGAGATTACAACAGATTTGTAGCAATCCTATCGCTATGACGTATATAATATAACTATATATTATCACCTTTTCACAAATAATGCTAAAAGACACCTAATTGTATTTTTTTGAAAATTATTTGTATTTTTATTCATTTTACTATTGATTTTTTTTATGAAAAGGTTTTTAATAAATAGTAAATATTTGATTTATTTTAATCAGTCGAAATCACATTTTTAACTAAAAAGGAGAGAAAATATTATGAAAAAGAAATTTTTGGGAATTATTATGTCAAGCGTTATTGCTCTTTCAATGGTAGCTTGCTCATCCGAAACAGCGGATGATACTGCGGATACATCAAGTTCAAGCGTTGAGAGTACAGATGAAGATACTAAAACTCTTGTAATGGCTACAAATGCAGAGTTTCCTCCGTACGAATATTATGAAAACAGCGAAGTTATAGGCATTGACGTTGAAATTGCCAAGGCTATATGTGATGAGCTTGGATACGAACTTGAGATTGAAGATATCGCATTTGATTCAATCATAGCCGAAGTTACAAGTGGCAAAGCAGACTTTGGAATGGCCGGAATGACTGTGACCGAGGAACGTATGCAGAGCGTATCGTTTTCAGATTCATATACTACAGCCAATCAGGTAGTAATCGTAGCTGAAGATAGTGATATTACATCAATTGATGATTTGTCAGGTAAACTCATCGGCGTACAGACCGGTACTACAGGTGATATTTATGCAACAGATGATCATGGCGATGAGAATATTGAACGCTATAACAAGGGTGCGGAAGCTGTTGCTGCTCTGTCTCAAGGAAAAATTGATGCGGTTATCATCGACAACAATCCTGCAAGTGTATTTGTATCTGAAAATGAAGGCTTGAAGATTCTCGAGACATCTTATGCCGAAGAAGAATATGCTATCGCTATAAGCAAAGACAATACAGAGCTTTTAGATGAAATAAATACTGCTCTATCTACACTAAAAGACAATGGAACTCTTGATGAAATCGTTGCTAAATATATTCAGGCTGAGTAAATTTAAGGAGTAAAAATTTTAATGTTCGAAGAATTCAAAAGTGAATTTATATTAAATTTCATAGACGATAACAGATGGCAATATCTTACAAGCGGCCTTGCCGTTACTTTGGAAATCACATTTTTTGCTGCAATACTTGGACTTTTCATAGGATTTTTTATCTCTATGATAAAAAACGCAAATAAAATGACAGGCTCTTTAAAGATAGCGAATTTCATCTGTAACATATACTTGTCTGTTATAAGAGGAACTCCTGTTGTTGTACAGCTTATGATTATTTATTTTGTTATTTTTGCAAATGTTCGTATCGATAAAACGCTGGTTGCAATCATTGCTTTTGGTATAAATTCCGGCGCATATCAGGCTGAAATATTCAGATCCGGAATTGAAGCTATTCCTCATGGCCAATACGAAGCCGGGAGAAGCCTTGGATTTAATTATCGCCAGACCATGACGAATATTATTATGCCTCAGGCGCTAAGGAACGTGATACCTACTCTCTTGAACGAGCTGATAGCACTTCTAAAAGAGACTTCTGTTGCAGGATATATCGCTTTGCAAGATCTCACCAAAGGCGGAGACATCATCAGAAGCCGCACATATTCGGCTTTTATGCCTCTTATAGCGGTTGCACTCATATACCTTTGTCTAGTTCTCATTATGGAGAGAATTGTGAAAATAATCGAACGGAGGCTTCACCAAAATGACAGAAAAAAATAATTCAAATCCGATTATAGAAGTTAAAAATTTATGCAAAAAATTTGATGACAAAATCGTACTAAATGACATTTCAACAAAGATTTACAAAGGTGATGTTGTATGTGTCATTGGTCCTTCCGGCTCCGGAAAATCTACATTTCTTCGCTGCCTAAATCGCTTGGAAGTTCCGACAAGCGGCCACATATTTTTTGACGGAGACGATATCTGCGATCCCAAAACGGATATCGATTTGCATCGCATGAAAATGGGCATGGTATTTCAGCAGTTTAATCTTTTTCCTCATATGAGCATCATGCAGAATCTAACTACTGCTCCTATCAAGCTTATGGGAAAAAATAAGATAGACGCCGAAAATTATGCAAAGGAAATGCTCGATAAAGTTGGACTTCTAGATAGAGCAAATGATTATCCAAGTAGTCTTTCAGGTGGTCAACAACAAAGAATCGCTATCGTCAGAGCTCTTTGCATGGAGCCGGAAGTTATGCTATTTGACGAGCCGACCTCTGCTCTTGACCCTGAAATGGTTGGAGAAGTTCTATCTGTTATGAAAGATCTTGCCAAAAACAAAATGACAATGGTTGTCGTAACTCATGAAATGGGATTTGCAAGAGAAGTTGCATCAAGAGTCATGTTTCTTGATGGCGGCAACTTTCTTGAAGAGAATACGCCTTCAGAATTCTTCGAACATGCGCAAAACGAACGAACAAAACTCTTCCTCAGCAAGGTATTATAAACATCAAAATGTATACCGTTTAAAATTGCATGACGGCGAGTAGTATCATAAGCTGGGCGAATGAATTGGTGATTTGCTCTATCCAGTTGTTTTTGACATCGGTTTTATCATGGAATTTAAAGAATATAACCATTGATGAAAGCCCCAATACGCCCAGCAAAATAAATAATCCTGTAGGAAAAGATAATGTTTTACTGATTATACTTGTCCAATCAATATTTTGTACATTTAATATAACCGCCAAAAGCATAAGTGCAAATCCAAGCGGCATAAGTACTATGAATAGCGGCCTATTAAGAAACCACACATTTTTCCGGCATAGACCCAGTATAAATTTCCACAGCACTTTGCAAAAGCCGCCAAGTATTGTGAGAATAGCTCCTGTAAAGAAAATAATATTATTAAATTTTTGACCTATAATCAGACATGTGATGCAAAAAAATATGACAGGAAACATATCTACTATCGCAAGTCCCACTGTAAAATCTTCGTATTCTTTTTTCATAAGTGCCTTCCTTTAAAATATAAACGGAATTAGGAGATGTGTTTTTTCTTTATAATCTACATATTCTTTCTTTTCACCATATCTTTTATCTTGCTTTTTTGAGAGTCTCTTTGCACCATCTACCATGACATAAACTATTAGTATATATCCGATTAGGCCTATTATTATATGCGTAACTTTGGCGGATTTATTTAAAAGAGTACAAAATATTCCTGTCCAAAATACTACTTCTCCAAGATAGTTTGGACATCTTACAATCTTATACAAACCTTTTGTTGCAACCATATGAGGATTTTCTTTTTTCTGTGCAGATTTCTGAATATCCGACATAGATTCAAGAATGAGTCCCAGTGCAGATAGAATTACGAAAATATAAGTAAGATTTGTCACTTCATAATTAGATGATAGTCTTAGGTAAAGAGCTGCTGTCTGGAACATATACATAACGCATACAGCTACCCAAATGAGGAGCTTTGTCCAAAGAGCCATCGTATCTTTGTTCTTTGAACTTTCATCAAGAACTTTTTTGTAGCCGCTACTATTCTTTTCCCTATATATCAAAAATATTGATAGTCTAAGTCCATATGCTATAAGCAGTGCTCCCATAAGCAACGATGCAGTATTTATATTCTCATGAAAAATAATAAGTGAACATGCGCTTATACCGGCAATAGCAAGGCCGTATCCAATTGACATGAAATATACATAGTTCTTAAATCCAACTGCTGACATGATAAGTGCAATAATAAATAACAATAATATAATTTTTATATCCATAATTTCCTCCCATAGCATTAAGCTTCAAATTCTTTTTTTATATATTCTTTAAAACTACTATCTCCGCATTTAACATCTGATACCAAATCTCCTGTGAGCGTAAATTTAGAGAATTTAATAATATCCGCTTTGCCGTTGTTCTTTAGTTTATTTATAAAAATAAGAATATCAAATAAGAATACCGGTGCTTTCTTTATTACACAGGGCTTTTTTGCAGCATCAAAGCACATCTTTGCAATCTCTTCGTAGTTGTATGTTTCTGTGCCACCTATCGATATTGTTTCATTTGTTTTATCAAGATGATCTGCGATATATCTTGCAAAGTCTTTCGTTTCTATTACGTTTGCTACTCCGCACTTACCTGATAAAAGAGATACGCTTCCTTTTTCAATCATGGGTCTGAAGACATGCATGATATCATAGAAATATCCTGTCGGTCTATAAATTATATATTCAAGACCGCTGTTTTTTAGGGCTTCTTCAAATTTTGCTTTCGCATCAAGAAGAGGTACATCAGGATGTTCATCTGCATGAATGACGGATATATAGATGAATTTCTTTACTTTGCTTTTTACAGCTTCATTTAATAAGTTTAAATTGCCATTTAAGTCTATATCGTAGCTTGTAAAATCCTTTGACGTTTTGGTAAGTCCTACAGTTGATATGACAATATCGCATCCATCGCATATATTTTGAAGCGTATCTTTCTTTGTGAGGTCTGCCATTTTGTATTCGATTTTGCCATCACCTTCAAGGTCTATTTCTCTTTTTGTCCTACCTGCGGCTACAATTTCGTGAGAATCTTTGTATAGCTCTTTTACAATATCCATTCCAAGGTGCCCGAAAGCGCCACATACTAGAATTTTTGACATATCATACCTCCCGGTTGTCGTTTTTATTTTTTATGTTTCCAAGTTCAATATATCGCACAGCATATCAATATTTAAGTTTTCATTTGTAAGGCATAAGTAAATATTCTCAGCGATAAAAAATTCTATGATGTCTTTGCCATAGCTCTTGGAAAGCTTATCATTTATCTTAGGAAATCTGATAAATAAATCATCAACAAGAGCTTTAAATTCCAAAATGAGCTTTGAATGTTGCTCTCTAAAATAACCTGAAAGCTGCTTTGCAGGTGTTGTATCTTGCCATAAACTTCTGCTATTTACGGTAAAACTCATAGATTCATCAAATATACATTTAAGCCCTTCTCTAAAGCTATCTGCTGATGATATACCTGAGACAATTTTTTCCTTTGTTTTGTCCCATCTATTCATGACTATTCCTGCTATAAGTGCATCTTTTGTAGGATAATAGTTATAGACAGTGCCTACTCCTATTCCGCATTTTTTGGCGACGCCTCGTATTGTAAGCTTTGAAGGCCCTTCATCTTGCAAAATTTTTTCAGCCTGGAATATTATTTTTTCTTGCAAATGCATTATTACTTTTGGCATATTGGTATCCTCTTTTGTGAACATGTTCATTAAATATTATATGAACATGTTCACAAAACGTCAAGCAAAATTAAAAAAAAGCATATAAATGAATTGATGTAAATATCATTTATATGCTTTTTCTCTTTATTTTTATTGCTTGTGCTTCTTTTTTTCGACATACATATGACTGTCTGCAAGCGAGACGTATTCGGAGAGCGTCATCTGTGAATTGGCATCCGTTATACAAAAGCCAAAACTTGTATGTACATTATTATCTTTTAAATCATCATTTACATTTTCGATATAGTCATTTAGATTATTAATATTTGCGTACGGATAGACTACGACAAACTCATCTCCGCCATATCTACATGCAAATCCGCCATCGGGCAGATATTTATTTAATGTCTTGGCAATTGTCCTAAGCGTCCTATCACCGTATTCATGACCATATGTATCGTTTAGCTTCTTGAAATCATCAACATCCGTAAATAGAACCGCGCTCACTATTCCCTTGTTGGTATTAGACAAAAACGCCGGTTCAATCAGGCTTGCAAACGCTATCCTGTTATATATTCCCGTAAGCTGATCCTTGTTGTATACGTCTTCCAGCCTATGCATGGCATTTTCGAGTTGTCTTTTTCTGAATATATTTTGAAAAGCATTTACAATGCCCATGTGCATATCATACAGATTAGACCATTTTCTAAGGAATGTCGGATTCTTGAATATCATAAAGCCAACAGCCTCATCTCCAAAATGAAGAGGAACAAAAAGGAAATGATTGGAACTTAGTTTTTCTATTATATGCTCGGTCAAATCGGTTACACTGTCAAAATGAAATTTTTCATTTTGCTCGATTGCAACAGCCACCTGCAAATTTTTGTAATTATAGGTATTCTTTGGAAAAGTTGTGCCCATCGAAGTATCATAAACACCTTTATCTACGATGATATAGTAGCCGTCAAGGTCGATATTTGCAATATATTTGCTGATGACATCAAACATACCGTCAACATCTTCTTCATTTATGACATCACCTTCAAGCATGGACATTCGATTGTCGAAACTTTCTTTGTTGCAATTTGAGTCTATGAAATCCTTCAAATATGCTCTATAGTCTACTTTGTTTTCATTTTCACAGCCGCAGCTCTCTGAGAAAATAACTTTGGCATCAACAAAACTGAATTTAGGAACATCTTTTTTGTCCCAAAGATCTAGTATAACATCAAGAGCCTTTTGACCGATTGTTTCTCTGTTCACATCAACAGTAGTTATTTGAGGCTTGTAATATGCCGCTTTGTCGAGATTGTCGAATCCGGTAACTAGGAAGTCTTTTGGTACATTGTAGCCATATGTCGTTGCAGCATTGCATATGCCGGCTGCAATATTATCATTGGCACATACAAATACATCCGGAAATGCTCTCTTTTTCTCAATAAACTTCGATATAACTCTCTCGCCTGTCTGATATTCGTAGTCGCCATATATGATATCTTCGTCGGTAAAAAAAATATTATGTTTAAGTAGACTTTCTTTGAAAGCTGCTATTCTCTGATTATTTTCGAAATTATCGATTGGACCTGCCGCAAAAACAAAGTTTTTGCAGTTATGCTTTTCGATAAGGTGCTCTACTATTTCTTTTATGGGTTTTTTATTATCGATACCGACATAATGAATTCCCTCAAACTCTCTCCCAATGCTGACTGCAGGTTTTCCGGAATTTTTTATTTTTTCTATGATTTTTTTTACAACAATGTCATCAGAAATGTTTGTGGCATCAATGATAATACCATCGTAAAAATTCAAATTCGGAAGATTAAAAATATTGTATTCTCCGACATTGTGATTTTTATCATGGCTCCAGTTGCCAAAACAATTATATTGAAAAAGTGAAATATCAAGATTTTCTTTTCTTATTTTCTGCATGATGCCATCCGGCCATGCATAAACAATATTACGACGCCAACCATCAGATAATAAAGCCAGTTTTTTCATAAATCCCCCTAAATAATAGTAAAACAGATTATTAAATCAGTTTTCTATTTGCCCTGTGTTATCTCTCACCAAGTCTTTTTTCAGTAAGCTTTATCCACTCATCAAGTGTGAGCGGTTCATAGTCAGAATATTTACAAAAGCAATTAATCATATTTGACGGAATCGGATGCATTTTTCCATCAAAACCCATCTTCATGGTATTTCTTGTTTCTGTTTGAAACTGTTCAATGAGTTTTTGATCAAGCGTATCATGTACATGACCGTATAGCATATATACCTTTGGTGTTCCGTCATTTTTTAAATGATATTGCCCGTTATAACACATAATAGGATAATGGCAACAGATGACTTTTCTATGATTGTCATGAAGCTCCTCATAATGTTTTATCCAGTCAAATCTTGATGCCAAATCCTTAAAATCTCTTGAAGATAAATATTTGTCATGATTGCCAAGAATAAGCCATAGCTTCCCGTTTAATTTATCAAGAAGATCTTTGGTTTGCTCTGCATTTCCAAATGACAAATCTCCCAAAATAACAACAGTATCATTTTTTGAGACTTTATTATTCCATTTATCAAGCATGTATTTGTTCATCTCAGTAGCGTTTTCAAAGCCTCTTTTATCCATCTTGCTATTCAACGCTTCATGATAGAAATGACAGTCCGAAATATAATACCTCATAAATCCCTACTTTATTTATTGTATCTTTCCTTTAGTCCTGCTATATATCCCATAACAGCAGGATCCATATTTGTAGTTTTACAACCAAGAGCTGTATAATTTTCGACATTGAAACGTCTAACTATTGTAGCTTCGATGGTTAGATGTCTTGTTTTGTCAGCTTCTTTGAAAGAGACATGAAGCTCATCTCCTATTTCAAATACATTTTCATCTGCGACGATTATAGATATACCGCGCATAGATATATCATAAAGTATAACACTCACATCATCTTTTTGCTCTAAGTGAGCTTTTGCTCTTTTCCATATAGGATATCTTTCTGCCATCCTATTTTCCGACATATCAATACCTTGAAGCCCTCGCATCAGAGAAAACTTCCTATTGTATTTGTCCATACAATCTATAGAATTGCAGATAAAAGAATATTCATTGTTGCCCTTATCTCTTATGGAAAAAGTAAAATCCGTCAAATGATTGAGCGGTACCTTGCGATAAAAAGGCCTCGTGACAACAAGACCATCATCAAGAGGGCCTATCGCATGGCATGTTGCACATATTTTTTTGCTTTCATTTAGTTGAACATATATATTTATTTGAGTACCTGTTGAAATATCACTTAAATTCATATTATGTATCTCCTAAATCAAAAAGACATTTCTTATTATTTATGCAAGTTCTATTTCTGCTGCGTCGCGCCAGATACGTTCGATGTCGTAATATTTGCGGCTCTCTTCATCAAACACATGAACGATGATATCACCGTAGTCCATAAGAATCCAGTTTGCGCTATCTACGCCTTCAACAGCTTTTGGCAAAAAGCCTGATCTTCCAAGCTTTTCATCAACATGCTCTTTCAAAGCCTTAACTTGATTCTTATTTGTTCCATTTGCGATTATGAACAAATCCGCCATAACCGAAACTTCGCTTATATCTATAACTTTAATATCCTGCGCTTTTGTATCATCTAGTGCGCTTACAGCAAGTTTTGCCATTTCAAGTGACTTTTCGCTTACGTTGCTCATTTACTTCTCCATTTCTTTTTTGTAAAATTCAAAAGTTTGTCTGGTCATATCATCCAAATCTGCGCCATCATTTTCAAGATATGCCAATGTGTTTTTTAAAATATGATATACAGCCATGTCAAGGTTAGACAAGGCCTCTTTTCTGATAATAGGAAGTTCGAATATCTCTTTCCTATTAGGTTCGATATAGTCAGCCGTAAATATGATTTTATCAAGTTTTGTCATATTGGGTCTGCCTGTCGTATGATATCTTATCGCATCAAGTATATACTCATCATCAATTCCATACTTATGCTTTGCAAGGCACATGCCGGCTTTTGCATGTATCAGCTTTTTATTTTTTAGCTCTATATCGGTTAGCTTTACATCATATTTTTTGCATATTTTTATTTGCTCATCATGAGGAAGGCACTTGGCACAGTCATGCAGCATACCGGCAGTCATAGCTTTTTCGATATCTTCGTCGAACACAAAAGCCATATTTGCTGCAGTATATGCAACTCCAAGAGTGTGGTCGAATCGGTCCTTCTTTTGTACCTTTTCCATTTCGATGCGAAGTTTCTGAGATACGTCAATTATTTTCATGTCTTTATCCTTAGAATCCAATTATTTTATCAGGCAATTCATTTATATCTTTTTCCTTTTCGCCGCAATAGAGATTATTGGCGGCTATATATTCTATACATTTATCAGGTAAAAGATATTTCACAGAAATGCCATTTTTGATACGCTCTCTAATCATTGTAGAACTGATATCAATTCTTCCTGCATGTATCACATCAATACGAGCACTTGGCACAATGGATTTAAGATACGCTATTCTTTCATCAAGAGATGCACTATCACTCTCATCTCTAACCATGGCAAGAAGTGTGCATGAACTCAAAATCTCGTCAAATCTAACCCACTTATCAATCATATTCAATGAATCGGCACCTACTATAAAATAAAATTCATCGCCCGGATAAAGCTCTGACAGCTGTTCGAGAGTTTCAATAGTATACGTATCGCCGGGCCTATCTATTTCAATTCTTGATACCGTAAAAAATGGATTATCTTCAATAGCTCTTTTGACAAGATTAAATCTGGTATTTCCGTCAGGCATATCAATATCTTTTTTTAAATAAGATACACCTGATGGAATGAAAATAACTCTATCCAAATTGTATTCAATTCTTGCGGATTCAGCCATATATAAGTGCGCATTATGAATAGGACTGAATGTTCCGCCCATTATTCCGATTCGTCTTTTTTCCATAGTTGCCTTCTTTCTATATGCTTTTTATTTATTTTAACATATATTTATCCGGCAAAAATTATCTTGGCAAAATAATTTTTGGATCATCATAATCTTTTTTGTAAAGAACAATCTTTCTGCCTATAACTTCAACAAGATCTGAACGTGTACGCTCAGCTAGCATGATTCCTGCTGTCTTTACATCTTCGGGACAGTTCTTTAGAACCGTAACTTTGATAAGCTCTCTGTTGTTGAAAGCTTCTGATACAGCCTGAGTTACTTCAGGTGATACTGCGCTTTTGCCAATCTGAAAAAGTGGATCTATATTCTGGGCAAGGCTTCTAAGATAAGCTCTCTGCTTACTTGTAAATTGCATAAAAAACTCCATTTCTGCCTACTGAACTTTAGATATCTTTGCGACTTTTTAGTAGGCTTTGTTTCAAGTCTCGCTCGCGAGACTTGGCGCGAAATTTGCAGCGTCACAGACGCCTTCTTCTGCAAATTTCTGCGCATCCTCGCGGAGCGTTTAACTCAGTCGGGGATTGAACCCCCACTGAGTTGAATTTGTTATAACCCCCCCGCCTTCGCTATGCTTAGAGGCGGGGATTTGCCGACTGAGTTAAACAATTCGAATTGAAATTCAAACACTATATGTAACGATAACCTTCAAAATAAATATATAACATTAAGATTCAAAATCATCGTCTGTGAAATCGTCGTCTTCAAAATCGTCACCCGGTACAGTTCCTGCATTTCTATAATAATCAAATGCAAGGCCATACATTCTGACTGTGTCGCCTTCGTTTATATGAAGAGCTTCAAGTTTATCCAAAATCTTGTTTTCAACAAGGAAGTTCTGGAAGAAAGCAAAACCCTTTTCAGAGTCAAGGTTTGTATAACCAAGCATCTTCTCAATCTTAGGACCTTCGACAACATATTCATGCTCTTTGCTGTCATAAGTAACAGTGAATGATTCTTGCGTATCCTTAAGTTCGACTTCCGGATCAAATTCACTCTCATATACAACCGGCGCATCACCCATCTCTACAAGAGTTCTGCTTACATAGTAAAGAAGCTCTTTAAGTCCTTTACCTGTTAGAGTTGATAAAGGAAATACTTCAACGCCTTTTGGTCCGAATTCTTTTCTGATTTTCTCAACAACCTCATTTGCTTCTTCTTCGCTTAGCATATCGAGCTTGTTTGCAGCAATAATCTGCTTTTTGTTACCTAAATCTGCGTTGTAATTTGATAATTCTTTGTTTATAGCATATATATCTTCTATAGGATCTCTTCCTTCTGTAGAAGCTGCATCAACCACGTGTATTATCATTCTGGTTCTATCGATGTGACGAAGGAACTCGTGACCCAGGCCCGCACCATCTGATGCGCCTTCGATAAGTCCCGGAATATCCGCAACTACGAATCCTTTTGCATCATCCAAATCAACAACTCCAAGCATAGGTGTCAGAGTTGTGAAATGATAATTTGCAACCTTTGGTTTTGCATTTGAAACTTTTGATAAAAAAGTAGATTTTCCAACATTAGGGAATCCTGCAAGCCCGACATCGGCAATAACTTTTAGTTCGAGGAGAACTTCCATCTCTTTGGCAGGTTGTCCCGGCTGAGCATATTTTGGTGCCTGCATAGTTGAAGTTGCATAATGCATGTTGCCATTGCCGCCTCTTCCGCCTTTCAGAAGTGTTACTCTCTTATTGTCTCCTGACATATCTACGATAACTTTGCCGCTTGCAGCATCTTTGATGACAGTTCCTTCGGGAACGCGAAGCACGATATCTGCGCCTGATTTTCCGGTGCAACGATTCTGACCGCCTTCTGCTCCATTCTCTGCCTTATATTTTCCACCGAAATGGTAGTCTGATAATGTGTTTAGACCGTTATCTACCTGAATGATAACGTCTCCGCCCTTACCGCCGTCTCCGCCGTTCGGGCCGCCTGATGCAACGAATTTCTCACGTCTAAATGATACGTGACCATCGCCGCCTTTTCCGCTCTTTACAAAAATTCGAGCCGAATCAACAAATTGTGGCATATTTTCTCCGTTTCTGACTTCAATACAGCTTTTTAAGCCATTCCGTGTAATTATTTTGAAAATACAAAATAATTTGAATTTAGCAATTTCAAAAAGTGTACACGGGCCGTCTCCGGCTATCAGTCGTGTTTAATATATACGTTTTGATAATTTCAAGCACGAAATCATGCTTATGCGTTCATGCTTGCATGATTCATANTTAGCATGATTTCGTATTTGAAATTGAAGCGAATATGAGTAAAAAAGACATGCGAAGTATGAGCATGGCGATTTACGAATATTCGCAGGATTGCGAGAATGCGAAGCATGAAGCAGTTCGTATTCTCAAAATGTATGCTTATTTAAGCGGATACTTGGATGTAAGTTCACTTACGATGGACTTTGCCTTTTCGATGCCGGCTTCTCTTTCTTTTATAACAATTGAAATTGCCTCAGCTATCTTGTCCATATCATCTGTATTCATGCCACGAGTTGTAACAGCAGGAGTTCCGAGTCTGATACCACTGGTAACAAAAGGTGATTTCTGCTCATTTGGAATTGTATTTTTATTTGCTGTTATGTGAGCTTCATCAAGCCATGCCTCAACTTCTTTTCCTGTAAGATCAAAATTTGTAAGGTCAATTAGCATGAGGTGATTGTCAGTGCCACCTGATACTATCTGAATACCTCTATCCATTAGTCCCTTGCAAAGTGCTTTGGCATTGTCTACAACGCCCTGCTGATATACTTTGAATTCAGGCGAAAGTGCTTCTTTAAAACATACAGCCTTTGCAGCAATTACGTGTTCAAGTGGACCACCCTGAATTCCCGGGAAAACAGCCTTGTTAAACTTGAACTTTTCGTTGGCACTCTCATTCCACATGATCATACCACCTCTTGGACCTCTAAGTGTCTTATGAGTAGTAGTTGTTACAACGTCAGCATATGGGAATGGACTCTCATGAAGTCCTGCCGCA
>Ga0065711_1037042_pt1 | contig 20270 bp, 17 predicted proteins | sample Hoacrofraction12_FD_59098 | JGI IMG/M metagenome (GOLD analysis project Ga0065711, IMG submission 59098) | Hoatzin crop microbial communities from Cojedes, Venezuela - Epithelial fraction 12 v2 (version 2) | ecosystem: Host-associated > Birds > Digestive system > Esophagus > Crop | place... | reverse complement strand
GGGGGGGGGGGGGGGGTTATGTGTGGAGGGAGGGTTGGTTATCCATTTCTGCATGCCTTTTCTCATAAAGTCTATTTTAATGGCTTTGAACGTGTTTGTTTTTTTTTTTTTTTTTTTAAACTTCCCGTAACACATCTGGTGGTGCGAGACGTGTGAATGTGATGTGCTTTCCGTAGAAGTTGAACGTCATTTGTTGACCGAGTTTGTTCCCAGCGTGCATGCCCGCCTGCCAGTATGTGGCACGTGAAGTTCCGTGGGTTGTCGGCGCTGCAGGCACGGTCCCTACGCCCCTGGCTGGTGGTGTGGAGCAGAAAGCCATCAGATGAGCTGGGGCTCCGAGGGCTCAGCGTCAGAGCGCTGGCTCTTCAGGGCGGCTTTAATTCCCTCTTGCTCAGTACTCGGTGAAGGGAGTGACAGAGAGCCCAGCAGCTGAGCCCGCTGCCTGTGGGGGGGCAGATTTGGTCGCAAAGCGCCATTTAATGACCCTGTTCTTTGGTTTTTAATTAAGGATGTCAGATCTCCAAACATATAAACAAGTGCCAGGCTGCGTTCTCACGCACACGTGCAAGAGGTGCCACTGTTGTGAGTGGAACGCTGTGCTTAGCTCTCCAAACAATTATCTCACCCCAAAAACTTCAGTCTTACTACGCAGTCAGCCGTTCTCAGGTCTAAATTCAGCTGCAGACCTCATTCATTAAACTAATCAGTAGCAGAATTAACATCTGTTTTCTAGACATGCTTTAAATACGTTTGTATTCAAACGACACCGTTGTTCAGCCACAGCGCTGACGCGGCAGTGGCGGTCGTGTCCATTGCCATCATCCTCACGACCAGCACAGAGCGGGAGCCGCGTCCCACAGCTTCGTCCGCCTGGAAGCTGCGGGATTGTCCCGCCGGCGTGATCGCAGGGCGCGAACCCGCTGCCGCTTTTGTATCCCCGCACTGCGTTGCCTCCGCGGCGCTCGCTGCAAGCCGCCCCAGAGAAAGCAGCTGGGGTCGGAAGCTGGCCGCGCCGGGGACGCACAGAGGCAATCAAGCGGGCTTAAACCCCTCGATTCCTCCCTGCGGAATATTTGCCATACTTTGCTCTTTTCGTTATAAACCGAAATCGCGATTGGCGTTGAGCGTTGCAGGGAAGCAGGTTAGAGAGGCTGTTGCTAACGCAGAGGCAGAGCCAGAAGTCTCTTTGGCCGATTTCTTGCCTGTTTTTTAAAGCATCATTTGTTAGAAAAAGTATATGCTTTCAACTTCTTTTTCTGTTACTGACATATCAAATTTGCATTTTGTTAAGCAATACGAGGATTCTCTCCGCAACATAAAATCTGCAGTTTTGAAGAAGCAAAAGGTTTGGATAGGATCAATGAGAGAATGCCACCGCGGAAAGATGCTCTGCAGCAAGATGGCATTAACACTCTAAACACCACCAATGCCAATGGAAACAGCGGGACTGGCAACAACAACGCCCAGTGACCCCCTCGGCTCCTGGTTCCCTCCCTCATGTCTCGCCCGAGAACTCCTGGACTCTGGCTTTTTGACGGGACAACAGGCGGAACGGCCAGGGGGGATCGCCGCTCGCAGTGACTTCTCGCTACGAGGTGAAGAGCATCCGGCTCGCCGGAGAAAGGCCGTCACGCTTTTGGGACGACGGCCCCTCTCTGCGCGCGGGGAGCCGACCCCCCGAGCATCTGGCCCGGCGCCAGCTGCCGGAGCGGAGGCGGGGGCGAGCGCCAGGCTGTTCTCGCTGAAGCACCTCTAGACTTAGCATCTTGCGCTTATCGGTGTCACCACTTTGCAGTTTACAAATGGGAGTTTTCTTTCAGTAGAGGCAGATTGTTTGTTTGTTTGTTTGTTTGTTTGTTTTTTAAAATCAGACTTTCAAATACAACCCTAAGAGCTAACTATTTATTAACGGACATTGGTTTCATGAAATGTCTTTAAAAGCGATAGGTTAGAATGGTCTTAAAATATAATCTGAGGCTGCAAAAACTGTGTTTTAAATAGGCAGAGAAAAATGCCAACCCCCCCCCCAAACCCCAGTCTCAGCGGGTCGTTCTGCAAAGTGCAGACCTCAGGTTTACTCCGTAGATGTTGTTGAGTCGATATTGTATTCACTCAATTTTTTAGTTACCGCTTACCAGAAGATTTCTATGTAGGAATGTTTATTACTTGAACACAGATTTAAAAAACGAAAAAATATTTAATTTAGAAACTTTTTTTGCCTGGCTTTTTCAAGACTCTTCCCCACCTCGAATTTTAAAAAAAAAGTTATTATATATATACTAATTTTAAAAAGTAAGAAAAATATGAAAGTTAATTTTAAGGTACTTTTAATTGAACTTTGTACATTGTTTAAGTAAATTTTGATTCATATCAAGTCTGTAAAGCTTGGCATTGTATTTTGTGCATGCATGTTTTCATTTTGCAGATATTTAATATATAGACCTATGATGTACATCGATAGGTTCCCTAGGTGTTATGGGTACTCTTAGTTTATTGTGAGTGTTGCGGTTGCGTAACTAGCTGACAATCCCCGGGCTGAACAGCTGCGAGCTTCTTACTCTTCACAAGCCTGTCAAGGAAACGGAGACCGTACGGGACGTACCTTCTGTTCAGGCACAGCAGCGCGTAAGGCAGCGCGGGGTGCCGCGGCCGCGGCGTTGGTGACAGTGTGCGCGTCGGACCGCGTGTATCCGGCTGACCGCAGGACTGCGCGGCGACGACACAACCCGAAGCCCTGGTGAATCTGTTCGCGACTAACAGACTGTGCCGGCTGCCACTCTGCTTCGTGACATGTTTTGACATCTGCTCCGTGTCCTCCTCATCCCCTGGAACACAACTTGAAACTTGTGTCACTAGAGCTCAGTCTTCCCCCGCCCCCTTTTTTTTGGTTTGCCATAAAGTACAATCTGTACATACCCCGAAGTCGGAAATTTTATGCATGTTCTGAACTATTCAAGTATTTTATAAACGGTAGCACACAATAAATTTTGTGCATGGGCTGCGGCTCCTATCATTGTGTACGGGTTTTATTTGGCATACGTAGGTCTGATCTGACCTTGAGAATTGCTTAGAAATACTCTCCCAAAATTTAAGCTATTGGAAAAAAAAAAATAGCCTCAAAGCTCAGATTTACCTTGCAGAGAGCCAGTTTAATGTAAATGCTGTTTAACCATTACTGCTGCCGCTTTCTTTGCTTCCGAGTTCTCCCGCGTAAGTAAAACGCCTCGGCGTTGTCTGTCCCTGGGCCTGGGTGGCCACTGGAGCCTCGTCTGCGTGTGCCGGGGCGCAGGGGTAGTGGACGCTGACGGCTGTCATGTGTCACTGCACTGGGTGTCGGTTTGAGCAACGCGTTGGAGACGCCGGCGCGCTGGGGCGGCTCCGGGGCAGAGGGGCAGCACTGGCCAGTTGGACAGCCGGCGCAGACACCAGCTTCGGCCTTCCCCGTTTGTTCTTCTTAAAGCAAGGACAAGCTGCCAAACAGGCTAAGAACTAAGATAAAAATAGTAAATTTGCTAATGGAGTTTTAATGTGTGATTTTACTTTATTGCAGATGCATTCTAACTGGAAACCCTCCTTGGAGTTTGAGTGCAGAAGATGAAGTTAAGAGCAGGTAAGTCTGGGGGTGCCTGGGAGCTGTGCCGTCCGCGTGTGATGTCGTGTGAGAGCAGAACCAAGCCGCGTCACTGAACCGAAGCTGTACGCGCTGTGCTCCGCGACGGTCCCTGCGTCCTCGGAAGCGCTGGCGGGGAATTTCTCGGCCTCGCAGGACAGCATTTTGCACGTTTTGATACTCGGGTCATTGGCTGGGATGGGTGGTGTGACCACCTGGAGTTGCGTATGTGGGGAGAACACAGGTTCCATCTTTGGAAGGACCTCCTCGTAACTGGAGGGAACTGGTTCTGGCACTTGGTGTGCGCAGGCGTCGGGCGGCAGCGGTTCTCGCGCCCTGGAGTCCCTTCCGGTGTCCGCCGTCTGCAGTAGCGTCTGCCAGATACGAAGGCCGACCTGCAGCGAAGAATTTCTATTTTCTCATGCCATGTGTCTCCTGTCCCGGTGAAGCAGGCAGTCGGGTAACAGGAATGCGTTTGGGGGTTGTCTGTCTTTGGGAAGCAGGTGCTTACTTTGTGCCACTGTGTTTCTGAAAGGTGGCATCTGGAGCTGTCTCTCATCCTTGCATTGCCGGGGAGAAGAAATTATATCCTCCCTCCCGGAAAACCGTAAGTAATTCACATTGCTCTTTTTTGCTTTCAGTGTTTTAAGGAGCGCGGGGGGGAAAGAAGTCTGTGTCCTTGGTCTGCCCTGGGGTAGGGAGGGAGAGCGGGTGGAAGCAGCTCTGTAAGCCACAGGCTGGGGCGACGGACGCTGCGAGGGGCACGGCTTGTTCTGGCTGGAGTTGGAGCTTTGCTGTGCCCTGGGCTCCCGGGGAAGGGGCTGCTTCGTCCGGACCCCGCCGCGGTGCCTGGGCCAGGCCAGGGGCTCGGACGGCGCTGGGAGGAGACGCGTTTCAGTTACACCGAGCAGCAAAGGTCCAGGAGGTGCTTGAGGGAGGTTTGGGGGGCTCACGGCAAAGCAGGGGCTTGGGGGGCTGTCGCAGAGCTCGCTGCCGCCTCGTGAGCCGGGCGTGGAGACCAGCCCAGCTCACCGAGTCCAGCCGTGTTTAGCTTAGTGCAGACACACAACTCACTTCACCGCCCGCGTGATCTGTGGTGTTCAACAACAGCTTTCCTTTCAAAGCTTATTGAATTCCTGTTGTGAACTGGAAAAATGGCTGTCGTCCCGTCTGCCGAGCTGTGGAGCTCGGCCTCTGGCAAGTGCTTGGCCCTGGGGCTGGTTCGCTCCCAGGGGGTCGGCCTCTTCTGGTTGGAGTCCAAACGCTTTGTGAGGGGAATAGGCTCGTAAGCGGCTTTCTTCCTAATGTTTAACCTTGAAACGCCATTGTGTTTGTTAGTTACGTATTAAAATAAGGCTTCTTCAGAGACAGGAGAGGCGGTGTCTGCCCATCCTCTCCTGGCCTAGCTTTGGCTGCAGTTTCACTATCCATCGTCCAGTCCCCGTTACCCGTTCAACACTTCCTCATTACTGGCATGTACCAAAAATAGCTTTTTGCCATAGCATAGGTGAAGGTCACTGGGACGCAGAACCCTGTTGATTTGCTCGTAGCAGGAGTACGCATGAGCCAGGCTTAACCGACACTCTGCTTTAGATGACGAGTGAAGTGGTGGGGATTTTTTTAGTCTCATATAAAGAGATGGATGTGCTAATATGCTTTAATTATTAAATGCTGAGCTGCTTCACTTGCAAGGAAGTTTGCTTGAGAGGAAAGAAACAAGAACCAAAGCTCGTGAGAGTCTTGGCCAAGCCTGGAAAGCTGCTGACAGCTGTATCACCAGTGGATGCTCACACCAAAGCACTGCACAGCGGAGTGTCTTTTAAATCGAATTCCATCTGTTGCTCCTCTCTGAAATGATTAATTTTAATCCAACCCAGGAATTTAAACTGTATTTCCAAGTTTAGTATCGGAAAACACTTAAAGTCTGAAGTAAGACTTAGGCTGCAGAACACTGATGTAAGCGAAATCCCGAAGCTTTTTTTGGTATGGCAAACTTGGTGTCTGTTAGTGTTTGTGTACATGCTGTGTACGAGCGAACGGCTTGCGGCTTCCGACTCGGCTCTGCCAGCCCCGGCTGTCGCTGTTTGAGGGGTGGCAGAAGTCAGGGTTTGCTGTTGGCGTGGGCTGTCCTGTAGTACAGTCGTTACCTGTCACAGCGTTGCTGAGACGTGCGAGGGGACGCGATTCTGGCTGCGGGGCGCAAAGCTTCTGTTGCATTTGTTGCTGGGGATGGATCCCTGTGGCTTTCGGCACACCGAATGCGCCACACAGAGCTGTTCTTCGCCAAGCTTTTGAAAACATCCGCACAGTTATGCTGCCTGCGGCGCAGTCGCCTTCGGGCTGGATTTACATGTGTTCGGCAGCGTTCACACTTTGGCTTCTGTCATTGCTCAGCCGTTTGGGTAGAACCCGCTCCTTTACCAGCAGACACTTCAGAATCAGTTCCAAGATGATTTCTCCTTTCCATCGCTGCCTATGAGTGCTAACTAAATAACTACTAGTGTTACCTAATTTAAGAAATTAAATAGGGAGGCACAGTCAGATTCTGCCAAGGTCCTTCAGCTGTCAGAGCAGTGTGACTTAACCTGAGCCCTTGCCGGTTTTTCAGCGTTCCGATGGAAAGCCGTTGAAGGGGGTGTGTGGGGTCAGGTGTACAATGCAGTACATCACAGCCCCGGGCTTTCTGCGTCACCCAGCTAGCGCAGCTGTTAGGTTTAGGTATTCCCAGAAACTTGCTGTGTGCTGGACATTGGGCTGGGACACACAGTTCTATCATGTGGGAGCATGGCAGAGGGGCAGTGGCTTTGTCTGGGTCAAAAGGACTCAGGCTGAGGGGCCAATAGACAAGATACATCTTTTATTATACAATAAAGAAGATTATGTGCTGTAAATTAAGGCGGTTGTAAGTGCAACAAGCTTATTGGATCATCAGGAAGGCGTATTTGATTATACAAAGGTTTAAAATTATTCTTGTACACACGAGGATCGTCAGTGTCTGCGTGAAGCATGTTACATGTCCTTCAGTTTGTTTTAAAAAAACAGATAATCCTCTTCTACTGACCAACAATTGCCAGCAGCAAACGCCGGTAGTCACCGCTTGTGTCACTTGCTATCATTGCAGCCAGAGTCTTCTGATACATCTGCGCGAACATCTCTTTAATTTGCACAAGGTCAATCTACGCAAGGGGGGGGAAAAAAAGGCACAGAACTGAAACACTGTGTGTGATCTGAGCTCCTGGGCCATCACCCCACATCTCTTCCTCGGGGCCCAGAGAACACGTGCGCAGCGCCTGAACCCTGCGCGTCGCACAAGCAAGCTGGTCCCTCCGAGGACAGCAGAGCAGCTCCCGGAGCAGAGTCCAGCCATGGTTTCTGGCTTTGTCAGGATGGTCTTGACTCTTAACCTGAGCCCTGGAGCTTGAGGTGCTCCTCTGCTACACGGACAGGCAACCGCAGTGAAGGAGGAAGGCAAGCAGTATTGCCGTCTAGCCAGAGATAATTAAACTACTCTATAAAAGCTGGCTCTAGAACAAATTTACACGTTCAGCTAAACCCAAACCCCCTAAAAGCTCCATCGCAGTGCATGACCTCTACAGCTGTGGAAGCAGGACGGAGCGAAAAGCTGGGCAGGGCGGATCGCTGGGCGTCTACAGAGGAGAAAGTGCCTTACCTCGCTGCGAGTGACTATAATTCTGATGAGGGTGGAATCATCTGTGCCAGCTCCCTTCATGGAATAATAAAGTCTTTCTGCAAAAAAGGCTGGGCGATTTAACGCACACTGCACTGCAATAAAGTAGATTTTTTAGGATTAGTTCCGGTATCGCGTGCTGTATAGTGGCACCTGGCAGGATCGGTTGGGGATTTTTGCTGCAGACAGCTCAAGGAAGGTATCGATGCAGAGCAGTTACTGCGGGCTACGGGAGCTGTTCTATGGAGCTAGGCTTCTTTCCAAGCTGACCCAATGAGTTACTCCTCCACACAAGAATTTATGGTTGTTAGGAGTTAGCTTCTCTGGAAGTGCTTTCAAAGCGGGCTGAAACCTTAATTCTCAGATAGGTAATGTAAAAACAGTTCTTCTCCTCGGCTAGCTGCTGCTGGGATAGCAGGTATTTTACTGGTGTTGCATGGCTAGAATCTCACTAAGGAAAGGACAGCTGTAACAAGTTCTCCCTCTAGTAGTTACGGAATGGATCTTGTTTAAGTTAGGTTGTCCGCTCTCGGAGACGAGCCTTTATTCTCCTACCTGATTCTCAGAGCTCAATTTTTTCCCATAAAACTCTTGAGCAGAATATAATCAGGGAAGTCTTTGCCTATCCACTGTGGCTACAGAAATGCTGTCCTTTTGGACAGCGTTGGCAAGGCTGGTGTCTGCAGATTTACTAGTAAATGATACCCATTCTCACTGCGCTAAATCTGAACGGCTTTACTCTTAACAGGTCAGCAGGAAAAAGTGAATTCACACGAGGTCTTCTCTTTTGCTGAAGGTTTCCTTAGCAAACGCTGCGCTTTCTGGGGCAGGTGGTGGTGGGAAGGGAATGGTGCCTGAAGTGGGTTCATGCTGTTCTGAGACCGTGTGTGGGGTGCTTAGCTCTCTCTGCGTAGCGCCAACGCAGCCGGAGTCGCGGCTCCATTACACTGGCACCGGGCTGTGGAAAATGCAGCTACGAGCACTAACCAGGGCCCTAACCTTGTTTCTGTGCAGCTGCCTGCCTGCCCAGGGAAGTGGCACGTAGTTTCTGTGTAGCCTTTCCTTGTTTCAGACTGACTTCTTCATGGTGGATGCTTATTTTCTCCAATCAAGTGTAAAGTGAATTTTACTAATTGGAGTTACTTTTGTGCTAGCAGAGTCTCAGAGTGTGTGTTCATCTGCCAGAGCTGAACTGGATTCTTCTTCAATTACGTTAACAAGGTTTAATTCCTAAGGGATAAGGGGAGGGAAGAACATATCACTTACAAATAGTCTTCAAACCACGTTCCACGTTTCCAGAAAATTCTCGGTCAATGCTGCTTAACAAGTCACGATTAGCAATCTACAAAGAAATGAGATTAATACGTGGATAATGAAATGCAGTAACAACTGGAACGTTAATGTAAAACGCACTGACCAAGCTCATTTGAAATCAGTGAAGAACACCTACCCTGGAGTACGCCTCAACCATTGCTTTCAGCTGGGGGAAACTTCTGGTTGCCAGAACCATATTAAAGCAGGACTCATCAGTCCCAAGTTTTCCTTCACCTGCTTGGTACAGACGCTGAGCATCTTCTTGGGCTTTCTGATAATCCACGGTTTGATTCTCATCCCGATTACCCTAAAAGCAAAGACAACAGATGTCACGTGAAATTACACAGAGCCAGGCTTTAACTGCTTGTGTCTTCAAAGCTCGAAGCAGAAAGGGCAATACCAGTTTGAAATGCATTACACTGCTTTAAAACTGCTCTTTAATACTTCTCATAGGCAGCAAATACAAAAGAGGGCTGGAACCCTATCGGCAGGGCGTGCTTTAAACTACAGATACACTGACTCAGATAATTTCCCCCCAACACACCATCTCATAGGTCTAATTAAGTGAGTACTGTACTTAATTCTCTGTTTTACTTAATAATGTAAGCTTTCTCTTGATCTGTTTCTTTTCCAGGCTTCAAGTTGCAAAGAATCTTCCCAAACAAACAAATGAATATGCACACCTGAAATATCTCAGGTCTTCTACTTTGTTTAGAATGTCTCCAGAAAGCACTTACTATAGTTGTAATGTGTCAGTAGGACTTACATGACATTTTATGTGCTTTGGTGTGGTGTGTTTTTGTTTTTTTGCTGCCCAGTGCATGGATGGATACTGCGAAATATACTGGCTGAGTAGGCTGCATACGTGCTCTCAAATACTGTTGTATCTACAGTGGGTAATACAGTATTTAAATAGTGTGCTTGTCAATTATTGTAAAGTACTGGATTTATCAGAATAAAAATTAGCAGCATGAGCTTCTCCAGGTTTGCTTTCTCGTGGACTTTGACTTTTTAATCTGAGTACGTTGTGCACAGCTGAACTCTCATGCAGGTGGAGGCACATGAGATAGAGAAGCATTACAGAGATTCTAACGGCAGAGGGAGATTGGTCAGGGGAGCGCGGGAGGCTGCATTAGTTAGTACACGTTTGTTCCTGAACGTGGTTAACTGCAAGTTACTGTTCTTCAACGCAGAAAGAGCCCTATGAGATGATCTGGGGTAAGCAAGCCCCAGCGCTCTTCTGAGTTCAGCAGCAGCACCTCCCGAATTCTGGTGGTGCATGGGGTGTAAGCTGGGAGGTTAAGTTTTGCCCTGTGGTGCCTCTTTGCGTGTCGTAGGGATTCTCATAGCTATCCTACATACCATAAAGGTTATCCTGTCAGGTTCACTCAGATTGTTTTGTTAGCACATGCCAAAAATAAAAAGCGTCTTGCTTTAACAGCAGTGTGGAGCACTGCTTTGCAGTAGCACTTGATCACATCTGCACACCAAAGTGTTTACACATAAATTCTGAGATGAATAGAGGGTGCTAAATTAGGTCACACGATTCGTCATGGATTTGTGGAGAGAGGAAGTATCTCTTCCTTGAGCAGGGACTGAAGTGTCATGTTTTGTCTTTAGGGAATAAATTAATGGCCCAGGGCTAATTTCTTAAAAGCCTGGCTCTTGCTAAGCACACACAGGGAATTTATTTATGGAGCCATTATGACTACATGCATCGAAGTCAGACTGTACACCGTTACCTTACCAAAAAAAAATAAAATTAAAGCTCACTTGGCACATAGATACAAGTAATCGTTCAAAGTGTCCTGAAGTGTCTGCTCGGATGTCTTGTTCGAGGTCCCTTCCGAATTCTGATTTATAGCAGTTCACTATTTCTCGTATTTGCTGGTTTGTCCTTGTGCAGAGGATCTCGATCAGCACTCTCTCCTGAGTGCCCGCTCCCTGTAGGCAGAGGAGAAGAGGCCATGACTACAAAGCACGACCTGCTCTCTTTTCTTCAAGTGTGAAATTAAGCAGTCACTGTTATTTCAAAAACTTAATACAGTCGACACTGTAAGAACAGTATCCTTGCAGTGTGAGAGCACCAAGTCTTCTGTAGACTCAAAATGGAATGAAGATTCCTCAAATATTCAATTCTGCACCAGTTCACAAAATCCACCCCAAAACTACACCCACAACAGTGGATCGGCCCAAGTTAACTGGAAAATGGCTTAGGAAGGAAATTCTTTGGCCACCTTCATCTGGAAACGTACTGGAGGAAGGTAGCGCCTTATGATAATCATTAAAGCCACAGATACACACGTAAATTCTGTGTTGGTCAGCACGCAAGTGTGTTCCCTGTTCCAAAGGTGGCTGCTTCCGCAACGTGGAGCACCAGCAGGAACCTCTTCTAGATGCTTCCCTCTCCCCAGAATAAAAATTAACTGGGTGTTCTGTGTACAGTGAGGTCTGACTGCATGGTCGTCTCTATTCAGGCAAGGATCAGGTAGGAGTGGAGGCTACGTGAGGCTTCTAGGTGATGTTATTTTAGAAATGTTTAAAACGGTCAAGAGTGGCTACGGCCTCCACTAAAGCCAGACCTCCATTTAAGCTCCACGTTCTTCAGGAGGTCTGCACTCACACCTGGGTTAAGTTACTCGTGTCCAGTATCAGCCACCTGCTAGCTGCTGCAGCTCAGACAAGGAAGAAATTCTGGTAAACCGCATGTACCAGTTTACCTGAGTTAGAAGTTTAAACCAACTGGCTCACCTAATCTCTACTGCAGGTTTAAAAACAGATACACGCATCACCTGACCTTAAGAAAGTATTTTCTTCTTTGTTGTCCTTTTGGAAAAAAACTGGGATAATCCAAAAATACCTTTCAATAACAGCAGATCGTTCCTAGTAAGGAGAATTACGTGCCTTCAGTTTCAACAGGGGTTACAGCTTTAACGGCACCCTGGCCCTTTCTAGGATCTAGCAAAAATTCCGCCCAAGTGGCAGAGAACAAAGTCCTGTCCTGCAGCGTTTCTGCTGGATGGGCCGCTGCTCGAACTGGCTCATCCTGCAGAAACTGGCTCGAACTGGGGGGGGTGCACCAGCAAGGAATTTTAGGCCCCCCCCAGTCCCCAAACTTGTTTGCCACTACAGGATTTTTCGACAATGCGGGGACCAGGTATTCTTTTTTCTTAGATAAGCATTTTAAGACTGTTTTAAACTATTTTGTTCACAGGAAAACCATACCTTCATTGCATGACATAAACTCCAGGCATCGTAGTAGGTGCTAGGCATGAAGAGTGCTAGAATCAGTTCTTCCACATTTCCACTTAACTCAGACTTCAGATCTTTAATTAAATCCTGTCCAGTTATAAACACAGAAAGGGCTTTGGAGAGCATTAGCCATGTAGATTATATACTGAAAAAAAGATCAGACTAGAACTTTTGTGACTGATTTCTACCTTTGTGCTGGTTTTCCTGTAAAGCTCTGCTTTATTTCTTACAGAGAACTTCCCTTTGTCCAAAACTTTGACAGCTCAGCTCTTCTCCATTATCTCCTCACTAAGTAGGACCTAATCAGGTCCTGAAAAGTGTCACAACTATAAAATTCATGACAGAGGGAAGAAATTAAATCATCTCAGCCTTTTATTGACTAACCAATCCTCGATGAGTTTCTCAGTTTGTTTCTTATGAAAAAAACAGATTTCTGTGCTGCTTTGTGTGCATAAAAGTGGTTTCAGACACCAATACAAGGACAGTTTAAGCTTAGTTATTTTCTAGCTGTCAAGCATTACAAAAGCAGAGAAGCTTCTTGTTTGGTCAGGGACAGAGCCAGCTCCCAACCTTCCCCCACCCCTGCTTCTGCCAGGTATCAGGACAACACCATGTTGAATACCAGATGTACCCCGGTGCACAAGGAATGTAACCAAAAGAACTTTAATTTGGGCATTTTAAAAATGCCCAAACCACTCCCCAGGACTAAAGTGCAGTCAGGCAGTTAAAGCAGCAGCTGAAAGTCTGGTTTTGTGTACCGATTCAAAGGACTAGTGAGCGTACCTTGCCATACATAGTCTTGAAAGCAGCCTTGATTTCTTGCCTTTGATCGTTGGAGCGGTTAGCAACGACACTGATGATAGCCTGCTCATCAGTTCCTTGGAAACAGAAGGGCAATTTCATGTCAGAACTCATAATAATCCCTCCGAGACTACGCATTTTATAATCTTGCATTTGGGCACAGTTACGTAATAGATGACTACCATCTAAGTCTACCAAATTTTCTATGTAACTTCGTCTACTAAATTGCCCAAGTTGTTTTGAAAGTGTGACTTTCTGAAGAGTTTGGGGAGAAAAGCTGGTTAAATAAAAATTGAAGAAAAGGACATAATGGCATTAAGATGTTAGCTCAATACAAATTTAAGCTTCTGTTGCTTACTTACCAAACCCCTTCATAGCTTTACGTAGAATTTCTGCGTCCCTTCCAGCATCAAAGTTTGGAGCAGCTTGAATTGTGCCCTGGGTACAGTGAACCGCTGCTGCAGGCTGAAAATGAGAGGCACGTGTAACTAGCTGTCCTGCACAAGATAAATTCCCGTTAAAATCACGACTTTGGAATCGGTACTTCAGAAGGAGTTGTCCGATAGTTTCCCATTTTTTCTCTTAACACAGAACTGGGGTGACGCTGAGTTGCATTGAACAGGTTTGGCCCACCAATGCCAAAGCGACGCTTTCACCCAGCTGTATGGATGAAGATCTACTTGATGAGCGAGTGTACGCAGATACGGGGTTATGGTTTTGTTCAGGTTGTACTCTGAGTGTAGCTGGGAACTCTTGACGCAGAATGCGTTGTAAATTGTTGGAAACCAGTTGTAAAAACATCAGAACTGCAGAAACCGCATAAGGTTGATTAGAGAAGGATACAGCACGTACCGGACCAGGCATTGGGGATGGTCCTTGTCCACCAGCGTACCCGACTGAAAACAAATTAAAGAACAAGATAAAAGGAATTAATTAGGTCTCCTCTTATTCTGTAAATGCTATCTAATCTGAAAATAAAGCCATTTACAGACCTAACCCTGCACAAAACCTGCTTCCTATGTAACAATACCTAACGTGATCAGTAACTGAACTCTCCGTGCCCTCGGGAACGATGGGAGGAAGCCATCACAGCCGCATGCTGGTACATACGCTAGCAAGGCGATTCTGAAAATGCTAAATTTTCTGCTACTGTGGGAACTGGGAGGATCTCTCCTTATTAAATATTGCCATCTTTGGCAAAAGCCAAGACAGCCCATGCAAATGAAGAGTGCATGTCCGGCGCTCTCTTTTGAAGTCATATTATACACTTTAAAATGTGTAGGACATAAAATTAAGAATTCATTCATGCAAAAAGAGTTGAAGAAATTTATTTTGTGATCAAAAGCACTGTGAATACAAAAGCTACATTTTTTTGTACTGGAATTTTATTTTTATCCATCATACATGTGTACAACTGTTAACATTTTAACAGCAGCTTAGTTATTATTAGAATTAACAAAGCAATCATGAAAAAAAAGGGTTTGTTGCTCTGAATTTCTTGCAACCACAACTGACGCATTCCAGGACAAAAATCAGCTTGATGATAACTGACCACTCAAAGCACTGAAAACACTGCACCGTTTTTTAAGCAGTTGTGTGCATTCTCTTTTCCACTTCCCCCACTATGCCAGGGATCCCCATAAACACACAGAGCTGAAAATGCATCTGTTTGTTTGAGCTCAGCAAACCAGCTGGATACTCATTGAACGTGGACTCTGGCTTTCACAGTTCTCATCAGTACTTGCAGTCTGAAGAAGGATAAGCACCTAAACCACTGCATCATCACCGTTAATGAGCGGCAGCCATCCGCTTTGGCTGTAGCGCCTATAGAGATGCTTCTTGTCAGCCCTTCAGTGGTCTCGTCAAGAAAGGTGGTAGGAGGTGTACAGGACACAAACCTCAGCAGCCAAAAGTAACAAAGGTGAGGGCCTAATCTGTTACTGCCTAGCCTGGGATCTCCTGCTTTAACCTTGGATGCATAAAAGTTTCTTACATGTGACGTACCTGGAATTTGTGCTGGTCCACCTCCAGTGTAGCTTTGGGCAGGAGGCTGCGGATAGCCACCAAAGCCAGGGCTGGCTGCAGGCACACCAAAGCCAGGGCCTGCAGGAGCGAGGAGAAGAAGAAAGGTGTTAGCCCACTTAACGTTTGGCACTTCTGACACAACAAAACCATCAAGGCCCTGCCATCAGCATGCAGGTATTTACACGAGACAGCAGTCATCTGGCTGCCTGCATGCTGCTGCCTCCATCGATCGCTGAACAAAGCTGCTTTTCTTTACTGCTTCTGCCAAGCATGGGGAAGGGTTACACCAGCAATCACTCCCGAGGGGTACTCTAACCAAGGATCTTACCTCCAGGGTAAGGCGGCATTCCTCCAGCCTGGGGAGCGCCTGGGTAGCCCCCCGGGGCAGGGTACCCACCCGGGGCAGGATATCCCGCTGCCCCTGGATACCCTGTGCTCGGGGGTGCTGCAGGATAGGTCCCTCCTCCTGCCGGAGGGTATTCTCCAGGAACGGCCGGATAGGAGTACTGACCGGCGGGCGGATAGACGGACTCTTGTCCTGTTGGCTGAAACACAGAAATGGGTGTCTGTATGCCTGCTAACAGGACATTAGAGTGAAAACGCTCAAGCCACCAAAACGTCCGCGTGTGTAACAACGCGCACTTGAAGCGGCAGCAGCAGAACGCCTAAAGCCAGGCTGGGGGCCTCCTGGTTGGGTTTTCTGATGCGTCTCCCATGTTGGCACAGAATCAGAGAGTGCTGCAGGGTGGAAGGCACCTCTGGATGGCCTCTGATCCCATCCACCTGCACAGCCAGGCCAGCTGCGGAGTTAGATGAGGTCATGCAAGGCCTTCTCAAGCTTTCGGTATCTCCAAGGAACGGTGAATCCACAGCCTCTCTGGGGCCCTGTTCCAGTCTTTGACTACTCTCATGGTGAAAAATGTTTTCCTCAAGCCAAATCACAATTACAGCCTGTGGTTGCTGCCTGCTCTAAGAGGTAAGCTCAGCTAGGCTTGCTCTCTATGAATCACTAGAAGCTCACCTCCTGTTTTTATAGACCTTTTAAGAGCTTCGTTTCTTTGAAACTTCTGCCCCTCTTGCACAAACAGTATGTTCAAATGTTACATGGCGAGAACTTACAAGAGGTGGGGCTTTTTTTCCGTTTCCTGTAGAATCCAGGTTATAAAGCCTGAACATTCAATGACTAAATCTGGACCACGGAGTCAGACTGAACACCTATTACAGGTTTTAAATAGAGTTAACTCAAACATCTATATGCCTTTGTTTTGCTATATGCATGACTTACCAGTCATACCACAAAGGTTGCTGTCAGCATTAATGCACGTTGGAAAGATTTACTTGAATGACCAGGATCTCTAAGGGAAAACCCTGTAAGTTAGGAGTCATATACTTGATCTTAAAAATCAGGTATTTAAAATCAGCTTTGTAACAAAGCATAATGTACGGACTCATTACTCACTTGCTGGGAATCCCCTTTACCAACCAGCTTTAGAAATATGGGTCACACATGACATAGAGTACACACTCATTCTTGAGCCTAGAAAACAGAAATCAACTGCAAAGCAGTAAAGCCTAGCTCAAGTGTTCTCCTTGGGTTTGGCTGCCCCAAGATTTCTGCCCCAGATCACTGTGCCCAGGCTATATAATATTCTCTTCCCCAGTGGTACAGTCTAACCGTTCTCTGCCAGACTCAGCACAAAGATTTTAATGACATTTAGGTTCACAAATCTGAACAGGGATCCTCCAAAGTCCTGCTCGGATAACTGTCACCACTGCAGAAGAAAATAATTTCACATTGATTTTTTGCACTAGTTATCACTTTGGGCATCATCAATGAGACTAGGAAGCCTAGAAGTGTTGATATCAAATCTAAAGGGTCTTTTAAACTGATCCGTTGCACGTGGCTATATTTTAGATGCCAGCTAAGAAAAAAGTATTTTCAGATGTAGTTAAAAATAAATGACAACTACAATCATGAGGTTCAGCAGAACCTTGAGGGGGGAAAAGAAATCCTGGAGTTGAGGAAGTCTGGTTTCTAACATGTTTGTCTTTAGTTTGACTGACTTCAGTGTTTCAGAGGACAGAAGGGTAAATTGTAAAGCAAAATAATCTGATAATTCATTGCATGTATTTATATGCATGCATTTTTATATATATTGCATGTATTTATAGCTTTTCAGTAGCTCGGTGGGATCCAGGCTAAGCTCCATGCTTCAGTCTAGCTCTGTACTACATAACACACAGACCACACACACAGTTGCCTCCAGCTTTGAAAAACGATGCAGGCATATCAAAAAAGACTGCAGTATCAGCCACATCTGATACATTCCAGCCTTCCTTTAAGTTTCATTGGAATTTTTAGTCCATTCAGTCATGAACTGAAGGTGGAGCAAAGTCCTCCAGCTGAAGGATAGGGGGTCAAAGTTAAGATACGGTGTCTTGAGTAGATACGGGTACTTGAGTAAAGCATTCCAAGCTCTTCCTGAGGGTAATGGCCACTGAAGTTTGTTCAGCATCTCTGTAATACAGGTACGCGAAATATGTGGTAGAGACTGGTTCAGAGATTGCCTGTGACCCTGTACATAAAGGCCCTCATATTTATGTAAGAGCTACTGATACTTAAAAAAAAAATATTTGCTGGGATAGTTAGCTATATAAAAAAGCCCCAAACTCAAAAGACAAGGATAAACTAAAACAAGACCAAACAATCAAAAACCTTTCTGGAAAAACAGGCAACATTAAAAAAAAAAAAAAAATCTTAAACTTCTTAGCATTCTTATAAGACAAACATAAAGTCATCCTCAGGGATATACAGACATAAACAGAGACCACAATCTCTAGAGAATACTGTATATGAACTGACAGCTGCTATTTACGCACACAGAGCATAATAAGAAGGGGTATTCACAGAATATAAATATATTAGGAATGCAATACATCCACAAGCCATACTTACAGGATAACCAGGGAAAGCAGGGTAGCCACCAGAAGGGGGATAACCTGGGTATGACATTCTGGGAAAAAAAAAACACAGATATTTTCTCTATCAGGGCACTACCTATGAGTTTCTGTTAGTTATCTGCTTGCTCATTACCTGTTAAATCACTTGAACAATACGTTTAGTAGGTTTAGATTTGCTCAGGAGTACTTGTCAGCTATTAAACCCACAAAACTTTTCCTTTTTTTCATACACATGACCATAGCAAACAGGATTCGGAAAGGAAGCCTCTTCAACATGGCAATTAACTACCACTCTTCTTCAGTGTCAGATAGACACTGACGCATGGTAAGCGGCTGAAACCTCCAAAAAGAACTCTGAAATACAGGACACGCTTAGAGGTGCCAGCAGTAGGGGGCTGAGCCCCTTGCCAGAACAGAAGCAGAGGGGTCAGGCTAAAACAGGGCCCCAGTTCTGCACCACACCAAGCACCTGTCTCCCACCACCCTGCGCTCCCGCACTGGCAGGGGTCGCTCCCGTGAGCAGAGCAGTACCCTGTCTATCCCGTGTAAAATGATAATTTGATAGAAACACGGGTAATCCCCCAGCATGACTTCATTTGCATAGCAGATTTCTGTCTCCTGCCAATAACTGTTTATTTCAGTCCCATTTTTAACCAAGGGGCTTTGGGAATAGGAACGGAATGGGACAGAGATCATCCCGCATGTTGCCAACCAGCTGGACAGGGAGTTTCGAGGCCATCAGACAGGTTATGAAACATTTAATGGCAGGAAAAAAAAAAGTCATGTTAATGCTAACCAGCCAGATTCCCTGATCAGGGCCTGGGAGCTACCCACTGCATGTTTCTAAGACAGTATGCACCTTCGCTGCACAAACCAAAGGGCATGGGAAATACAAAAATGAATGCAATACAGCGAATGATTATTCACATTTCTAGGTATTCACTGGTCAAAACAAACGGATTTGGAAGCAGAATTCTTACTGCGTTGGACCATTAAGGCAATAAGTGGTCATAGAATTAAACATCTGAGACTTGATGTGGAAAACATTTAAACTTCGAGTAGGTTAGTTCAAGTGAGAGCCAAAACCAACTTGCGCAGAAGCACAGATACGGATTCTCACACCAATAAACTTGGATCATTGCTTCCAAATAAATAAAGGGGAAAGAACTACATGAGGTGTATTTGTAAATCTGTGCTTTAATCATAAACACTGCTAAGGGCTATTTATTTCCCTAAGAAGAAACACCTTAAACCAGCACCTGTGCAGTATTTATTACTGACAGCTGCTTGAATGGACTTTAAATTTGGCTTTCAACAGCACATTTCTTTTGGTGTTTCTGACTTGAACACTAATTCTAACTCCTTTCAGGAACAAGATGCCCAGCAACGCTTCCTTCTGATTTCCATTTCACTCTTACAGGAGAATACTGTGTCAGCAAAACTGAATATTAAAAAGGAAAGAAACAAACAAAAACTTCTTTGGCTTTTCAGCTTCATGTAATTCAACTGAAGTTACACCGTTAACAAGACAGGAGTGTAAAGCCTGTAAAACTTGCTGAGGTGCCCTGTACCATTTCCACTGTACAACTTAGAATGTTTTTCACGATGCAAAATGAGCAGCTGGTGATGGTAACTCAGCTGTTTCACCAGCTGTAAAAAGTTTAATTTGTACAATAAATGGGACCCAACAGTCTTCTAACCGTATTAAAATAGATCAAATTTTAGACTTATTGGTAAGATACTTCATCTAGAATGAATTTCAGTTTTCAGCTATGTCTCTGGTTTACCAGCAAACACATTCTGGCAAAAGGCTTTTTAAGGCACAAGTTTCCAACATCGCGTTTTCAAGCAAACAAGCCGTCAAGGCTATGTCGTATTTTTGATTAGCAAATTAACCACCCGTGTGAACCTGTGACTTACGGCACACCCGTAAATTGTGTAACGCTTTCCTTCCTTTTGTTGTATCACTTCCTTTTCTAGGATACAGTTTGCAACGTGGGTTCTTTTTGGGCCAGGTACTGGGAATTGGGGAATTTCAATTAATCATTCCCCCTCTTAGCAGGACCCCGACTCCTATTTACAATTCTTCTGAATTACAGAAGGGAAAAAAAAAAAAAAGATTTCTTTGCATTTGCTTTATCTAGCTGGGGTTTTTTTTATATGAAAAAAAGAAAATTTACAGTAATAACAGGATCAAATAAGGACCGCTGCTTCAATCACTTCAGGCTTTTTCTAACTGGATGGACATGATGCTAAATGGGGATTTCAGACTTGCCTCGGACACCCGTCACCAGAGTCTCTTCAAAACCATGGCCGGACAGCGATATTTACTGAAGCGGCTCCCAGTACGCAGCTGCCTTCCAGGAGATAAATTCAGTCACTTACACAACGCGAAGTAAGTGCTGTGTAAACACTGGCCTCGCCACCCTAGCGCCCGGCCTCCCTCCTCTCCAGCGCAGAGCCTCCGACATCGCTACTTTTATACCCAAAACCGTCAGATTTTGCCCGTCAGGTTTGAATTTCCACCCCGTTTGGCCCTGGCTCTCGGCGGGCTGGCATGGAAACCTGAGGGGGAAGTCTCCTATTTTTTTTCGGGAAAACCGGAGCAGCCTTCCCCCC
>Ga0065711_1037041_pt1 | contig 20270 bp, 12 predicted proteins | sample Hoacrofraction12_FD_59098 | JGI IMG/M metagenome (GOLD analysis project Ga0065711, IMG submission 59098) | Hoatzin crop microbial communities from Cojedes, Venezuela - Epithelial fraction 12 v2 (version 2) | ecosystem: Host-associated > Birds > Digestive system > Esophagus > Crop | place... | reverse complement strand
TGGTGTATCTACCACACCTCCCAGTTTGGTGTCATCAGCAAACTTGCTGAGGGTACATTCTAACTCTTCATCCAGGTCGTTGATGAAGAAGTTGAACAAGACTGGGCCCAGTACTGATCCTTGGGGAACACCACTAGTTACTGGCCCCCAACTAGACTCAGCGCCGCTGATGACAACCCTCTATCAGCCTTTGAATTCTTCCTGTAAAGAGATGCCTTTGGCTCCCTTCCTATGTTCTGTCTCTCCCTTGTCTTTCTAATTTGTAACACAAAAGTCTGTTCAAGGTCTATCCTTCCTAATCTGCTGTGGGATTGGTCTCGATGGTTCAGGCCTCTTGCAGATCCTGTAATAAAAAAAAGCCTACTGATTTTACTAAACTTAGTCTCTGATATAACTCACGAATCGGGAGAGATGTACAGGCAGATAAAGGAAAAGAAAAATTCTGCTTACATGAACACATGTTTTGGTAATGAGCAATAACAGGGGGAAAAATAAACTACAATAAAAGGTGCATGACAGTTTGAGTTTGGGTGATATATACTTGGTTTTAAAGTTGCCTCAGTATGTCAGTGTTTTATTCATAGCTGGCAGATACTGTGAATGCAGCAGAACCTAGTGCAATGGTTTGAAATATCAGTGCAATTAAGTTTTAGGGTCAAGTACCTTTTTAACATCCATCCTGCTTTTTTTTTTTTAAAAAAAAAGAAGACAAAAAGTGAAAAAAAGAGACAGGAGATGGGAAGAAATACAAAAGCAAACAAAGTATGCTTCTAAAAGAAAAGAAGATAAATGTATAATGAAAAGATAACAATATTTGAAATCATACTATTCTGTCCAATGTGAGGTAACTGGGTAGCTGCAATACCCCATTTTGTGTCTCTTCCTGTCATTTCCTCCCTTTCAAGGGTCCTTCAAATTGTAGAACATCCTGAGGAACAGCAGAAGTAGCTGGCATCACAATGTCACTACTTCCTTCACTTTTTATTCAATTCTTCTTAAATATTTACAACTTATTAGTCGCAGCTATTGCTCTCATGATGTTCTTGGTACAGTCTGGATGAAATGTATTAAGCACAAGTGTGTGTGTGTGTGAGTGAAGCATCAAAGAGTGTGTGTCTATGACTGATCAGCAGAAGTATTTGCAAATTAACATAAGAACAGTAAAAGTAAGTTAGGAAAGTAGTTACTGGAGGCTTACTTTATCATCAAAGAAAACATATACCACAAAAGGATCATTCAAACCACTGGTGATTTTGCCTGGAATTTGCACCCTAATTTTCACCTTAATAGAAACAGAGAACAACTGCATTGATTTCAGTGATGAGATTTTTAATTTACTGTGGCAGAAGTGAGATGAAAACTTGGTTTCAGCATGCCTTCTGTATTCCAGCCAATATTCCAACATGAAATTCTCAAATTCTAAAGAAGGGACAAAGTGTTACAAAATGTACTGTGGGGAAACCACCTACACACTTCTGTGACTGGAAATGAAAGAAAAAAAGCCTGATGACCGAACAGGTCATTCCCATTGCTATTTTTTATGCTTTTCTGCCAGTCTTTTTCTATAAGTCTTGATTAAATATTCAGAAAAATCATTACTTACACATAAACCTAATAATTTAAAGGTGCTTCAAACAGAGCATACTACAAACACTTTGTCAGAGGAAGGCGACATTCAAAAGATACCGTATCGTTGAGTCCCAATTAGGCCAGATCATTAAGGAAATATATTGCAATTAAGTTTACATCCACTGGATGGAACTTGCTGCCAGATAACAGGAATCTCTCAAAAGTATTTTCTTTTTATTCTATCATGATTATTATCACAGTATGAGTTCATTATTTCAGATAAAATATAGTCGAACATTATTGAATTTTGAAAAAAGTAAATTAAAAAGTCAGTTTACCTAATTCAACAATTATAAGTTCAAACTTACAATTACAAATGAAAACAAATACAAAAAACTATGTGGTGCAATTGGATTCTTTTCTTTCAAATGGATACATGTATGTCTCAGCAGTGTTAACTCGTACAGTACTGTGGGGAGGTAGATATATTTCTCTTAGTCACATTATATTAAAGACCTATATGATTTCAGGTCACCTCACTCTGCCTCAAGGATGATCCAAATACAGTTCCATTATGCATTTTCTCTGTCTTCTTCAGAGTGCCAAATTCAAGTAATTTTTTCAATCCCCATTTGCCATGCATCTTGTCTAGCTCCAGTTACGAGATATGTGCTAGCCTCAAATGCTGTCCTGAATCTTATACTTCCTACCCTACCTTTTATTTCTTCCAGGACCAGCTCTTGCCCCATTTGCAAGCTCCCAGCTCTCAGCATAAGAAGCTGCTGCTCTAATTGAACCCGTTTTCCAAATTGTGCAATTACCAGTAAGATGTCCCAGTGATGGATGTATTCCAAGTTCCAGAACAACCTTTCCCTAAAAAATGTGCTGCAGTCAACTTTTCAATCACTTTGTTTTGATTCCCTCATGAACCATATGTCCCATCTTCCTCTCCAGTCTGCTCATACAGTTGTGAGTTATGGAAATCACAAATTGTTTTAGGTCTCTGTTCCCTTTGAATTTGGATTGTTTTTCTCTCAGGGAACCCATCCTGAGCTTGACTAATACAGCACTAAACAGGCTTTTTATTTTGGCTGAAGTTCTGCCTCCTGAATTTGCTGAGCAGTAGTTCCCACCATGTGGTTTTTAGCAGAAAACTCAGAATTCATTAGTTTGGGATTTACTGTAGGCCAGAATAACACACAGACAAAGATATTCTTATATTGGTGTTTTTTTTCTGGTTCTTTGTGCAATGTTTATTCACACCTACCTGCCTCACCTGAACATCTTGTTTGCTGGTGGTTGTGTTTGCATCAGCGTATTTATAAATCCTGTCAGGAACCCCCAGCCCCCTGCAGCCTCCCAGCCAAAACAGAAAAAAAAAAAAAATAAAATAAAAATAAAAATAAAAATATTTAATTAGTACTGCAAACTCAAAAAAAATTGATAACTTTCATAGTACAAAGTACAGTTAAGTATACAGGAAAGGAGATACTCAATACTAGAGCTTTCTTTCTGAGATTCCATAACTCTTTTGCAAGTCATTCAGGACAAGCCATTGGTTGACTGTTCGAAAAGGTTTGGTGACACAGGTCAGCTTTGGCTTTTTCTGAAGTCCTTGTAATAGACTGATATCTCCAAACAATGAGAACAAGTAAACATTTTGAAGGGCATAACAACTGGAGTCACACATGACAAACCTTCCGATGACAATTGTCCACTGATCATTTCATGAAAGGAATGAAGCTGCCCCTTCAAGTATCAGGGTCTGTGAGGTATGAAATCCATCAAGCCTCATAAATGATCCCCTCTCTCAAAAAAAGAGCAAGTGAACTGATTCTCTCTGACAGTGCAAATAAAGGTTTGTTGCAAGAGATGGCACAATGAGAAAATGAGAAAACTGATATAAGCATTAATTTATTTTCAGGAACTAAATTTACTCTAAACTATACCTTGCTGTGATAAAGATGGGTCACTCTACCACAGGCACCAGACATTCTCATCCAGATTGGTGCCATAATGTGCTGGAACTGGCAAACACATAAGACAGAATTTCATCATGAAAGACACTTTAGTCAGAGGTTCCAGTACTGCAGCCCAAGTTGACATTTGAATCTTTTTGTCTCCCTTTCAGTTTGTATTACTTTTTCCTTTTTATTTTTCTTTCTCTTTCTTTTTTAAGAAAAACATATTTATGTATTCATTATTTAATGTGAGTTTTACCAGTTTTGTTATCATGTAATTACAGTAAAAAAAGCTGAGGATTCAGAAGTAAAATTATGAGCTATGTCTTTGGGGAAAAGATACTTTTGTACTAAGAAACTCCACAGAAAATGGCCCTAAAATAGTACATAAGACATTTAAAATTACTTATTAATAAGTAATACTTCCCAGGTGGCAATCCCTTTGGCAACAGAGTATAAAATATATATTTAGTGAAGAACTTATAAAAAACCCAACACTTTGGAAATATAAAATTCTCTGTGTCAGTTCTTATCATCTATCTTTAAAAACAAAAGGGGAGACAATATACACCTCTGGATAAAAGAGAAGCTCATCAACTCTTCAGACAAAGAACAGCTCCTTCCTTTTTTAAAGCATTTGTTTAGGGTCAGTGGAAGCAGTTAAAGTATAAAAAACCTTGAAATCTGGTTCATCTCTTATCCATTAAGAAAAGACAGCACCAATAGCAACATCTAAGATTTTCTTCACTTATACTCAGTAATAGTGTATTCGCCAGCCTCTAAACAGAATGTATATGAAAGAAAGAATAATTAAATCTTGCTGTCTTTATTTCTTCTTTCTTCTCTTCCCTCCACCATCAGTGATCTAGAGCAGGGTATCTATAGTACTTCTTGTGTGTCTGCTGTCAGAAGTACAGGTTTTTTATTTGCAGTGAGCCGAACATTTTACAGATCTGCCAACCACTCATCATATGCTCATGTCCCTCTTTCACTACCAGAAGGGGCTGAATATGAACTAGTTGTGAGAGACAGAAATACAAAGATTGTTTGTAAGCATTCATTTGAGTTCACACTACACGCTTGTTTGTATAGCATATATAAGTTCTGTAGTCGATGGTAATAGAAATCTGATTGAGATCTCACAGAATGCTTGGTTTTCCTCCCATGTTTGTCATCCAAGAAACAAAACCAATAATAAACAGCCTAAGTGGACAATTAGAGTTGATATTAAATTACTAATAAGGAAAGTGTTTACACAATAACAATTGGTATTAATGTATGACTTCTCCATGGGCTGCAGTGTATTTACTTAAACTACTCATCCAGTAACTGAGTGTGATGGATTTAAAGTTTCTTCTAATAATTTATAAATGCTATGTTATGACTTGCATCTTTTGATGTTTTGTTTGTTTATATGCATGCAGTGAATTAATTTAATATCTAGACTGTCAGGAAAGCCACTCAGGGAAAGCGGAGAAGGAATTTCTGATCCACACATCTTGGTATACTGTCCACAACACACAGAGGTCTTTTACAGAGATGGGCTATCTCATGCCTTCCCTAAGTTTGTTCAGGTATTTTTCTAGAATAATGTTAGGTTCCAGAGGAGCGGAAAATATCTGTGGGGAGGGATATACAGAATCAAACTAGTGTTTAAGAAACTATTAGAAATGCTTTGTGAGACTAAGACCTCAGCACCAAGCTGTAAGAATGTAAGATCAGGGAGGCCATCTACAGGACTTTTTAAAGGCACATGGATAATAGGGCAAACTGAAAAAAGTTTTCACTATGCTTAGAGTACATGAGATTCAAGTAACTTCTGGTCTGGTGGTCATACAGCCACTTTACTATCTTGTGCAACCTGAGTCATTGAATCTTTTTCAGAAACAGCTTCTATCATCTGTTGTTGAACCTTGCATAGATCAGGCCACCCATCCTCCGAACTGGAATTGTTTTGGGGTCCAGCTACCTTAGCCACTGACTATCTCCCATCAATCTAACCTGTCTTTGAGACATAACATCAATAATGCATGTGTGTTTCCACCACGTGAAATACATCAAGGATTTCCATATTAGGCTTTTATCCTACTTAAAAGGTATATATTACTGATCAGGATGCTTTACTTCATTCTATGAGTGCTAGTTCTTAAGGAAGAGAGTCGCATGGGCCTTGATTCATTAAGATACATCTTAATTACAGAAGATGAACAACATCTTATAGCCAGCATCTAATCTGAAGGTGAGAACTTCATGATTCTTTTCTCAAATTGTGCCTTCTTGAACAAATTACTATGAGGTAATTTAGTACATAGTCTAATAATACTATTGGGTTTGGCATTTCCTGCAGAGTATTAGTATGCACAAGAACAGTTATGAAAGAGTAATCCTACAAAGACCTGTCGTTACTACCCCATGGCTATATCTTCATGTAACTCATATCCTCTGAAAGCCACATGCACAATATAAGATGAAGAGTATGAAAAGAGAAAGTCCAAAGAAAGGATTAAAAGTATAGCTATTCCTGTAATTGTGACATTGAGTAACAACTCTGTAGAAATCCAAATGTGTTTGAATAAAAATTCATGAGCCCAAGAAGAGGCAACTTCTGAATAAATCAGTCATGGTGAATAGTTTACCTAATTTTATTACAATCTGGAAGTGAGGATCTCAGTATGATATCATTTTTACCTGATTTTTAATGTCCTGATGCTTTTGCCATGTTGTTTCCTTTATAATCAGCAGCTTTTTTGCAGGCAAGTAATCTCCCAATTTAAAGATTGGGAGCATAACAGAGCAATGTGCTGATGCCATATCCTGTCAATTTTGGCTCTATTGCCTCAATGATCTCTTAATATCTCAGGTGAACCTCAGATTTGCTTCAGCAAGAACATGGAATTTTAGTTTGACTGTGGTTTAAGATGACCCCTAAAAATTTAGTACATTTTCATAAATAAGAATGTTCTGTGAGATGGTTCAATATTCTCATTTTGAGAGGGTCATGTGTAAAAGCGAATAGATTATCCAGTTACTTCATTTTATACATATCCATATAGACAGACAACCAAAGTTAACTATCTCTGTAGAAACAACACTGAATTAGCATCAGTCCTGCTGAGCTATGGATCTGAGAAAGGTCTCAACCATTTAAAATTCGATGTATTTGTTAATATTTTTTGTCAAAATGGGAATACATTTCCATAATATCAGAATAAGATGCTGCATGGTGTCACAGTGACCTGTATTAAAACTGAGAGCACTGCAGAAGTTCTTTAACCTGTTTCCAGTGACCACAAAGTATATCTTTAGCCTCACAAAATAATTCCATATCTTAGAGAAATTTCCTGACCTACAAATGATAAACCACTTGGACAGATTTGTATACCAGCATTCTGGATTTTTGAATAGGACCTAACGCTGTCACATCAGTATTCATCACTCATGCTTCAGGCTGAAAGGGGAAGAAAAAACAAAATATAACAAAACAAAACAAAAAAGCAGAAACATGAGAAGAGGAGATCAAAAGACCAGCTGTGAAAGAGGGAAAAAAATGCTTTTCAAGTGCACAGTAGTTTTTCTCTTGGTAATGGACTCTCATCACAAAACCTAAGCAAAGCAACCATCACACTGTGTGAATATAGTGTATTTTTTTTCTTAAGAAATATATTTATGTGTATATATATTGGTTTGTTGCTTATTAGAAATGACTGACTTGTCTGAAAAGGCACTTGACAGCCAAAAGAAGAGAAAGCAGAAAGTTGTAAAGTCAGGTATTTTAGAAAACATGCATTTCTTGAAAGAATAGAGGAGTGGACCATGATTCCAGTCCCTCAGGGGTGTCACTGCCCTGGCATGGGTCACCCACAGGCTGCAGTCCCTGTCCCGTTTTGTCTCTGAGTTGCGGGGTGGACAGTATTCTGGTCTAGAGTTTAACATGTAAGGATAGAAAAAAGGCAAACCTTGCACATGTAGCCAGTTAGTCAGAACATGAAGAGATTTCTACCATTTTGGTGTGTAGTGCATTGCAGGCACATGGGTGTTGAAGAATTCAGCAACGCAGGGTTTGTAAGGAAGATGCAGCAGAGTAATCTGGAAGCAGGTTTAGGTGAAGTATGGGAACAGTCAAGACAGCAGAGAAAATGCTGTTAGACTTTAAAAGCTGGTTAGGGAAGTTTGGCTCTGTAAATAACTTCTGGTGAGGGTGAGGAAGGGAGAAAAAACATGTTTGCAGGAGTAACGAGGCACTAACTTTAAGCCCACAGATGGATTCTTTTCATGCTTATTTGTCATGAGCAATGTTAAACACAGAGCTGAGATTATGCTGAGAAATGAGTTATCACACAACTCAGAGGGAAAGTTTTCTGTCTTGCACTTATCAGCTTGATCTGAACTGTAAACTTCAGGGCTTCTTTGTCTATAGTCTCTTTTGGTCACTGCCTTGATGGCCTGGTCTGACTGAGGCAGGTTCTGTGTTTCCTTATGAGAAGAATCTAGGTCTTGCTCTCTGACTCTTGCAGTGAATACAAGAAGATATTGTCCAACTTCAATCTTTCCTCCTTTCTGCCAGTACTGATGATTTTGGCTTTAAAGTACAAAAAATGACCATTGACACCTGCAAATGACAGTAACCATGCAAGCTGATATTATTTATATTCTTACGATAAGAGTACAAAAAAAACATAGTTTGCTACAGTCATTGGCTCTGTAGGAACAAAAATTGCTCATTCATAATTTTACTTTTGTGATCTACGAGGTGTAAAGACCATTTAAAGTCAACATTTCATACTGTATTAGGTAACAATCTAAGAGGTAAATACATTTCTCCAACTTTGCTGCAAGCAAAGAAATAGACCATGAAAACTCAAGACAATGGGCTTAATGTTTTCTTGCTATTATTTTTACTGAGCTAAAGCTTCAATATTGGAGGTGTTCAGAGCCTCATATTTAATGTGCAAATCTCAAAGCATCACCAAAGAAAATTTCATTAACACAGCTACAGAAAAAAAGTATTACATAGTCTATGAATTACATGTTGTCTCATTGTGGTACCAGAACAGTTTTCATTTCACTAATGTTTATGTTAGGGAGAAATGCGAATCACAATGGCTGAGGTCTAACCACAGCTCTGCCTCTGTCTTTCTATCTCACTGTACCTAATTATTTAGGCTAAAACTTCCATAACTATTCCAGTGTTTTACTATGGATATTCCAGCCATAATAGTCTGGCTATAAAGAGGTGGTTCCAAACACCTAGATCTGTGAAACCAGCCCAAGAAAGCTGGTTAATACTCAAGGATCCCCTCCTCCAAAATCAGCAGCGAAACATCCCAACAGAGAGGAAGTCAGGCAAAAACAGCAGGAGGCCTGCATGGATGAACAATGAGGACCTGGACAAAGTCATGCACAGAACCGAAGCATACTGATGGTGGAAGCAAGGACAGGTGGCCTGGGAGGAATACAAAGAAATTGTCTGAGCAGTTCAGGGATCAGGTTCGGAAAGCCTTGATAGAATTAAATCTGGACAGGGATGTCAAGGGCAATGAGAAAATCTTCTATAGGTACATCAGTGACAAAAGGAAGACTAGGGAAATGTGGTTCCTCTCCAGAAGGGCATTCTCCTGTTGCAGACCTGGTTACTCAGGATATAGAGAAAGCTGAGGCACTCACTGACCTTTCTGATTCCGCCATCACCGGCAAGCACTTTAGCTGCACCGCCCAATTCACAGATGACAAAGACAGGGACTGGGAGAATGAAGAATAGACCACTGTAGGAGAAGATCATGCTTCAGACCATCTAACGAACCTGAAGGTTCACAAGTCCATCGGACCTGATGAGGTTCATCCACGGGTCTCGAGAGGCCTGGCGGATGAAGCTGCTAAGCCACAATTATCATATTTGAGAAGTCGTGGCCATCCAGTCAAGTTCCCACTGATTGGAAACGGGGAAACATAACCCCCATTTGTAAGAACATCAAAAAGGAAGACAGAGAACTAAAAGCCAGTCAGTCTCACCTCTGTGCCCAGCAAGATCGTGGGGCAGATCCTCCTGGAATCTATGCTAAGATACATGGAAAATAAGGAAGTGACTGGTGACAGCCAGCATGGCTTCACTGAGGGCAAACCGTGCCTGACAAATCTGATGGCCTTCTACAACTGGGTTACTGCATTAGTGGATAAGGGAAGAGCAATTAATGTCATCTACCTGGACTTGAACGAAGCATTTAACACTGTCCGCACAATATCCTTGCCTCTAAATTGGAGAGAGATGGATCTGATGGATGCACCAATCCATGGATAAGGAATTCGCTGGATGGTCACCTGCAAAGGGTTGCAGTCAATAGCTTGAAGTCCAAGTGGAGATCTGTGAGGAGTGGTGTTCCTCAGCTGTTGGTATTGGGACCAATGCTGTTTAACATCTTTGTCAGTGACATGGACAGTGGGATTAAGTGCATTCTCAGCAACCTTGACAATGACACCAAGGTATGTGGTACAGTCAACATGCTGGAGGGAAGGGATACAATCCAGAAGGACCTTGACAGGTTTGAGAAGTGGGGCCATGCAAACCTCCTGATGTTCAACAAGGCCAAGTGCGAGGCCCTGCACATGGGTTGGTGAAATCCCACACACACAAATACAGTCTGGATGGAGAATGGATTGAGAGCAACCCTGAGGAGAAGGACTTGGGGGTGCTGGTCGGTAGGAAGCTCGACATGAGCCTGCAATATGTGCTGGCAGCCCAGAAAGCCAACCATATCCTGGACTGCATCCAAAGAAGCATGGTCAGCAGGGTGAGGGAGGTGATTCTGGCCCTCTACTCTGTTCTGGTAAGAGTCTCTGCTCTGGGATCCTGTGTCCAGCTCTGGAGCCCTCAGCACAGGAAAGACATGGACCTGTTTCAGTGGGTGCAGAGGAGGGCCACAAGAATGGTCAGAGGGCCTGAACACCTCTCCTATGAGGAAAGGCTGTTCAGCCTGGAGAAGAGCAGGCTTCAGCGAGACCTTATCACAGCCTTCCAGTACCCAAAGGGGCCTACAATAAAGCTGGAGAGGGGCTTTTTAGCAGGGCATGTAGTGATAGAATGAGGGGTAATGGCTTTAAATTGAAAGAGAGGAGATTTAGATAAGATATAAGGCAAAAATTCTTTACTATAAGGGTGGTGAGGACTTGGAAAAGGTTGTCCAGAGAAGCTGCGGATGCCTGTTTCCTGGAAATGTTCAAGGGCAGGTTGGACAGGGCTTTGAGCAATGTGGTCTAGTGGAAGGTAGTACTTAAGACAAATATTATTATTCTGAATCGGTGTTTCTGAGATTAGTCTTAGACATGTTAATTGTACATATTCCTGCTTTTGTCCTCACAATAGCCTGTTCTCTTAACACTTGAATACTCCTAGCTCTAAAACAAGAATATATGTTACCATCAGATTCACAGAACTGTTGAACTGCTTAATAATTAACTGGTATAAGCGCATGAAAATTCTCACTTTTATTCCATGTAAAATGTCTTCATTTCAGCTTCCACTTCCAGATACTTCCACAGCCTTTTGATGCAAATATGATAAAGCAGCAACCAGAAAATACTCTTCACAGGGTGCAGGAGAAAATTAACATTGAAAAACTGAAAGTTTTGCTTTTGATGTTTAAATGATTTGTGGTGGCAACCTCAACTGTGCTTTAATGGCTATTTTACCCAATTAATTTCCTAAGATATTTTTGCTATGCTTTAAAAATACATGCTCAAAGTTTGACTGGGTTTTCATTTTCTTTTCTGAGTTCCTGTTGTGTTTTCTACACTGTGAGCTGCAGAAACATTGCTGTAGTAAATTTCTCTTTTTTTTTTTTTCCTTGTAAAAATCATAAAAAAGTGTATTATCTTCATTTGTCTTCCTTCTTCTCACTTAAATATGCACAAGATTTTTTCTAAGGATGAATAGGGAGAGTAAAAATATATAACAATGTTTTGTGTTACTGATGAGAAATTGTCGTGCCCTTATGTTAGACAAGGTGAGAATAGAGTAAACTGATATAACAACAGGCAACACAGGCAATATTTAAATCACAAGATCTTAATTCTTATTTCCTTCTTTCTTACAGTGTACACAGTAATGGACTCTGAAGGGGTCAAGAACCTTATTATCTCCAAAAACCTTTGATGTCAATTCCTGAACTGCTCATTGAAAAAAACATCCTTTATTAGACAAAAGGTATGCACACTCCTTCCCTGGATTATGTGGTCTTCAAAAAAGGTTGGAATAAATACCTCTGTGCCCCCAGCATTGCCTTCAGATCATCTCTGAGATCCCTTCACACTGTCTTACTCCACCTGGCATTGTTAATGGAATCCTCAGCTGGAGAGCTAAAAGTTTTTTTTCCTGTTGTCTCTGTAAAAGACCCCAAGAGTCTAGAGAATTCAGGGAAAAAGAAATAGACAAAATCCCTGTGGAGACTTTAAGGCTTGACTTATGAAGTCAGTAGATTAAAATAACCAAATGTGTATAAAACAACTATACAGGGCCTAGGGGAAAGCAGGGTAATGCTCTGAAAATATCCAGAATAGTGTAAAATATGTGGAGTGAGAGGGATTACTCACGGGTCACAAAAAGAATAACAAGTGATGGGATGAGGTTAGGGAAGGGGACATTTCCAGTTGATAAAGTGTATTTATCCTGTGCAACAATCTTCCAGTGAAGGAGTGAAGGCAGCTATTCTGACTTCTTTATAGATGCGCTGAACAATACATTAATAAATGAGCTATAAATCTCTTAATTTTCTGAGTTAGAAGGAAAACTGGCAGGATCTCCTAGTGGAACAGGTATTTTACCTCCCCAATGCCTATGATTCTATCACACATGGTCCCTTTCAATTATCAAAGCATCACATGCTCATTTCAGCAACAGGACTCCCATTAATGTCATAGGGAGACTCAAGATTAAAAACCCCAGGCATCACTTTAAAAATGTAGGAAACAAAATTATGTATCATTTCTCCACTAGAGAATCCAGTTCCCCAGATATGAGACCCCTTTGCATTTTCCTTCAACAGGAATACACTTGCTTATCCTCAGCACCCAAAAATAAATACTGAGGCCAGATCGCAATTAACCAAGAGTTTCTGAAGGTGAAAAAGAGAAAAGCAGAGGATTGTTTCTAACCATTAAAGAAATTAAAGACTTTATTTTTTCAGGGAGAGCATGATTTAAGGGCTAATCAGCACCATGGTCCCACATATTATCTAAGAAATTGGAAATTGCTGGCTACTAAACCTAGCTCTCAGAAACTCCAGGGGGAATCTCTGCAAGGCCTCTGATAATTCCTGAGTCTAACAATGAATGTTGTTCTCATCTTAATTAGAAATTCATCGTGTGTGAATTTGTATATATGTTTGCATTTGTATATGTGTTTATTGCTGTATGTGCACATGCTTACACACATACTTTGTCACCATATGGATGCACACACATTACAGAATATATAACTCTCCACTCTAATTGTCTGCTTTTTTCCTTGTCATGTTTAGCAGATTATGCTCTCTATGCTCTACTTTTGTTTCGCTGTATTGGCAAACACTTACAAGTGCCCTATTTGCTTTCTTTTATCTCATTACATTATTCAGTAGTTTTCAGTACACATACATTCAGAAACATCAGCAAATAACTTACTTTCAAAGAGATTTAAGATGAGAAAATGTATTTGTTAAAGAAAGAAGCATAAGACTGACTCAAAGCATAAGGAAAATAGTTGCTTAGGGCAAAAGATTACCGAGGATACTAAAACGGCTGCAGTTCCACTATATTGCTAATGCCAGAAGTCACCATGATCTCCATACCTACAGCTGTCTACAAAGACAGCTAAGCTGACAGCTAATGTAGAAGCAGCATTTGAAGAACTGTGCAGTGCGAGGGTTGGTCATCAGCTTTCCATTGCCTGCCTGAGTTCTGAATAATGCCCTGGAAGTGCCAGATGCTCTCCTGTGAACACACAGGGAAAATAAAAGGTGTATCTACATTAAGGATTTGGTAAGCTAGTGATATGAATGTGTTTCGTGTCATTATTTAGATTCTTACTGCAGAAAGCTGAGAGCACTACGAGCATGCTCTAAACTGACTCCCTCCACAGGGACTAAGGCACAAGGTGCTGAGCAGAGCACTGTCTAGAGTTCACCTCTTGTAATGTGGTCACTTAGGCCCTCAGCACTTAGATCTCTATGGTTTGTGCAGCACAGTAATGGGACTGGCACCTGGCATGTTGGTAAACTCACAGTATGGACACATGATGTAAGAGTCATAATGGAGTGGAAATCCTGATTAGATGTGGGCAAAATCTTTCTACCATGAGCGTGGTCAAACACTGCAAAAGGTTCCCAAAGGTCTTGTGGGATCTCCGTCCGCTAATGATATTCAAAATTTAACCAGACAGGGTCCTAAGCAGCTTAAGCTGGCACTTATCTGAGTGAGAGGTTGGGCAACATGATTTCCAGTAATCTCTGTAGCCTGAACTATTCCATGACTCTTCAATTTGTTAGCAATGACAGAAAGCAAATGTTTATGGGTCTATAAGCAGATGGAACTGAAAATAAACACAAAAATTCTCACTTTAAATGTGCCCAGCACTGTCTTCTGGCACTGAGGTCAAATGGCACAGAAAAGGCTGTGTCCATATTATTAAAAGCTTTTCACCTTCAAAAGAAGGTGGATATGTGAGAACTGGTCCCTGGTCCGTGCTAAGCCCAAAGAATATCTGGAAACCAGGATATCTCAAGTGAGATGGTTCAAAAGTATGTTGGGAACCATTATTAAAACCCAGTTTTACAACCAATTACTTCTAGTATCCAGAAATTGTCCATGTTTAATATATTAGAACTGGTGTAGCTATAACACCAGAGGCCTGTATACACCCATAGTAAATATAGAAAAATATCCACATCCCTGAGCATTGTCGCAGGTAAGGTATCTGGAGTAATAGTCTTTCCAGCATTGTTTTTATTTGTTCATCTGTTTTTTCCCCAAAAAAACCACCACACAAACAGCACCTTGAAACGGTGATGTTCTGTTTTTTTTCCTACCGTAAATTTTAACCCACAGCTGTACGGTAGTACATGTACCTAATGATCTTAAAGACATATATAAGACAATGATTCTTTGATTGTATAATGTTTACATATAGACTTCTTCTGGCTTATTAGTGCAATTGCTACATATGGGGAGAGGGTGATTCTAGAACAAAAAAAATTTTGTCAGGGATGAGAGAGAAGGAGTAGAGTTCAAGACTAGGCAAAGAGCTATGTGCAAGTATTCAACATTCAGTAAGGGTCACTTTTAAACAGCTTAGGTGTTCTTTTCCACACACTTACTGGTATTTTCATAGTTCCTTACCATTAATTTCCCCAGTATGAGTTTTGAGTTTTGGTGGGTTTTTTTTCTTGTCTCTAAAAGAATCAATTTTTGTTTTGCTTTGTTTGAGGTTCATCAAATCTCAAACAGAAATATGCTTATGTCTTCATAATTTGTTCTTGTGTTTTATGTTCTTACTTTATATTTCAATGTAACATTGAAGATCAGATTAAAAAGAGGGAAAACTGAGCAACAGGAAGGAAAGAGGAAAATTATTTATGTGTGCTCTGTATGTTTCTCACCCTTGTGGCACAGTCTTATTTTATTAACCTCTCACATAAAAGCATTTATAAGTGGAGTGTCCATAAAAAAATGGACACAATCAGTTGCTTGATGTAAATGAGGGTACGCAGAGAATTCCTCATTGAATATAAGATACTATTTTAATTATGGTTAATGATGGCAAAAAGTGGTGCACTGACTGTTCAGAGCAGTGAATGATTTGGTTTATCCACAACATATAATGTTTCTTTCGCATCATCACCTGTGAAATGTAGCCACTCTGAAATGTAGCTACTCTGTTTCATAAGTTTACTTCAGTGAGGGGCAAGTTCAGACTCCTCGTCATTTCTCCAGAGGAACTTAATTCTTTTGGCATGGATTGAAGTCCACTGAAGATTTTCATGTCTGCCAAAGAGGTTTCATTGCTACTGATCTGTTCTGGATTTCAACCAGTGACCCTGGGGTGACTGTTTCTGCAAGCTATCACTCTAGTGAGCTTACTTTCAATAAGGCTTTTTCATATTAAAATTAAACCAGGTTACCTCATGAGTGAACATAAAATGAGACAAAAAATAAGCATAAGGAAAAAAAATAGTGCGTTTGTTTGATTTCTTTTAAGGGACATCCCCATTTACAGTTCTACTATACTAGTATAAGTAGGGTGTTGCTGCAATAGAGCCAACAGATTTTGTATTGATCCACATCTAACTGACTTCAGAGTTTGCCTGCAGATTGCTAAATTAACAGAAGTGATGGAAAATCCAAGTGCTAGTTGCTAGTTTTCTTAATGGTGACACATAGACACGAAAACATAAAAAACAATAAACATGAAATGGAACAATTGATTGATCCAGAGGGCACATGTTCAACCAAAAAAAAAAAAAAAAAGAAGAAGAAGAAGAGGAAGAAATCCTATACATCCTAATGGAACTAATGTGGGGAAAAGTTAACTCTCTTACATTCTTCATTTGGAGACAGAAAAGGTGTTTTTTTTTCCCAAAAGACAGAACTGAGAAGGATATATTCACTACTCTGTCGAAGTAAAAATCATTCAGAAGAAAATATAAGTAGTATGGCTGATGAACAAACAGCAAAGTAGATTCTTACTCTTCTTTTTTTTTAATCCTAACCAGTATGTTTCTTCTTTTTACCCCTTCCTGAAGGGTATAAAAAGAACAATACAAATTCCTACAACCAAAAAAATCAGAAGCAAAGAAGAAAAAATTTCACAATAACTGTTACTGTATTGCACTTTGACAATATTATACAGGCTTTAGACAGACAACCTGGGATAAGTTCATAACCTCTCTTCAGAATCAATCCGAATAGCCACCAAAACAAGAGAACATTACAATGCCATAACAATGACTTTATGAAAGGGATTACATAGTATGAACAGTCATAACTCCATCTCATTGGGAATGACAGTTTCAATCTTCCAGAAGTAAAAGTAGTAATGCAGAAGTAATGCTTGTGTATTTCAACATACAGATATAATACTGAAAGGAAAATGTATCTTGAGGATAGCTGGTAAATTATCCATGATCTGAAGCTTATAAAAATATTTCCCAAGTATATCGCTTGTATTGCCTTTACCTGTTCTGGAGCAGGCAAAAGCAGCTGATAGTCCACTCTATTCAATTTCTCATGTCCATTTACAATATGTGCTGGATATGCAATTATGAATTTCTATGCTGGATTTCTTTATGGAATTTTACACTGCTATTCACAAAGACTGTTGCTTTATTTTAAAGGAGCTGCACACATATATGTACAAGCTGGGTGGTGATCAACTCTCATACTGAACCCAATAGTTTTCTTTACTGTGCTTTTATCTAAAGTGTCCATCAGGGCTAAACCTAATTTCCTGTTTTTTTAACAACTGTGGCAAGCTGCTGTTGTGGATGTTAGGACAAAGATACTTTTAATAATAGTTATTGAAACTAATAACAATTGTGAATATACTTACTTTGCAGAAATAAACACATCTTTTGGCTATTCCAGGGCTTGGGAAAAACAGCTCTCTAGATGAAAACAGTACATGACTAGACTACAGAACATTACGGCAGGAAGCATTTGCCATACAAAAAGTAAAGTATGAGTCCGTGTTTATCCAGGTTTGAGTTCCTTGATGGATGCCAGATAAATGCTCTTAGTAGCACTTCATGTCTGCAAATAGTATTAACAATGAACTCCACTGGATGCAAAATAAATCAGTCTTCTGAAGGTGTAATGAGTTACAGGAAATGGTGCATCATTTGTGTATCCAAATCAATGGATTGAAGGTTAAGGTCAACAGTGTGTTCCTAACTTTCATAACCCTCCATAGAATTGGTCTGAAGTAGTACAGATACCATCTCAAGTTCTGTAAGAACAATGCAATAAAATCAGAGGAGATGGAGCCATCCTGGTTAGAGTTTGAGACCAAAATGCCTTGACAGTTGACAACGGGATGTGAAAAGAGCATGAATTTTCATCCTTTTTAGGATACAAAGAGAAAGTTCTTTTTAAGTTCACCATTTTATCCTTCCCTACTGAAACAAAAGCAAATTAAAAACATACAGTCATACAGAATAAAAGCATGCTGATCAGCATGGGCAGTTGGATGCATAGTAGAAAACAGCTCCCTTATAAGTCTCTGAAACTGCCAGCTGGTGAGACTGTTGGCACGGCTTCCATAGTATGTTCTACCAACACAAACAATGTACCTTGGTTTTCTGTCTGGGCATCCATCTCCCTACCAAGCTAGATATTTGTGCGAGATTACAACCACCTGTCTGTTTAGGTATTGGGAAACTGAAACAAAAGGACAGGTATGTAACCAAGTTTTCCCTCTCCACCATATCCACAGGCTTACTCTGTTGGATGAAGATATGGCAGAAGAAAAAATGAGCAAAGAATCTCTAAACATGTAATCTCTAAGGATAGAAGTAAAATGAGAAGCAGAGGAAAATCAAAGTTTGTCATATGAATCAGAAAAGGAGAATAATTCAAGGTTATTATTTCTTCTGTTTCTCTAAAAGCTCCCACCAGATATTAGTGTGATTATTTAACATTTATATTATACTGATGGTATAGGATATGACTAAAATCAAAGGGGTTTTGTGCTGAGTAGTTTTGAGCATATAGGTTGGATTCATCTCTCTCAGTTTTGGAAGTCTGAAGTCATCTGACCTATTTTAACAAGCCATTTTAGGATTACATGAGCAGCTCTAAGGAATAAGCAAAAGTGCTTATATCTCTCCTTTACTTTTAAAAGGAGTTTAGAACGACTAGTTCATACTAAAGTGTCTAACTAAGATGTGTCAACCTAAGTGAGATGAATTCTTCCCATTCTTTTCAACTAAGTTTATCACTCTGAAAAATAGGCACCTCATCTAAGCTAGTTGCCTAGATTTCCTCCAAAGTCAATGGAGAAAAATATGTACCTCCTGAGGGAAATTCTTTCCGCTTTACTTGGACATATTTCTTTTGAGAGGATGAGCCCTCCTCCAGAAGTGTTTCTAGCAATAGAGGCAGTCAGGCTGACTGGCTAAGTGCCTTCTAACTTTTACATGAAATGGATGGCATAGATCAGCATCTTACTGAATGCACAGTGTCTTTTTCAAAGATATTACAATTATATATATAAAAAATAACAAAGTTGGGGACGTTTACTGTTGACTTCAGTAGAGGATGGATTTTGCTCTAATAGCTGGTTATAAGCCAGATAGGGAAACATAAAGTAAGAGCGAAAGAACAATAAAAGTGAGTAAGAGGGAAAATATAAGAAATAATTTCTCCAAATCCTGTAAGAAATAAACACATTTACAACTATTTTATGCACAGTTAAATTGAGATACAACTAAGTTTTGTTCTGAAAAATAAGGCAGAGCGAGAGACCCAGTAACAGGCCCCAGAAATTCTGAAGCAGTTGCATATTGACTGCTAGGTGGAAAGAGGTCCATCATGTGAGAGTTACAGGCCATAGGAATGAGTACTGCAAAATGCCGGAAGTTGAAGATATTCAGGGGAAAAAAAAAAGATCATGCACGATAAGATTCCTGACTGATGGAAATCAGCAAATGGATGCTCTGAGTTCAGCTTTCCAAATATACACTAATTCTAGCCTTGACTCTGATTCAGTTTTATTTGATCCACTGTCAAATTCTGGTATTAAATTGATAAAAGCTGCTTTAGTCCTTTTTTAAAGAAAAAACAACCCGAACAGGTAGATGAGAATTTAACTATTTTCCTTTTTAATCTTTTTTTTCCTCTATTTCCCCTCCATTGAATCATTCAAGCAAGCTGCTTACTGAAATCCAAACAAAACAGCTGCTGCTCCATTCTCATGATGAGAAAGTGTATGTTCTTTTGGAGTTAAAAATTTAACAAGACAGGTAAGCACAGTACGGACTTTTCTTCCACTAGTGCATGAAAGAGAGAGGTGTGCTGCAGTTTCTCCACATATACGTATTAGCTACCCCTTTCTTCTCTTTTTTATTTCAAATTCAAACAAGTATAGGTTTGAGAGGAAGAAATTACTTGAAGCCAGCAAGACTTACCCCTCAGGAATTTTAGACACTGTAACATGAATGAAAAACTAGTCTGAATGACAGTCACACAGAGGAATCATGCATCCAGCATCTGTATGCATGCACGTGAATATACACACATAATGCTAGTCACTGCCAAACAGGAGGCATGATTCTGTTGCAGTTCTTCTTCTCAGAATAAAAACTCTTGACACAGCCTTAATTTTTTGTGTCTTCCACATCATCTCTATAAATCTGCTGAAATGAATGACAGTGTAACATGGTGGAGTATCTGACATTCCTACCATTAAATTCTGGTAATCACTTAATAAATCTCCTATAAAATACATATATTTCCTAAAAATGGTGCTGACTTAAAAAATCTCTAATCTTTCATTCCTTTATCTTCTTTATTACTTGAATATATATTTAAAGGTGCACTGTTTTGTTTTGTTTTTTTCATGTGGTTTGGGGTATTTAAGTAATGACTTGCTCATTATGATCACAGAACACTTCTCTGTACTGTGACGCTTCAGTCAATAAATAAAACTGAAGTTTTTCTCTGCAATCAGTTTAATCCAAGAGCTGGGGCTTAGAAATACAAACAAATGGGGGGGGGGGG
>Ga0065711_1037040_pt1 | contig 20270 bp, 15 predicted proteins | sample Hoacrofraction12_FD_59098 | JGI IMG/M metagenome (GOLD analysis project Ga0065711, IMG submission 59098) | Hoatzin crop microbial communities from Cojedes, Venezuela - Epithelial fraction 12 v2 (version 2) | ecosystem: Host-associated > Birds > Digestive system > Esophagus > Crop | place... | reverse complement strand
CTAGAAACATTCAAGACCAGGTTGGACAGGGCTCTGAGCAACCTGATCTAGTTAGCGGTGTCCCTGCTCGCTGCGGGGGGGTTGGACTAGATGACCTCTAGGGGTCCCTTCCGACTCAAAACTTTCTACGATTCTGTGATTCTATGAAAAGTACTATATCGGATAATTAACATTTAAGTCTTTGTGTTGAAGGAAAAGCTGTTACAGAATCACAGAATGGTAGGGCTTGGAAGGGATCTCTGGTGATCATCTAGTCCAAGCCCCCTGCCAAAGCAGGGTCACCTACAGCAGGCTGCGCAGGACCTCGTCCAGGCGGGTTTTGAGTATCTCCAGAGAAGGAGACTCCACCGTTCTTTCTGTTGAGTTCTGCCTTCCAGAAAACCTGCTAACATTAATTATTACAGTACTGACTCTTGTGTGCTTGTATTAAAAGTATGGCATGTGTTAACAGAGTTCTTAAATGGGTTGTGGATTTTGAATATTTTGGAGTCTCTGTGCCGGAGTAACTAATTATACTGAATTTGGAGTAGATCTAATTGGATGAGTGTTCAAATTGATCTAGTAAGTATTTGTGCGTTCTCTTGAAACATCAAATCTGAATGCTCAGGACTTGCTTTAATTTTTAAAAAGAAAGAAAATTTCTGACAAATGCTTTGTCACGAAAGTATTGGATTGCTTTTGGGGTATTTTCCCAAATTCTTGATGTCACTCCTGCAGATCCGCTGGTACTGCGGCTGTTCAGTTTCCAGACCTGCTGGCAACCTTCCCACAAAGTCACAAAGAAGCCAGGAACCCCAGAGCTCTTAGGAGCCGGAGGCAGCCTTCCAGAGACTGCTTCAGAACAGGGACTCCAGTAGTTCTACCAGAGAAGTAGGACTATTGGCTTTGTTTCAAATCAGGATGAAACTGTTTCAAAATACCTAAATCATGTTAGCCTGCTGCTGCTGTGCTGTTACACACTCCAGGCGTACCTAAGGCAACAGCTAGCGTGCTGTGCAGTGGTGGAAGTGCTTGGGAAATCTGGTTTAAAACAAAACAATTTTTTTTTTAACCTGTTTTGTTGTTATTCTTTAAGGAAATCTAACCCTGAAGTGAAAGAGTTCATGAAGAAGCAAGGATTTGGCTTTGACTATGCTAAACTGGAATCTTACTATATTCAGAAGTAGGTTGTTTTTTTAATTCTTGCTCAGCTTTTCACAGCCACTATCTGAGGGTGGTGTTGAGGTGCAGATACTGAAGCTGATTTAGATGAGCCTATATTGTTTTCAAAAATTGCCCTTTATTGGGGACTACCCACTTTCTTTTATTTTGATACACTGAATGTAAAGCTCACAGCTTTAAAATGTGGGACACAACAAGGATAGGTCGGCTAGTTCTGTGCACACTCTGAATGTGCTGGGTATCTTAAACGAGGTATCTGCTGTAATATCAGTACACGGGGTGGGGAGGAAGAGTCCTAAGGTTTTTGTAGCCATTTAATTTCTCTAGTTCTTAAATAACATGGATTGAAACAACTATATGGGTTGCTGGTAGTTCTGAACATCAGTTGGTGATGCTGCCGGCACACATTGTTGTACATAGGAGAACATCAGGCACAGAACTGAAGGCCAAAACCAGAAAAACCTGGTTTTCTTGGTCCCCTGTGTATGCAGTGTTGGGAAAGGCTTGATGTGCCTTAGGGTGGAAAATGTTGCTGCTTCATGTGCCTGTACTGATTTCACTGAAGTTCACAAACATGGTCTTATTTCTAAATTCTAGGATTTTGGACATTGTTTCCTCCTATAACAAAGGATACATGGTCTGGCAAGAAGTGTTTGATAACAAAGCGCAGGTAAGATGTGAAAATAAATAAATAAGGTACTCGCATAACAGCATAATACTGTGGGACGCTTCCAAAGTAGACTATTGAGTAGTTAACGGTTGTGTCTCTTAAGAGTTAAAGCAAGTCTGCTGACTTTAGGAAGTCTCCCCAGGTGTGGGGCCTGCCTTAAAATTATCATTTATTGGACATGTAAAAGAGATGGAACAGGAACACTAGCACTGAAGTGCTTCCTCAAGGTGAACACAGATAATAAAATATGCTTTAGAGCATCACATTGAAAGACAGGGAAGTTTCTATGAGTTTACATATTTTTTTTTCATGTGTAACTGTGTGTCTGGTCTAGTAAGACCAGGTGCTTAGCTTTTCAGAGCTGGTCAGGTAACTGGTGCATGTAAGAACTCTCTTATGGCATTAACTGTCTGTAGTATAACCTAGGCTTCACTCTAGTGTGAACTCTTATCTAAAACCAGCAAAGAGCTGATCGGCTTTAGACTGTGGGGAAAATGACTAAAGGTAGCTCCCAAGATGTTCCTTTTCAAAACAAAATACCCCCCTCCAGTTTTGAAATCCGTCATTCTTTTTCCTTATAACAGCAGTTAAGATTGTCTTTAATGTTTTGGGCATTTTTTTTTTGTTTTTCCCCCTTTTAGCTGAAACCAGACACTGTAGTTGAAGTGTGGATGGGCAACAACTATGCTCTTGAACTGAGCAGTGTCACTGGAGCTGGGTTCACTGCTATCCTGGCAGCTCCCTGGTACTTGGACTACATCAGTTATGGGCAAGACTGGAAGAAGTACTACAGTGTTGAACCGCTTAACTTTCCTGGTTTGTTTTTTTTTTTGTTTAATATGCATATTCTGTGCATGAACGTGTTTGGTTCACAGTAAGGTGTAACTGGAAAGAATGAGGCTATTTAGAGAGCTCATGCAGTCACTATGATCAGATACGCTGCAATCAAAGGACTTCAGTGTCAGATAGAACTCTGGAAAATTCTCAGTTAAAAAAGTGCAGCTTTCAATTTCTCACGCGGAAGTGTAACCTTCCTCAAGCATCTGGCCATGGTGCTTGTGTGAGACAGGATGCACTGGGCTAGGTGGACAGATGCATCCCGCGTTAGGGGTGGAGTTGTGCAAAACGGCTGCTGGTAGACAGACGTTGAATTTGTATCTTAGCAAGCTTATAGAGGGTTAAGACTGCTCTGTAAAAAGACATGTTCTCTGCCTCGGGCTGAAGTGATGCAAACATGTTGTGCTCTGCCTGGGGCTTTCATTTTGTGCAGGGTGGGTCTCGGAGCTGATTAGGAAGAACACCTGACTTCTGTACCTTTTTCAAGGAATGTTCTGTGTGAACAGTTCCAATCAGGGCTGAAATCTCCGAAGAATGTCAGAACGCTGAGGAATGTCTTCAGAGGACAAAAGTTAAAATCCGTTTGGACAGAGAAGGGAAAGGGGTTCTCTGGGCAAATTGCCTGGTGGTTCTCACATTCAGTAACAAGACTACCAAAGCGTTAAGTTAGTGCTTGGGATAGATGCTTTACATGATAAAACAAACAGCAATTCTCTCCGAGTATTGGAAGATGAAATTTTTGATACATGCCCATCTTCTGGGCAAATAGAAACTCTAACTTTGTGTTTTGAATTCAGGATCTGAAAAGCAGAAGAAGCTTTTAATAGGCGGAGAAGCCTGCCTGTGGGGGGAATATGTTGATGCAACTAACCTCACACCAAGATTATGGTATGAACTTCTTTATCTTTAGATTTTAGAAAGCCAGCTGCAACAAGCATTCACTAGTCCAGCAGGACTGTATGTCAGTGGTAACAGCGCTCTGTACTGAACCTGAGCAGCTATAAAAATCGTTGTTTCTGGATATAAGACCTGGTATTAAAAACTCTAATCCATTCTTGGTTATAGAATATACCTATGCTAAAACTCAGCGTATCTTTACAGGCCTCGAGCAAGTGCTGTAGGGGAAAGGCTCTGGAGCAGCAGGAATGTGACCAACTTGCAGGATGCCTATAAAAGACTGACTAATCACCGATGCCGCATGCTCCGGTAAGATTAGTAGCTTTAGCAAAGCTTGGTTCTTGTGCCTTATGACCAATGGAGTTCAAGTGCAGGCCTAAATTGCTGGCCTGGAAATGAAGGGAGGAGAGCTGGCAGTCTAATCTCACTTTGCAGATGGCACCCCATGTGGTTTTGTATCCATAGGAGAGGAAGAACAGATATATTAAGACAGGGGTTCTAGATAGTTTTGCAACTAATGCTTTCAGAACTCATTAACTTTCTTCAGTGAAATACTAGACGTCATCCATGTGTGTCTTTCCTCTGAAGGAAAAGCCAACACAATGGTTGACTTGTTTCAGACAAAAAGGATATTAAAGGGTATGTGGGAGGAGTACACAGACAGGAGAAAAAGTAGACTTTTTTAAAAAAAGGCTTTGTTATTTATTTGTTTATTATAAATGATAAAGACCAGCAGCAGGCAATCAAGTGGAGATGTTTGCATGAGAGGTGAGCTTGCGCAAGCTATTGTTTCAGGTGTTGCCTTAGTGTAAAGACTGAAAGTGGTGGAAAAGGATTCCCTGATGAATTGAATTTTATTTATGCCTACTGCACACAAAGTCAGTTCATAACATATTCTTCTCTGCAGTTCTTTTCTAAAAACTACCTAGACAAGTTGCTGGTTAATTATTGCTAGTGCTGTCTTTGTATATTCGCAGTTGCAGAAATGAGTGATTTTCAGGTCTTAAGTCCAAGTGTGACTCCACTTCTAAAAGTGTACAGTCAGAGAGCCTTTTAGGTTTTCCCAAACACTGCTGCAAAGTTGGACTGCAGAAAGAATGCAACATGCCGTTTAATTTCTTTACAAAAGTTTATGACAAATCACTGAAAATCCCAACAGTGTGAAGAAGTATTTCAAGGCAGATACAGATCAGCTTTTCAGAGAACAAGATACAATGTCAGTTACAGTCAGCACTCAAAACTCAAGCACTCTGCTCACGTGCCTGTAGATGTCTCAGCATGATTATCTGGTGGAATCGCTGACTTTTAGCTTACAGTATAAACTAGCTCTTTAATTAAATTTAAAGTGACTGAAAAAGACTCGCAAGTTTTGACTTGCTGGGTTTATTTCAAGCTGACTTTAAATAATGCTATAGGAAAATAGGTAAATTGTGTTATCTCAGTCATGAGGAAAATAGATGCATTAAGAGAGGGTTAACGAATACATGTTAAAAAAAAGAAGATTAAAGGGCTTTAAAAAATTTACCTCCTGTCGCTTAACAGGATGGTGCATCTCTTGGTGTGGCTTAGAGAAAACACTGACACAACTGAGCCGTGAAGTGTGCAGTGGCTGTACCTCTAGGATTAGGGTTTTACAGAGAACTAGGCCATGCTATTCCTGGACAACTGTTGGTGCATCTCCATGTTCTTGCTTAGTGCTGGCACTTGTATTGCTGTGCGGGGAGCTGATCCAGGTGACTGCAGCTGCTCTGGTAGAGCCAGCGCCAGAGATGCAAAAGGCAGGGGCAGACTAAGGACTGCTCCCTCTGCTTGTTGCCCGCTTTTTCCTTAAACTACTTTTTGGTGCTAAAACTGCTTGGCTGGCATGTAAACTTATGGTGAACAATTACCAGTGTAAACAGTCTACCTTAATAAAAGGACACATCCCCCTGAAAATGATTGCTTTGAATGAGAAAAACACCAGAGAAACCATTCCCTTTCCACTGATGAAATGAGCATTCCTTGGCGCTGCAGTTATGTTGCCTTTCATGTGTTGTACAAACTCAAAAAGCTGATTCAGTCAGTCATGGTCTTGTAAAGTCTTAAGAGTGTGGGCAAAGGACACTGTCCCTGCTAACATTTTTATACATGGTATGTACAGGCCCTGGCAGTTGTAGCAGGCCAAGGAGCCTGTCCAGGTCGAACAGCTGTGGCTGGCTCTGCAGCAGGCTACCAGGGGGTGAGGGAAGGGCTAGGTAGAACTCTGTAACAGCTCGATCAAGGTCATTACAAGAACATGTAGCTCTGCCTGTCCAAGGGTGAGGCCCCTGCTGCTGAAACAGTACCATGAAGACAGTAGCTGCTATTTTGCTCTAAATTCAGCTTCCTGCAGCAGGACACAGCAGCCCAAACTGCAAAGAAATGGTGATGGCTGAAGAGAGACAAACAGGAGGACGTCTATTCCAGAGACCAGGACAACAACCCTGTCTTTAACTAAGAGTAACTCTTGCTTAGGGGCAAGCAGTAGTTCAGCTGAGCTGTTTCAGTATCCAGTTTCTTCCAGTGCAGCTCTGAAGTGCAGTTTAAACACCAGTATGTATTATCCTATGAATCACTACAGCAGTACTATCTAGCTCTTAAAATATCCAAGAAGCAGAATTTTGACTACACCTACTTTAATTTTGAAACATCTTTTTATACTATCTTACTGCACCATCATCATCTAAAGGCGTTTTCGGTTTGTTTTTAAAGCCACATGAGAACAGAATAATTTATGTTAGTGTATCTGGGAAAAGTCTTGCTCACTAAAACTGGCTCCCCCAAAAAAGGAATAAAAATGACCGAGTTAGAGCTGCATATGAAGGGAACATTGGGGGTGGGGGAGAGTACACAAAGGTCAGCTGATTCATATTTTCACATTATTCTCTTCAATAAAGGCAATAGATTTTGCAGAACATCAACACAACTAGCCCCTGAATTTAAGCTTTTCAGCCTCTCTACATCTGATGGAAACAGAACTGCACTTAACTGAAGTTCAATCAACTGTAAAATAGGGCCATTTGTCTCTCCATAAATCAGCCATCTGTTATTTCTCAGAAGTAGTTTTGTTTACTGAAATACTAATATACAGTGCCAGTATCTCTCTTCCTGCCTCTGCACCCAGCCAGGTGTTTGATTATAATCATACACATTCCATTTTATTTTGACAGCCGTGGCATAGCGGCCGAACCTGTGTTTGTTGGATACTGTGCCCATGAAGCAAGAGGGCAGTAACTGCTGCAAAGGCTTCTGGTCAACAACCTCAAGTGCCTCTAGGGTATGAATATATATGTATATGCAGTTTGATATGTGAACCAAGACCTAAAATTTTCATTTTTAAAATAAAGTTATTTGATATTCTTGTTTGAGTAAAAATGATGGTGTTTAGCTTTCAATAGAAATAGGGATTCTTCGCTGTGAGATCCTGAAACTTACCATAGAGTTATCAATTCCAGTTTCCTTAAGTTCTGAATTTGAGGGAAAATAAAGATAACACACTATTTAAATAAAGAGCAAACTATCTTTTTATTTCAAAGTATCTTACCCTTTGCCACTTTTCCAGATAATTGCAAATCAGAACTGACTTGTAACACTTAGCAAATCAGAACCATTACAGCTTAAATCACTCATTCCTACAGGTAAAAAAAACCTCCCTTGACATACCCCAGGGCTGCAGGGAGGGAGCACTCTCCTGGGAGAACTCTGCCTTTCTGGTATGTTTTGCACAGATCTTACTCACTTTGCAGAAGTGTCCATTCCACTTACTTGCTAAAGCAAACTCAGAAGTTACACTCAGTCCTGAATTCTGGTTCAAACTTGTTTCTGACAATGCAGAAATTGATTCTTACAGTTCTGCATAACCATATTCTTTTATTCAGCTGAAAACAAATCAAGATACAGACTGCCAAAATGGTAAAGTTATTCCATTTATAAACTTCAGACTTCTTACTAAAGTAAGAAACAGTCCTAATGGCACCTTAAGGTGCGCTTAGTGCTTATTTCTGTGAGGAGGATTTGCATCACTTCTCACTGCAGCTATCTGTAAGATAAGAATTTGCAAAGTAGCAAATGGTAACTGCTCCTCTGGTTCAGCTGCTTTGCAGTTACAGGGCTGTGCCTCTTGAACCTTCCCTTGGACAGTTAAAGGCACAGTCTGCTCACACAGCTGCTGATCCATCATTTACCACGACCAGTTGGTCCCAGAAGAACGTGCTGATGTATACAAATAGGCTCCTGAAAGCATTTAACAGGGAGGCTAGAAAATGTCTTTATTGTTCTGCAGAGCAAAGCAATCACACCAACCCCATCCTCCTCTGAAGAAGTGCACTTTGCTCTTGACTGTTCAGGGCTTGGTAGCTGGCAAGCTCCAAAGTGAAGGTTGCTGAGCCTGATGTTAGAGAACGCAAAACTGTCGAGTAGCCCTGGACAAAATGGAGAACACATGTCACTCGGTGTAGGTTAAAGGGAAGATACGTTAGCACAGAAAGCTGCTTAGGTCACAGAGGGAGAGAGAGACAGAGTCAGAAGTATACTGCAACATACTTGTAAGTTAATTTTTTAATACTGCTGTATTAAAAGTGCAATACATGCATGAGTCAACCTAATAATACGCATTTCAAACTATTCTCTGCAAAAACTGTTTTAGTAGTATTTACTATGAGCTGAAAACATTCTGGTTTAACAATCCGAATCAGGCACAAAAACACTACTAGATTTGTGGGCGCTTGCTTCAGATCTTCAATAACTGAAATACAATACAAAATATCCATTCCAAACTTATTAATCCATAACAACAGGAAAAGTGAACTGAAGCCTAATGATTCTGAAGCATATAAAAAAAGACCATATTTGTGTTTTACCAATAATAAGATAATTGCATACCATCATTTCTGCTAGTGGAACAGCAGCAACCACAACTCTGTTATCCTGACGACTCTGGATTTCCTGAACACTGCCTCTCCGCTGTGCCAGGTCAGCGAGTGCTGCGCTGAGATGTTCTTCACTTACTGTGATTTCTAGGTTCATCAGGGGCTCCAGTATTTGTATACCAGCTTTTTTCAAAGCCTACATGGAAGGGAAGGAGAGTTATGTTGACTCCTTTTTTTTTTTTATTTCCCCAGAAAAATAACATAGTTAAGTACTTACATAACTCAAGCTAACATTGCCTCTCAAATTCTCTACTTCCAAAAGCTGTAAAGTCCCCAACAAGGGCATTACGCTGTCCGAGAAGAGCAATTACCAGATATCAATACACTTATAATAATTTTCCCAGTAGCGTATCGTGCTCTGTGTTCTATGGCAGCTTACAGTTTCACCGCACCTTTTGCATGCAACGGGAGACGCAGGCTGAGATCATTGTGTGGGAGGTGTCGGGGTGCACCGTCAGCGACTGCACAGTCACACCTATATCCTGAACTGGGAATCCAAGCAAGGGTCCTGAGGGGAAGGGAAAAAAAAAGAGAGAAAAAGAAAAAAGCACGCTAGTTTTTCAGAATATTAAGACACATGCAAAGTTTCAGGATTAATTTGGAGGTTCTCACTTCCCTCTTTCCCCTCTCCTTCCCTGTCCGCCCCTCAAGGGCGTGACTAGTGGTCTTGTTCCTCATTTTGTGATTTTGTCATCACCTAGCTTTGCCAATGCAGACTTACTCTCTTTACCAAAAGCACAGATAATTTTCAGAAACAGGTCTCCAGTGTGCTCATCCATACAACTGTTCCCCAAAACGTATTTTTTAATACATCATGTTATCTAAAACTTGTCTATTGGAACAAGACCTCATCTGAAAAAGCAGTGAAACCTTCTGTTTAACAAGAAGCCAGAATATCTTCTGTATTTTCCTTTTCGACACAATGTGATCACAGCAAAGCCCACTGCCAAAACTGCAGGGTTAACTGAATTCCATGAAGGATAAGCCAAGTCTAGTGTCCTAGGTAGGTTACCTCCCTCCGACCCAGGGCTCTCAACCAGACCAACCAACTGTATTAGACTGGATGGGAGTCCTGAACCACATCTGAGAAAAAAAACACATAGCTGCTTTTTTGCTACAGAGGACATGGCCAGACCTATTTGTTTATTTATAAAACACTTAATAGCATGAATTTTAGCTTGGAGACAGGACAGTTCAAAGAGCATGAAGAAAGCACCCAGGCAAGACTCACTCCACAGCCAGAGATGAGAGATGCCTTCCAACTCAACAAAGCACCATGGAAAAAACACCTCGTACTACTTCTTCTAGAGTAATTCTCATTTATTAATCCACTGCCTGTTAATTTTACTGTAAGGGAGAGTTCTTTGGCCACAAGTTATTAAATACTTCCTATTTTTAATCAAACATAAAGGACGCTTTTAGTCCTTTAGAAAGCCTAAACTTTGCAATTAGGTAAGGCTTTTTACATACACTTTGATGATTTAACGTATTTCAAAAAAAAAAAGGTCAGTAACTCTCATAGAAGTGTGGTACATACATGTTAGTCTCCAAAACCACTTCTGTCACATCACTGTGGTTTACATGATGTCATCAAATAAACACTTTATGCCAGATTAAAAAACAAACCAAAAGAACCCTAAGCTCACTGTTAAATGACTGAGAAGAAATCAGCTTTAAAACCAAAGGCATCCTGATTTCCATTCCTGGCATAGGGAAAGGAGCGTTTGGCAATTTTTTTAGTTAAAGAAATTTCAGAATTTTCTTTGCATCTAATGTTAATAGGTTCTGTCTTTTAGTTTTCAAGCTACCAAGAAGTTTTTCCTCCTGGAAACACATTAAATTGCTTCTTGCAGACATGTTAGACCAGTATAGCTGTCATAGCACTTCCTTTACCTTGAATGCATGAATTCGTGATTCCATTTTCTACAGCTCCTTGGAGTTCTTTGGGTAGCACTTCAATGACACTCGCAGCATACTCAATTACAGGTTTTGTTGCTGCTCTCTCCCCTAACCTGGGCCTCACCTCTAGCTCTGCAGTTACAAAATGTCGTTTATCTCCTACTGTTTTGTCCAGTACATCTGCAGGGGAAAGAAAAAAAAAAAGGCAAAACAACCACTTGGGAAAAAAGTTACTCATAAGATCATTTAAAGTAAATCAAGCTACAAAACACAGAAACAACATGTTCCTTCCATTCACTCATTTTACCTGTAGCTTGGGCAGCATTTAAGGTGGTTTCTCTGTATGCTATTTGAAGAGGTCCCAAGTAAGTCTCAATTCCATATTCACGTTTGATTCGGTCATGAATGATCTCTATGTGTAGTTCTCCCATGCCACAAAGAATAGTCTAGTAGAAGAGAGTTAAGAGGGAAGAGGAAAAAAATGCAAAACTCAGGTTTTAATATAAACTGTTTAAGCAAGGACTTGCATGCTGTTAATAGTCTCTTAGAAATATCTCAAATCCTAAGGAGCCTGGAGAGCAAACAGGACTGCTTTAGGTCAGCTGACATAACCACCATCTAAGTGAGAGGGCAATTACCACTACTGTGACCACTACAAAAAAGGCCATCTTATGTTATCTTAAAGACTATGTGATTAAAACGTTTTTAAATACAGAACTGTCAAAAACATGCAAAGCACGGGATGACTTCTGCTACTCTGTGAAGCACAAGTGCACAAGGCTCCATTTTAGTTTGATGCACAGAACTTTGTCCATAACTGATATGAACATTCAGAGAGTCCTTTTTGTTCAAGGAAAATCTCATCGTGTAAATGAACTAAGTGAAGGGTGGTCTTCACAGTTCTAAAATAAAGCTTAGTTATAAGGTGAGCAACAGAAGATTCATCTTACTTGTCCTGTGTCAGGATCTAGCTTCACTTTTAAACTTGGATCTTCACGCTGAAGGCAGCTCAATGCATTATCCAAGTCTGTACAAAAATATCAAACATTGTATCCAAAGAGACCTCAGTAATTTGAGAAGCACAATGAATGTCTAAGCATCACTTTCCTCACAAGGTAAAATATCATTCTCTGAAGGAATCAAAAGGACCCTAGAGAAGCACAGACTTTGGCAAACAAAGTCAACTCAAATTACAAGCAACTTGCAAGTTCTGATTCTTTCCAACAAGTCAACTGCATGCAGCAGAGTGCTTATTTAATTATTAAAAATACCATTTTCAGAGTGGTATTTTCTACTTGTATGAAGACAGAATGGAACCTGTACGCACTTTATTGAGCCAGATGGCCTTTTCAGAGATAAGGAAAAATTGTCCAATAACTGTTATATGATTTGCCTAAATATTTCAGGATGAGTTCAACACAAAAAGGTTCAAATTTTTTGTGTTTTCTGATGCCCCATTATCTTAACTGCTGAGGAAAGCAGCTACAGAATGATAAACTGACAGCTGAGACTGCATTTATCTACCTTACAGTCTTTGGAAAGCAAACAAACAAAACCCAAAAATACCACAAAGCAAAACATCCAAACCCCCCAAAATGAGGAACACCTTACAATCCGGCGGCTCAGCCTGCACAGATGTTGCTCCAAATCCGTGTTCTACCATCCTCCATTCCATTGTACTACACTGCTACTTATTCGTCCTCCTCTTCACCCCCAACCAAGCTCAGCTTTGTTGGAGTGAAGATACAGAGTGTAAAGTATGTATTTCCACAAACAGTCAAAATAACCACGTTCTCTGGTGCAGATTCTTGGGAAAAGGCAGTAAGATTACAGGTCACACTGCATGGGCGAACCCTAACTAGACACGCAGAAGCCTTGGTAAGTGAAGACTTTACACCAAAGAGTAAAACAGCAAGTGCTGACTGAGAAAAGAACCCCAAACTATTTCAAGGTTATCTGTACTCAGGATACTACGTACAGCACACCAGTCTGACTGCAGCAAAACTATGCATGACAGCAGGAAATGAGAGTGCCTCCATCTCTTCTTTCAAAATGAAGAACTACTACTTTTCTAGACACAAAAACTAGAAATGTACTACTAGTAGTACTGCTTGACATAGTAACAGCAAAGGATACTGATAACCATGATCTAAAATATATCATCTGTGCAAAACACCAAAAGGACTTGTTAGATCACTGACTGATAAATCTGTGTAACTCACATCAACCAGGTGGGCATGGATTGAGGACGAGCACTGTTCCTTACACATCAGAACATGGTTATGCTTGAATGTCTCATTTGTAGACTATCTCATCATACTCGTAGGTAGCTGCTTTGTACCTTGTTGTTTGGCCATGGAAGGAGGTTCAATTGTACAGAAGAAGACGGGGTCAGGGATCTCCACGCCTGCCAGCAGAAGGCTCTCGACGTCACTGGTAGACCTCTTCTCTCCCCCAGCATCCCTTCCAGCTCGGCGTGCTGCAGCTGCTGCTGAAGCCTTTGAGGACACTATGGTATCTCCTGTGGCACTCTACAGATCAGCACCCAGTGAATCACAAGACACAGGAGAGGGAGAGGAGGGGATATGAAAAAAAATAAATAAAAAAATAAAAAAACCAAAACCACAAACCCCAACCATTTATTTTCCTCAAAACCACTTGTGCTAAACTCCACTTACCTACTTATTTATAAACAAACACTGTAACTTCTCTCTTCCAATAACTAAAATGATCTGGAAGAGGCAAAACTGTGCTCAGATTTAAACTGAACATTTCTTTGTCCAGTTCACTGCATTTTAAATCTAACTTACCAGTTGAGATATAAAGCCACAACAAACGGTACTGGTAAATGAAAATTTGCTTATGCACGGCAGAGTTGGTTACATTTTAGAAAATCTGTGCAAACGAGACCTATGCAGCCTGTTCAAACAGTAAAACACTGAATTAGGAAACTAACAGAAGCAAGCATGAAAGTTCACTGTTGCTTCTGGATACCGCAGAGCATCACTCTCCCCCCCCACAGGAGGTCTCTCCATGGCATTACACTGTATTTTAAGAGTTACAATATAAATACAAGCTCAGAATGCTACTAAACTACACCTTCAGTTTTCAGTCCTTTCCACATAATCAGCACTGCATCTCCCAGGTCAATTACTGACATTCGTACATTGTAGTATTTCATTTTAGGAGGAAGTACATGTACACGTAGTTCAAATAAAGCAAGTTTGCATATGTCACAATAATCAAGAACACGCCTGAGATACAATACCACATAAGTAGAAAGCATCCTGGTGAAAGAAGCTCCCTTACAGAATCAGTATTTTCCATTACCTGTTTTAACCCAACAGTAAGGGCAATGTTGCCAGGCATTAGTGATGGAATTTCAATTTGCTGATCAGCAAAAGGCAGCAGCAGCCGGCTCATTCTCTCCCTGAAAATGAAATTCTTGTATTACTCAGGACTTCAACAGACATTCCAGCACTACATTAAACCACACCTCTGTCTTACTCACGTGCAACTTTTGTTAATGTTATATACTGATGATTGAGGTTTCAGTGAACCTGAATAAACACGAACGAAAACTAGCGGTCCACGACATTTATCATGGAGAACTTTAAATGTAAGGGCACACAGGTCATCCTTATACCACTGTCTGCAAAATAAAAAGCACAACAGAAAGCATACTTGCAGGATTAATCTACTCAAGCTCACATTTACCTAAATTTTCACCCATTTGAGAAGCAACGTTTCTCAATATGAAGAGGCAGATTTTTAAAAATCGTAATTTATACCAAAAAATATTAACCTAAGCAGTTCCAGCTCCAGTAAGATACATAAGATGTCACGTGACTCAGCCAATACTAAAGATACCCCTAGATCCCAGTTTTGTAAAGTGGCAATATCCTTAGATTAAAAACACACTTTAGAACGCTAAAGTGCAACTCTGACAACTGGAGTGGATACCACTCCAGTAGCACTGACCAAAGGAGGTTCAGTACTCGCATATATTTTTATGTCTGCACATCTTTATTGTTAATCAATACCTAAAAACAGTAAACATTTTTAAAGATATGAATGCTCTGTTAACATTTTTCATTTTCTCCTTTTATGCTTCCCTACTTATTCTTCGTTTTCCCTGACCCTCCTTTTCTCCTTGTACTTACAGAAACTCATATGAACGCTCATTAGGTGCGGGCAAATACATAGTAATAGCATCCAGTAATGGCTGCACCCCTTTGTTCTTCAGTGCACTGCCACAGAGCACAGGTACTGCTTTCTGAGCTAGCGTGACTCTGCGGATAGCAGACTGTAACTGCAAAAAAGAATTATCTTCTGTTAACATGTGAACCACAATTTAGCCTTAAATTCCATTCCAGCTATCAGATATTGCTAACAAATCGCCAAAAGTTAAAAACTGTGTTTGCAAATACCACATCACTCCTCCAAACTTCTTTCACTGCATTTAATGAGCTCCAAACTGTGAACCCAACTGTTTAGATGCTAAAACAGAAGATACCGCTTTTAAGATTTCTGAACATTTCATGCAGATCTGCAGCCGTTCTTGTTCTAACAGTCCTTTTAATTCAGATTGTTGCACCTCACCATTTTCAACACGCAGTGTCTGAAGATCCAACCAATTTGCAGCGGTTGAGATGCTACTTTTCCTAGTAAGAATTGGCAGCTCGGACAAACTGTGCTAAGCGTACCTGGAAATGCCACTGACCTTTCCCTAAACTCTTTCGCAGCAGCCTAACTTTCTGAAAACAAAAACAACAAAAAAAAACCCCAACCCTTCCTGCACAAAGATATCCTACTTTTAGAATTGTGCCTAGCATGTCTGAGAATCATAGTGGATTATTGTACAAAATTCATACTAAACATGAATATACTTTGTCCTAAATATACAGTACTGTAAATTCACTTTAAAAGCTGGTGCAATTTTTTTTGTTAATAAAAAATGCACATCTACAAAATCATAAACTGCATGTGCCAAAGGAAGAAAAACCCAGCCCTTCGTAATAACAGATAGTAAAAACTTGCTCATAAATAATGAAATGTAAATGTTACCTTGTCAGCTGGTATTAAGTCAAAATTTTCACTATGTTCTCCTAGAACCAGTTCAGCAAATTCATCATCCAGATCTGCAACCTTCAACAGAATAGTTCTTTATTATCTGATATACAGCAGTTTCACAGACAAGTCACAAATCTTGGTTATTTAGGATATATAGCTAAGCAGAGCAGGAACAAAGGCTTGAAAGACATCAGAGATCGTGAACTCAAACCACAGAAAATCACGGAGATGAAGCTTTGAAGAACGGACAGGGGGAAAAAAAATAAAAATCAACTTATAAAGCTGCTGTCAGGCAAAACATCAGTGAGAAAGAATGCTTGTACTCCTCCCTGAAACTGAAAAAGCGTGCAGCCATACAGTGACAGACATCCGTGAAGAGTATCTCAGATCTGCAAACAAGGCTAAGTCTGATGTAAGCAGCAAGAAACCTCTGCAAGCCAACAGATATACTGCTGGAAAAAACAGACAAGCCTTCAGGGTATTCTGACCTTCTTCATGTCAAAGGCTTGTAAGTCCAAGAGCTCATCTCTGTTCTCAAACTGCACCACTTAGCTTGACAAATAAATTAACTGCTCTTTAAACCTCCTCTCACATGCACCCTTGCACTGCGAGAGGCCCAGGACACCCTGCCTGCAGGAAAGGCACTTTGTCCCCTCTAGTGGCTGCAACGGCAATTGACCACATCCTGAAATTAATCAGGATTAATTAATTAATCAAATTAAATTAGAAGTCTAATCCAGCTACAACACGAGATACGAAGGAAAGCATTCCTTTAATTCAGTAAAAGCAAAGTGTGCAAGGTGGCTGGTATTCGAATTACTAAATTTTACAGTGTTTCTGATAAGGAGTGTTCAATGTGATAGAAAGCATACCAAAAATACTTTATGAGCACAAGGTTATCTCAATTATCACACTACTGGTCCACCCCTTCCTGCTTCACGAAGGGCCCTGAGACCAAACGAAAAACCACAACACCGTTCTTACAAAGCTTTCCATCTGACAGTACATTTCTTAAGACAAGAGGCTGAGTAATAACACCCCCATTTAAAAACTGGAAATATTGAAAACCAGATTGTGTATGTGTTTTACTGAACTCAGAGCAATATAAAACGGATCTCTCAGATTCTGATGTTTCGAAGGAAACTGAAAGCCTAGTATCATTTGTTTATGCACTTGCACAGCGTTATTCAAAGTCGTATAGAGGGCAGTCCTTCCATCAAAATGGATCAATATCCAAGATAAACGTAGTTGTTAATTTCCCATATTTTTGCTTATAAAAGCACGCATTCAAATGTAATCACTACTATACTTTTAAGTGTACATAAGTAAATAAAATGTAATAAAAAACCCTTTTTACTTTGAGAAAAGACTTGCTTAGAGTTTCTCAAGTATAACCAATTCTTTCTATACCATTATATAAATCACAATAATGTGAGACCTTAAAATGCCAGCTGAGAGGAGAAGAAAAAACACTCTGGACAAGCTATTTCAAACGTTCTGCACTGCTCAAGAGGCAAATCACTCTTTTACTTCCATTAATTCTTCCATCCTTTACTCCTTCTAAACCATCAGCTGTGCAAAACTTGGTTTCAAGTAGATCAAGTTTCTACTATCTTTCTTAGCTGCACAGTATGATGATCTACTTTAAGGAAATATTGATACTGTTCTTTTCTCATCTCTCCCACAGACTTTCTGGATGTATCTGGAACAAGATTTACGGTGGGATTCAGCTGCCTCTAGCACAGCATTTAGTGTCATTTTAACCAGCCTGCAACATCCCATCCATCTTCTAGCTGCCACTCCAGAAGGGTATGGATATCCTGCAGGTTCTGGGTCACATCTGCCAGGCCTCGTGTGAATGCCCCAAGTATCTTTTGGCATCTAAGACAGTACAAGATGCCATGTTAGCCAACTGAATGCCTAAGTTAGTGCTCGCTTTCTTCAGTTTCCTATTTATAAAGCAGAGAGTATTTTCCATTTTACACATATATTGTACGGTCAGGGAGTCCAACTCTATATTCAACGTGTCTTGCCATCACGTATTAACAGTTCTAGAGTGCATTAAGCATCTTGGACAGATGGAAAGGAAGTGAAGAAAACCTGAAATTAGTTCAGTAAGGACAAATGCACAGTCTCACACCTGGGACAGAACAAATCCACGTGGGTCCTGCTGGACAAGTGAGCATGAGTCAGCAGCACCCGCTTCCACTGACAAAGGCTAACTTGCACACCGGGCTGCATCAGCAGGAGCACAGCCAGAGGATCAGGGGAAGGGGTTAGTACCATCTGCCCTGCACTCGTGAAGCTGCATCTAAAACACTGCCTTGCTTTTAGGCTCCCCTGAGGCACAAAAGAGACTGACAAAGTGTGGGAAGTCCAGTGGAAAACCACTAAGGTGGCTGGAGCGCAGCTGGAGGCCCAGAGAGATGGGTTTGTCCAGCTTGGAGAAGCTAAGGCAGGATGCAAACGCTGTTTCTCTCCCTGCTTGAAATGGTGGTGGTGGTGGGCCTGCTTCAGGGAAAACAGAGCCAGATTCTCCTCAGAGGTACAGAGGGAAAGGAAAAGTAGCACTGTCACAGGCTGCAACATGGTAAATTCCCCTCGGACAAAAAGAAACCATGTTTCACCACAACCATGATAAAGCACTGGGACCGGCTGCCTGGACAGATTGTAACTGCCATCCTTAGAGACCTGAAAACTCAACTGAACAAGGCCCGAGAGATGTGATCTAATGCTGAAGTTAGCCCTGCTTTGAGCAACTCACTGCACCAGACACCTCCAGAGGTCCCTTTCAGCCTGTTTTTTCTACTGTTCTACATAACAGTTTTAAATATATTATGTATTTACTTTAGAACTTTACTTGTTCTATTAAGGTATTTCTGGCATCCTGGACTTCTTGGAACAGGTTGGGATCATCAGCCTCCAGCAGTGGCTTTTGCTCAAAATTTTTTCCATCATCCAAATCAGAAGTAGGTTTCCAAAGTATCTGTTCCTTAGTCACAACATCAACGAGTCCCCTGAAGGTCCTGGCTTCCCCAATGGGCAACTGCAAATAGAGTGGAGGTTTTAGACAACTGCAAAAAACTAAGAAAGGTGTTCCATTCAAAAGAAAGCAAATAAACATTTAATTTCTAAGCTCACCTGTAAAAGCAAAGGTTTTGTCTTCAACTTTTGTCTGATACTCTCAACAGCATACGTGAAACTATATTAAAACAACAAATTTTAAGTTACACAACACTTACTGATAGAGTAAAACAGGTTTACCATTCCTTATTTACTGCAAAAATTACCCCTAAAACTATACAAAAATATGCATCTGCATAATCAAAAATATATATAAATAGATATTAACATAACTGTCTTGCTCTATGCTTAACAGAAAAACTTTAACTTGATTAGATACTTTCTCTTACAAGGTTTTTAGCAATGATTAAAATAAATGTCAAAATACCTTGCCCTGTTTTTGTCCATCTTGTTCAAAAAGCAAATTCGTGGTACCTGATGTTTGTCCGCTTGTCTCCACACTGTCAGAGTCTGGGCCTAAAGCAAAAGACAAAATGGAAACATTCGTGCCAATAGCTGAACTACACACTCCCCACTACCGCTGAGGGACTGAGTTCAGAGCGCAGACAGCAACCGTGCTGAATGTGCTGCGACGATCCTGTATCCAGCAGCACAGACGGACTCCACAAGCAGCTTTGTCTCATTTCGTCTCGCAGCTGTCATTATTCCCCGTCCTTCACTAAGGGCACACAGGCTTACGGTCAAGGGAACATGGAGAGAAACTAAGCATTACAGGGGACATATATGGAAAAAACTCATTAATGCAGAGATTTCAGACTATATTGCCAAGACATTTAAGCACACGCAGGCAAGCAATTCTGTGACTACAGATGTAACACTAAAAACTACTGTGGTTTTGCTAGTAATCGGTGTACCGTTGAGCCTTTTATGATACACATTCTTATTTGAAAGTTAAAACAGGTATCTACAAAAAGCAGTTCAGATTCAGAAATAGTCTCTTACCAATACACGGAAATAATGCAAGAATTTCCTACACAGTTTTAGAAAAAAACCCCACAAGCAGATCTAATTGTTTTGTTGTTGGGGGCGGGGGCTGTGTACTTAGTTCAGGTTCATATACGATTGCACCTAAATGTTTTCCAATAGCATGTTAAATCATGTGACTCACACTGATCAGGACTCCTCTCGCCCCTCATCTAGGAAAAACGTACATGCCACGGAACATGGTGATTGCACATCATCTAACTCTTCTATAGGATTGAACTACTCAAACATCTCACGCTATGAAATCAAATTCCAGCCTACCTCCACCTTTCCTGCACTATGCCACAAGGGGCTGTTAAACAGGCCATTGGGGAGGGACAAATTCTCGCTGAACATTACTCATTTTCTAGATTAAATCAGAAAATGAGAAATGAACAGATAGGCATTTGTTTCCACTGGTGGAGCTAGCCAGAAGCGTTCACCTCAATCAACATTTGTAAAGGACAGCAACAGAACAACAAAACCCCCCAGACTTTACTGGGAATCCCACTTCTTTGCCTGTTATTAGCATGGAAATTCCTGTACACTACAGGACTTGAAATTAAATGCTTAGCTTCCTGAAACTGAATGCTGATCAACGCATCAGAAGAGATCACAGAATCACAGGATGTTTGGGGTTGGAAGGGACCTCTGTGGGTCATCCAGTCCAACCCCCCTGCCGAAGCAGGGTCACCTACAGCAGGCTGCACAGGACCACGTCCAGGCGGGTCTTGAATATC
>Ga0065711_1006207_pt1 | contig 20270 bp, 14 predicted proteins | sample Hoacrofraction12_FD_59098 | JGI IMG/M metagenome (GOLD analysis project Ga0065711, IMG submission 59098) | Hoatzin crop microbial communities from Cojedes, Venezuela - Epithelial fraction 12 v2 (version 2) | ecosystem: Host-associated > Birds > Digestive system > Esophagus > Crop | place... | reverse complement strand
TGAGGAGAGGCTGAGGGAGCTGGGCTTGTTCAGCCTGAAGAAGAGAAGGCTGCGAGGGGACCTAATATATACTTACAAATATCTGAAGGGTGGGTGTCAGGAGGATGGGGCCAAGCTCTTTTCAGTGGTGGCCAGCGACAGGACAAGGGGCAATGTGCACAAACTGAAGCATAGGAAGTTCTATCTGAACATGAGGAAGAACTTCTTCCCTCTGAGGGTGACGGAGCACTGGAACAGGCTGCCAAGGGAGGTTGTGGAGTCTCCTTCTCTGGAGGTGTTCAAGACCCACCTGGACAAGGTCCTGTGCAGCCTGCTGTAGGTGCCCCTGCTTCGGCAGGGGGGTTGGACTAGATGACCCAACCCCTACCATTCTGTGATTCTGTGATTCTGTGATCTTCAAGCTGACATGAGCAGTCAGTAGATTACAAGAGTAACTCATGAGGGTCACCTCCTCCTGACCAAGAGAAGCTCATGATGAAATGCAAGTCACAGTTAGATTAAGAAAAAGGAGACTGTGGATTCAAGCACATGTGGTTACAGGTTTTAACTCATATAGTTGTAAAAGGTGCTGGTCAGCTTCTGTGCTCCCTGCTGTGTCCAGGCTGCTTTGTAAAACTGCACAAGCTGATGCACCTTGAGCAAGCATGTCTCTGTCAGCCCATGCCCTGTATTGGTCTGTCCACTCCCAGGAGAGACCCACATGTGGGAGGGAAAAGGTGGGCAGACCTGGGGGACTTTCAGGGACCAAGAGATCCATTCTGCCCCTGAGGGGTGACACAGTCCCCGGTGACACTTCAGGGCAGGAGAAGACATTTGCATTTCATGACCCCCCCTCCCAGCAGCAAGGAAGGAGGTGAAGGTGACTGGGGACAGTCTGCATGGGTTCACCAAGGATCAGGCTCATCTGACCAACCTGATTGCCTGCTGTCATAAAGCAAATGGATTTGTGGGCAAAGGGAGAGCAGTGGATGTTATTTGCATTGACTTTAGCAAGGCTTTCAGCACTGTCTCCCACAATATTCTTGCATCCAGGTTAGAACATTACAGTTGGGATGAGTGAGAAACTGGTTGGATGACCGTGGGTAGTGGGTGGCAGTTAATGGGTTGTATGGAGGCTGGTAAAAAGTGAGGTACCGCAGGGTTTGGTCCCTTCATTACCAGACATATGTGGACAAAAGAGTGTGTTCAATGGAGGGCCATCAAGATGCCTGGCGCCTAGAGCACTTCCCCTGTGAGGAGAGGCTGGGGGACGGGGCTCGTTCAGCCTGGCGGAGAGGCAGCTTGGGTGCAGGAACCTAACTGCAGCCCCACAGGACCCATGGGGAGGTCACCAAAAAGATGGAGCCAGGCTATTCACAGTGGTGCAGTGCAGGAGAACAAGAGACAACAGGAAAAAATTGAAATTAAAACTTCATACTGGATGTAAGGAGAAACCTTTTCACCAGGAAGACAGTGAGGCAGTAGCAGAGCTTGCCCGGAGAGACCTTGCAGGCCCTGGCATTGGAGGCTTTCCAGACCCAGCTGGACAAAGCCCTGAGCAACCTGGTCTGACCCCATAGCTGACCTTGCTTTGGGCAAGGGGTTGGACCAGAGACCTCCTGGTGTCCCTTTTCACCTGTATTGTCCTTGGATCCTACGACTGATGTCTTCTCCATTCCAAGAAGCAGCCATTGAGGGTGAGGGAGGACCGTAGCAAGGGCTCGTGTGCGGGGTCCAGGGCCACTTTCAGTGGCACGCAAAGCAGCAGGACTGGCTTCACTGTCCAAAAACTATAAAAGGCTGTGGAAGTTTTGTGTTCATATTTCTCCAGCTCCTTGTTAGTTTGTACCACAGAGAAGCTGCATTAGTTGGGGCTCTACCAATGATGTGTATGAAAATATCTGCAATTTGTAAGCTCCCAGAAGGCCTTGTAAAGTGTATGGCTTTCACAGCTACTAATCCCACTTTGGCCAATTAAGGAAAAACATGTTTTCTGAGACAATAGAAGAAAATATAACTCTCTATTGAGGTTTAAAATGCAACAGTTACATAAATCTGTAGCTTAGCACTTCTGTATTCTGTCACACTTCTGTATTTTATTTTCTAGGTAGTCAACAGAAGGGCACACACTAGTGAGAAATTAGTACACAATCTTTTCAAGCAGGATTTATGAGAAAGCTGCTTTGAGCCTTTACTTTGAGAACAACATTGTTTGTTGCAAATGTTCACCATTCTGAGATGCTCAAGCTGTTTTGGCAATAGTTTTTCTTCCCATGAATGGTCCACAGGCAACTCGATTGAAAAGTCCAAGGCTGTTACACCCAACACACCTTAAAATGCAGCAAAGAAGGAGGGAAAAAAACCCAATTGCTTTCACAATTTAAAAATGCACATTTCTTTAGCGGAATTTCTTTAAAGTACCAGCCTGTACAGTTCCTACACAAATTCCTGAAGATGGGTCAGATGAGATTTAAAACAGCATGAGAACATGCAGCTCGCATCCCAGTGCTTCTGCAGACCTCTGGAGTAACCTTGGTCAGGTTGTCCATCATCTCTGGACCCCAATTCTCCGTTAGCATAAAGAAAAATACTTGTTTTGTCTCTCACGCTTGTAACATGCTAAGTCCTTTGCCTTGGTGCTATCTGTATGCCACTGCAGTGTGCCACATGGATGTATACTGTGTGTGTGAATACAGAACACATACAGTGGACCTTTGGTAGCATCTGGACATAGAGACACTCCAGAAAGACAAAAAAATTATGCCTCCCATTGTGCACTGAGAAAGCAAATGACAATCAATTTCAAGTCAAGCAGGAAGTGAAGAAGAGCTTAGACCCAGGAAAGATGATCCTTAGCTGACATTTTCCTGAGCAGGTCTAATGTCTCACTTTTTCTTCTTTATCTCAAAAAAAGGCAAACAAACTTATGCTGCTAAAATCTCTCATATAGGTAAAAGCTCTTTCCGCACTGCAGAGACACTCTCTAGTCTGCCTTCTATCCTCTCCTCCCTGGCCAAACTTGTCTTGTGCCTCTTTCCTCACCTGCTTCTGCTCTCACATCACTTCTCGTGTTAGATCCCACTCCCCCTTTACCTGTCCCAGGCTTCCTTCCCTTATAGCCCCCACCTGCTCCTCTCTCTGTTCTTCCCCATCATCTCTTCCCACTGCTTCTTCCATCATGTTCCCACCATCTCAACCTTGCTCTAGCACTGCTTTCCCACACCAGCAGCATCACCCTTTTCCCATTTTGCCAGCTATTTTCCTATGTCCCTTTTCTGCTTTCCCTCCTGCCATACCACTGACCTGCATAGACATTCCTTCCCCAGGCTGTTCCCCTTCCATCTATCTCACACTTTCATTCATCCAGCTTTTCCTTTCCCGATACCCTCATGCATTTCTCTGGGTTTGTCCCCAGACTGCTGCTTGGAGAGTAGAGCCCAAGGTCAGGGCAGTGAACTGGGACCGGAGTCTCCATTGCCAGTTAACAGGCCATGTCCTGCACAGCTGTGGAGTGGCTGCATCTGGGTGCAGGTTGCACAGGACACCGATGGAAACCTGCACCCTCACCTCTGAGCATTCTGGACACTGACCTCCAAACCAGGGAGGTCTTCTTTTACACATTGACATCTGCCCTTCCTTCTAGGCCAATACTTTTGTGTCATTTCATAACCTGTCACTCCACCACCTGCAATGCTCGATCATTTGTATTTGCTCTAATTAAATTCACCATTAACTTCTTTTCCTCACAGTCGGTATAGATTTCTTTCTTTCTTTCTTTTCTCTCCTCCTGCTTTTCCTTTTTTGTGTCATCTCCTATTCCTTATATTGCTTAGTGATGGACTTTGCCCTCTGACCCTTCCCTGTACCTTTTTAAGTGCTACCATATATTTTCTATAATGGGTTGACCAGATGTGAACTCCATATTTTAAGCAGCATGATATCATAGCTTCTTCAGACCTCTCCTCTCCCCCCGTTAAGGCCAGCCTTTTCTCATCTGCCAGACATTCTGAGAGGAACCAGCCAGTGTCAAAATCCTGTCGAGAGACTTCTTGTACAGTTTTATCTTTGCCTGTGTTTTATAGTTCCTGAGCTTGGCTCCAGCACCGCACGCAAGGATGGCATTTTCCCTGTTTGGGAAGCAGTGGGGCGCAGTGGGAGGGGACAGTTTTAGGCAGCTGTGGAGGTTAGAAACCCTGCATCTCAGCCTTCATGGAAGGAAAAATAAAAGTAGGGAAACACAAAAAGCAAATGCAGAAATGCAGAAGGAGATACTTCAGGTGAGTTTAACAACCAGTTCTACCTAGTGTAAGCTGGAGACTGAGAGAGCAGGGAGATATAAACAGTATTTACGAGTGTGAACGATATGCCTTCGTTCTGAACTGCTATCTTCTGTTTAAACATCAGCTCTTAAAAGATTAAAAAATAACTTTTGCTGTGTCTGCCAGCCTCACATATTTCTGTCCAGTCAGAAACAGACCATGGATCTTATCTTCCTTGTAGCTTGAGCCTGCATGCATCTATCTAAAGATAAGAGCTGCCTAAAATGGATTAAGACTTTCCAGCTCTGCCTGCTATGATTTACTCTGGGATTACAGCACCAGCCCATTCCTTTTAGCTCCATCGCCTGCGCAGACATGCAGCACAATCAAAATATGATGTCACCCCTTAGCAGGCATTTCTACACCATGTCAGCACCACTCACTGGTGCATGCATCAGCACCTCGCACAGCTGGGCGAGGACCGGACCTTCTCCCCACCAGCCTGTAGCTGCTGCCGCAGTTTGGCTGGACAAGGAAGGCGTTACAGGGAGCGACATCTGGTTTGTAGCAGCGGAGCCGAGCTGCTCGCCACTCGCCAAGGCGGAGTGGCACGGAGACGCATCCCCGAGGAGCCACAGCATCCCTGAGGCTGCTGCAGAGATGGAGCGAGTGAGCAGGCAGCCCAGGGCATCCGACGACAGCAGTTCAAGGCTGTCACGCTTACAGTTTTCTGTCTGCAGGACAACTTTTGCATGGGTTATATGAACACAAAATTGTGTCGACAGGGGAGAAAAACGGGGAGTACTAGTCAGTCAGAACAGGAAAATGTAAATAAGCCTCATCCACTTGTGAGTGCAGATATTATGAACACTGAAACCATGGTCACACTGTGGAGATAAAACCTACAGTGAATTCTCCAGGGCTTAGTCTGAGGCTTTACTTCACCGTATATCGTCTCACTGTGTCCTAGCTGCTAAAAAATATTTTGCCGTAACTGAAATGCCAAATCCCCCAAGGAGAAGCTGCCAGTCAATCAAAATCAAGAATCTCATTTTTTTAGAGAATTTTCCAAAATCCAGTGTTGTTCTGATTACAAGGACTTCAGCATAGGCAATTTTTTTTCATTATTTAAACCATTTCCCTTGAGTGTTTGCAACCCAGACAACAGCCACATTGTGTTTAATGCAGTAGAACCAGGGAATGAAACTGGCTGGGAACAGACCAACACGGTTTTATGTCCAAACTGAGTAAAAAGGTAGGGTAAATTCGCAAGCTAGCTGCTGACAAATATATTAGATTTAAGAATAAAAGGTGCTCGTGAGTGTAAATAATCCATCGAGGATTTTTTTAAAAGTGCTTGGGGACGAATGAGTAAATGCCTTGTGTTGCAATGGAGAGGCTTTAGTCCTGTCTTACAGCACAGGCAAATCACTTAGGCACTGCATACCCATGAGTGAAGGCAAAGGCATTTCAACGATATAGGGACCCGACCTTTAGAAAAAGTCTTTCTTTGGTCTCTTCCTCCTGGTTTCAGACCTGCTCATCCATTCTCTTGCCTTCTCCGTTGCCTTTATGTTACACCAAGGTGTACATCATGAAAAGGAGATTTATCGGGGTTGTATAGTTTTGTGTCTTAGCACAGCAGTAGTTCGGTACTGGCAGAGGGAGATGGGAGAGGCTGCGATCGATCTTTTCTCCTCTCCGGCTTCCAGCAGTACCTAGAGGGGCTTTTCTATCCAGGTAGTTTATAATGTACTCTGTATGCTTGTAAATCAGCATTGATAAAAGTCACAAAAAGCTGTATATAGAATAGACTAGATGAAAATGACTGTGTTATTTGAAAATGTTGAGGTGTTATATACTGAGATTCTTTGCAGTCGAAGTACTTGGTGTGTTTCTGTTCTGCTACCACTATGATGAATCTCCCTGAATTATACTGCTTGGTACTGGCTTCAAATATTTAACAGCAGTTTTTTGTTTGAAAAACAAATAATTTGAGACACAAGAAGTGAGATGTCTAAAGCAAAGTGCAGTAACTGCAAAATAAGCTGTGTTTGCCCATTAATAACTAATAATCTCATCCAGAAATTAGGTAGAGTACATATAAAGCATGAGCCTGTGTATGTGTTTATATGTAGGTATTAAGATCTTTTATAAAGTGTTTGCTTTATTTCTCCCTGCAGCTCAGCTGGACTTTATGGTATTTCTCCTGGGGTTTCTTCTACCGTAAAAATACAACATAGCTTGGCCCTAAAGCCTTAGTTCCCTTCACAAAATCTTTCTTTTCCTACTTTCTCCACTGCTGCTTCTGACGTCCCTGGCTGATCTCAATCCCAGCAGATAGGAACTCACCGATTCCCCTTTCTCAGGTCTTTACATCCTCTTCTCTCCCGGTGATCCCACAGAGCCAGTTTCCCTTCACACCAGTGTGCTGCACTGTGCCGTGCCACCAGGAGGTTGGGCTTGCCCCAGGACCCCATCCCAGGACTCACCCCCAGCCTCACTACATTTTGCTTAACTTTGGCTCCTGTGCTGACGTCTAGCAAGCCACTGCTGCCTTTTTGTTTAAATCACTTCTGCAACTTTACCTCTTCCGTGAAGAAACCCACCATAAAGGACATGATTCCCCAAACCTCCAGTTGCAGCTTATTTTCAGAGAGATGTGCGGATGTAGTTTTCTTGCCTAGCTGCCAGTGGTGCAACTCCTCGCCTTGCACCATCACCTTTCTCATTGCTGCCCGTGGCCAGCACTGTCCCAGCACAAACACCAAACTGTACATCACTGCCAACAGTTTGCTTCTGTTACTCTCTTAATTGCTTTAATCTCCTGCTCTGCGCTCATTTTGCCAACAGATGAGTGTTCGTCAGGCAGATGTTGTGTGTTACTACTTTCCAAAAGGCACTTTGATGTACTCTGTATAATTACTGCAAGCAAATAAATCCTAAGGAGCTGGGGAGCACTGTTGATTAAACAGGGGCCAAGAGTTTTCAAGAAAAAAATGGATGTTTTATTTCCATGGAACTGGAAATGCCACTGTGTGGGGGTTTCCATTTATTTTGTAGTGAATTGGAAAAAGATAGAGAGAAACAGAAGGTGGATAAAGACAGGTAAAGGAGGAGGAGCCTTTTAATCTCTTAATCTAAAAGGCCAAAAAAGACAGCAAAATGGGGGAGAGGAAAAACCGAACTGGAATATTGAAGAACATCCAAGCAAAAATCAGTAATGGCTTGAATTCTGAATCTGGTTTGAAACCTGTCAAATGGTAACAGCTTAAACACCAGACTCCCTTTTCCCCCCTTTCAGCTGGCTGTGCTTCCCCCCACGGAGGCACAAGCCCAGGCCCTGCCGTAGGTGCCACGTACCAGGCAGTCCCAGAAGAAGGGCCCTTTCGTCCAGATTCACAAAACGCGAGTAAGTGTTCGTCTCTCTTCCAAAACATTTCTTGTTTTGTCTTTCACTTAGTAAGCACTGGCTTTGCTAACTTTCACAGCCCCCGCCACTGCCATAGCCAATCTTTCTATTACCCTGGTTGCGACAGCAACCCAGCAGCAGGGAGCTACACATCTAATTGCCCGCAACTTGCATGGCCTTTCGGAGCCTACACCGACACACTGCACGTGGCCCCCAAGTGACGTTGTCTAATGTGGCTTGAACCGGCACAAGGTAAGGATCCTGAGGATCATCTTTTTCCCCCCTTGCATCTAGGAAAAATCTGGTGGGTCATGCTGGCTAGTGCATGCAGCACTTGGATGGGGGGGGAGGTTTTTCATCATCAGTTCTGGCCTGTGGCCTGCTGATCTGTCTGCTTGAAATATGGGTGTATTGGATCACAGGTATTTGTATCAGTATTTCAAAAGTTTAGGAAATTCCTGTTTCAGCTTTAATTTAAGCTATTTAAAATCAAAGCCTGGACTCCTAACTTCAGCCATCTCCTAAAGGATTCATATAGCTCTATGGATAAGTCTTCACCAGCTGGAACAAAGTTAAAGCTAAAACTGAAGCTAAAATACAGTTACAGTCACATTATTTACCTGACCAGGGCTCTAAAAAGACTGTCCATGCTTCATTCATGTGACTGCGCGTGTAAAGCTTGAATTAAATGCATATACCCAGGGGTATTTTTTTCTGTAGTGGATATGATCTCATCCATCGTGCTTCATGCATTTACGCCCATCATTTCATCCACTTTCCTTACACATACCCTTTGATATGGAAAAATAAAGCATCTTTTTTCCCTCTTTAGACTCCATTTCATAGCTTAGCTCTCTCTTCTAACCTCCATGGCTGCAGCCCAGGCAATCTCCAGCACTGCCGGTATCTGTGCCGTGGCTCTGGCTCTGAGCACATCTTGGGCTGAAGGACAGAAGAGCCTTTGGGCTTCTCCTCATCCACCACTGGGAACAGGGTGCCTACCCCCCTGAGGGTAGCTTTTCAAAACGGTTGGATTTTCTCACACCCCCTCAAGACCGTGGAGGAAAAACAGCCCGGCAGAAGGTGGGAAGAAGGATTTTCCTTGGGCTGACTGCTGGAAGGATGTCTGCTTATAGCTTCATTGCTTAGCATCCACAAGGAGACACAATTTCGCAAGCTTAAAGGAGCAGAAAGGGACTCTCTCTTCTTTCACACAGCTTAAAGGTCAGAAGGGTCATTTTATCCAATTCTGCCAATTCTATAGAGTTCAGGCAAATTATATCACAGGTGAATTTCATCTCTCCTATCCATCTCTTATTTTTCTTCCTGCCAGAATTTGCCCCTTAATGTACATTTCATTAGTTTCTTCTGGTCTGGGTTTAAAGGCCTGAATGGTAAAGCCTCTGCTGCCACCCTCGTGAAACCCCTCCACAGAAGCATAGCCTGACTGCCTCTTTTCTTTCACCCTCCTGCTTTCATGTCCTACCTCTTGTATTACCTTTAACTGTTTGTGTCCTCCAGCAGGTTTCTGAATGACAGCATGCAGCTCCAGCTGCAGTTGCCTCTCTTTCTGCTCTGCCACAGAGTTACCACCCTGGACACCTCGTTTCAGGGAGCCAGTCCCGGGGATGGTGCTCCAGCCGCAGGCAGGACCTCAGTGTGGGGGTCCTCAGTGGGATGCCCTGCCCTGGGGCGAGCTGGGTCAGGGTCCTCAGGGAGATGCCCCGCCCTGAGGCGAGCTGGATTGGGGTCCACAGTGGGATGCCCTGCCCTGGGGCCATCTGGGTCGGGTCTGGAGAGGGAGGAGGCACCCAGCCTGCTGATGGATGCATAGACTCATGCATGAAGGGAAGGAAAGAAGAAATGCCTGCAGCCATGCCACTCTTCATCTGCTCTACTGCAGGCTCTGCCATCAATTGAAATGCCCCAAAGACCAGATAAACTTTTTTATATTAGACTTTGCTGTGTCTGGATGGCTTGTGCAGTTCCTCTGCTCCCTCTTTAAGAGTGACCTTAATATTTTATTTATTGTTTAAAGAATAATGTTCATGGCAGAGGAATATATGAGGCAATAAATGGCCTTTGCAGGTAATTAAATGCTAAAGAGAGCCGAAGCTATTGATAGCCATAAAAGCTGTTTATTCTGAGTGTGCTGAGAAGCCAAGAGCACTGTTCCTCATCGTATGCAACAAGACAAGATTAAACAAGCCACGGTACTAGAAAGGGGGAAGACAACATTTTTCTTGCCCTCTCAGGGCTTGAAATTTCTGAGCTGCTGTTTATTTGGTGCTTGGAACAGAATATATTGATTGTAATAATGTGTGGTTTTCTATCATGTTATTTTTTTTTTTTCTAGCTATTTTAGAAGGGCTTTGCACATGGCAGAAGGAATTATTGCCCTCCTTGGACAGATGCTCAAATAAAGGCACAGCAGGGAAGGGTGACTTGCCCACACAGTCAACATGAAAGTCTCGGACAAAATCCACGTCCAAGCCTACTCCCCACACACTTATAGCACATTGCTGTAGCACTTCTCGTACCAGCTTTTCAAGTGCTTGTAGATAGGAAAAGCCACCTTCCTATATATAGAGGTACTAATGTAGCACAGAATATCTCTACCTCCTGTTGTACTTCTGCTCCACATTGGGCCTTACCTCCAGCCACTGTCACAAGAAGAGGGCCCGTTCTCCTGTGGACCATGGTAGGGGACACCATATGGTATCTACGCATACAAATTCAACTTGGCCGTGGGGAGAGGAGCAAGGCTGGAGACCTTATTCACAGGCCTTGCTGTCTTTCCCCCTGATGAGGATAAGCATACAGGGTGGACACAGGAGTCCTTGCATAAAGAAAGGTTTGCTGCAGTCATGCTCTTTGTGGAGCACAGCAATTGTGTAACAGCACAAAATAACCATAACCCAAGGTTCAGGACAGAAAGGGCAAGGAAAGGATTAAATGAAAGGGGAAAGAAGAGGATGCTTATCAAGTGTGATGCTTCCCACATCAGAGAAACTACTTAAATTTCTGTGCCCACCATCAGTTTGGCAAGAAGCTTTATAGCAAACATGCTTTCCTCTGAAAAATAACAGTCTTAACATTGCACAGGTGCACATCAGCAGTATGTAGGTGTTCCAGAAATGTCCCTTTCCCATGCTCACATCCAAGCCTCCATTAGCTCAGCCTGGGAGGACTAATGAAAGGTGAGTGCAGAGGGTGTGGATGGAGGCACTTCACAGGTTCATCTGTTGGCCTCCCATCCATGTAGCCCCTGGCACACTTCACAGTCTTGCCATCATTTTAGTTTAAACTGCACTGCCACTCTCATGGAAAATTCTGGGGTGCAGATCCAGAAGCACTTTGAACCCAGGTGCCATGGGGATAGGTAATGTCTCAGGATTTGCTGTAATGCAGATCTGAAGCTAGGCACTTCACACATGAAGTCCTGTGAGCCATCCCACAGCTGCTCCTCAAAAACTGCTCTCATGAGCCTGAAAGTCCCCTCACAGCTGAGAAAGAGCCATGGGGAATGTCCCCAGATGTGCCAAGACAAAGCAGTGAAACCACTGATGTTGGGAGAGGGCTGGGGAGGGACCCTCGCCCCACATGCGGGGCTGGTGAGTGCTGGTGCAAGAGGTGTTGGTAAGGCAGGCAGAGTGCGGGGGCTCAGATGCAGGGAGAGTAATGCACAGCCAATAAGGCTGATTGCTGGGGCCGGTACTGGGTACAGTCTGGTGAGTATGTACTTCCTTGACATGTAAAACATCATTGTAAATGATACATGCATATATCAACAAATCCCACCTGGCCCGTACGCAGCCATTAGCATCTGGCAGTTTGCTGTGAGCACAGGTGAATAATGGCTTAGGGGCATGTGCTTCAGGGCAAGGTTAAAAGGTGACTCCTGTGTGGTGTAAGTGGATTAATATGAGTGGACACGATGCCGGCTTCTCCTCTCACTTCTGCCAGTGTAAATCAAGAGTAACTGCACCAAAGTCAATACATGTATTAAATTCATTGGTACGTGGGGGCTGAAAAGCACGTGGTTTTAAAAGAAGGAACATCTCAATTACAAGCTGGAGAACAGAAACAATGAAAAATGTGCCTGCTTTGCATGGCTTCCTGCGGTGCTTTATTATGGCCCTGCTCCTTCCATGCGAGCTCTATCCCAACAGGCGCCCTCGCAGACCTGTCAGCAAGAAGAGCTCCTACTGTCCTCCTTATTATTGCCACTACAGGGAAACCCCATCTCTGTTCGGTGCAGCGGAGATTCCCCCCTGTGCTGACCTTGCTGCAGAGAAACTCTGGCTCCCGGGGAGATGGAAGGAGGTTTAGGCAATGAAGCATTAAACATAGACTCTATGGCTCGAGCCTCAGTGCCTAAAACTGGAGTTATTCCATTGGTGCCAATGGAGCTGTTGAATACAGCCTGACATGATGAACAGCAATATTATGTATCTGCATGTCTCCGGCTGAGTGCAGCGTGAAGGGTGTAAGGCCGTCACTCCATTTCCTCCGTCACACAGCCACAGGCAGACAGTGCCTGAGCTGGGCACAAGTTACCCTGGAGAAGAGGCAGCTTTTCCCCTTTCCGAAATTCCACTTTTCAAGGGCTTTACATGGCAGAGTTAATTTCTGCTTCCATGCCTTCGTGTGCACTCTGGGGCCGAGCAGTAAGCTTGTAGGTGGGTTTTCCAAACAACTACCTAGCTGCAGATTGCGCTGACCCATGCTACAGCTCTCTGCCTAGCAGGCCAGCAGCTATCAGACCCTGGGGTGAGCAAGCTGGAGCCTGGAGGGGGAGTTTTAACACCGTGTGTGACCACTGTCTGCAGCTATTTCACAGCTCGCGTTCTCCCCTGTACCGTGGTGCTGCTGGGGACAGAGATATAAAAGCCTCAAGAGCCACTGCCTCTTCCCCCATCCCACTCCCAGGCGGAGGGGAGGAGAGCCCAGGCCAGCACCACTCCTGCTAAAAGCTGCCCCAGCCCATGGGGCATCCAGGGGTGCTATGAAGTGCCCACCCAGCAGTGGGAGCGTCTAGGGGGAGGGTCCTTCCCTACGTCCATGCCTCCTGCCTGGCCTGGAACAAAAATAGTGTTTTGCCCCTTCCTCAATGGTAGGGCAGAGCCAGTGGGAATGGTGTCATGGACATCTGCATCGAAATTATGCGAGGAGTGAGATGTTCAGAGTGTAAAAACTCGGGTAGTGGAGTTGCCTTCCATCACATACAGCCTTGCCATGCAAAAGTAAATGCAAATACAAATGCAAATGCAAATGCAAATGCAAATGCAAATGCCAGGCCTCCTGGGCTGCACTCATTCAGTGTTACAGAAATTCCTTGACCTCTCCGAAACATTCAGGTTGCTGCAAATGCTTGAGTCCAAAGGGGAAAAAAATTGCTTTTCAATCTGTGTTCCTGCCTTTCCTCCCCTATGTGTGAGATTGGCAGCTGGATTTCTTTGCACAAAATGGTGATTTCTGCACTGTGTGCACAGTCCACTCCCAGCTTTAGTGTGTGAAGCACACACTCAGGATCTTTCTGGCAAACAAGCGATTCGTGGATCATAATGGTGGACATCAAAACACCAGCCAGCATGTAGCTGCCATTAAACTGAAAGCATGAGACCAAGTGCGCTCCCCAAACACCCACAGAGTTGTTAATAAAGGAGAAGGAAAAATAATTTAAGTCAGGAGGAAGCCTGCAGGTGAAGCGGAGGTTCAGGGCCATAACTTTGCATCTTTCTTTTTTTCTAAACGAAGTTTTGTCATGTCCGTAGCAGGGTGCTGGGGTAGCTTTCCAGCCACCGATCACAAATGGGGGCTGCAGGCACATCCCATCTCCACGGGGGCTGTGTGGGGCCAGCGCTCCATCTGGCACACTGGCTGAGGGCAGGAAGGAAGCCCATGAGTACCACCCACCCGGGACTCCCGTGCTGCTCTGGACCGCCACCATCCTCTCATGCGCCTGCTGCTGCCACAACCCCTCCAGGATTTGCCTTGCATGGTCACACACCTGACTGGTGCCTGCAGGCATTCTAAGCTAGCAGAAACACTCCTGCAAGTAGCAAAGCAGTCGTGACTCTCATTTAGGCTTACACTCATGAGTGGAGGTGCCAGATCAGGATCCAGGCTGAGTGCGCTACAGCTGATAACATTACCTTAGATTTATGCTAACAGCACTGACCCAAAACTGCATTGCTGCAAGCAGCTTTCTCCGCTCGCTCAGTAAGAGCGGACCACGCCGCTTTGCAGGTGATCCTTAAAATGAGCAGTGTGCCAACAGGGAAGCACACAGGTAACAAAGTGCTGGGGCAGTGCCAGGTCAGAGCATACCAGTTATGGCTGTGAGTTCCTATTTGTGCCGTGGCGACCTCAAAGCATGGTCTAGGGTCCACATGGTCACCCAGCCTCCCACCTCTCACTGCAGCCAATGAGCCAAGGCAGTGCACGAGCAGAGGGGCATGGGGAGCAGGGACAGGCAAGACCTGACTGGGGTGGCTGGTCTCTAAGACCACTCTGCGGCAGATCTACAAGCAGAGGGGGCTTGGTGGTTGGTGGGGATCCTTCAGTGTCCAATATGGTGGTTGAGCTGGATGAAGAGAGCAGTTTCCCCACTGCCTTCCCACCTGCCTGAAACTTGGAGGAACTTAATCCCTTCAAGGCTTCTACCCCAGGGCCAGATATGGTTCAGGAGGCCAGAAGTTATGGGAGACAATTGATAAAAACAAGGACAACAGGATCACACAAGCCTTGTTTCCTTAGGAAAAGAGATAAAAGAAACAAAGAGATACAAAATAATAACAAAAAAATTATCCCTATCACTGCTGGGCGTCCTCAACACAGTGGTTTTCAGCCAAAAGCCTCCTCTGTAGCCACTGGAAAAAATATTGCAAATCAGCCCCCTCCCTCCCTCTGGAAAGGTCCCACCGGGACCTGCAGTTCTTTAGCATATACAGTACAGGACCAAAAAAAGACAGCTATTTCTTCAGCCCTATTAAATCTGGAGTCCAAGCCAATCAAGCAGCCTACCTGCCTCCATCTGTCTGTTTTCATACACTTCTGGGCTTTCCGACACAGCGTTGTACTGCTGGAAGGGCTGGTTGCTGAAGAGATTGTCACACAGGAGGCTGCGACAGAGCTTCTTCAGGAAGCGCAGGACATACCCGATGCTGTTCACTACCAGGAGGCTCAGGAGATGCTGCTTCCCCTCAAAAGATGCTGAAACTGGAAAGCAAGCAGGAGCAATTCAATACCTGGGATGCATGGCAGGAGGAAGAATGAGAGCAGGGGAAAAGATTTCACACAAGTATTTGTATGTCTTTTAAAATATTTTACAGAATTACCCCATCTGAAGTACAAAACAAACTGGAGGAGCTTAAGGGGCTGAGTTTGCGTGACCCAGATCACCTTCCCCCAGCAGCGCTGAAAGATGCTGGCTGGCATGGCCAGCAGTGCAAGGATTTCTATGATATGCATCCAACTGAAAACTGTATTGTATGATTGGAAGGAGGCAATTAAGATACCCTGCTCTAAGGAAGGGGAAAGAAAGTGATCTGCCAATGATAGGCTATTAGGCTGACTTCAGCAATACTGAAGGTTTTAAAAAATAATGGGGAGACAAGAATTGAAGACAATGGCTATGAATGAATAAAAGGTACCAGGGATGTACTGAAGAGAGGACTACCAGCTTCATCATGGATCTTTATTTACTGATTTAATTGCATTTATAGGCAAGGGAAGGCTGGCAATTGTGGTCTATCTGGAATTAAGCACAGTATGAGAAATCATTCATTGAACTGGAAATGTTTGTATATGAAAGGTGGGTCAGGAGACAACAACAGGCTCTGCTGGCAGGAGACCCCAAGCACTGGAGAAGAACCGGCAGTGGTCCTGCTGGCACAGAAAGATTTTGTTGATGCTGTAAGCTAGAAGGCAATATCAATGGAGAAGAGGACTGGGAGACTGCACAGAAAGGACTGGCTGACCTTGAGCTCTGCAATAGTAAAAGTGGGTGGAAAAAAATACTAGAAACTACACAGCAATCCACAGTTTTTTTGAGGAGGCTTAACATGACCTGATGGGAGGAGAAACGATGGAACAGGCTGACCAGATGCCAATGAGCTGCCAAGGGGACACAGCGATGAAAAGGTCAGATATATTTCAAGGAGCTTTTGAACAAAGCATTTCCAGGAGAGACGAGGGAGTGTCAGTTTCATTATACACAGTCCTGGTGAAACCTGAGCTGGGCTGGTGGGCAACATTCCGGTCATCTGTGCTCAACCAGGATGAATTCACACTTAAAGAGTTGCACCAGCAGGACACAGCAATGTTCAGGGAACAGAAAGTTTCCCTGTGGCACTCCAGCCATCAACACCTCTGCTACATGGGGCTGCGGGAAGACACTTGCACTTCTTTCACTAATCCAGCGATCTTCCTCACAATGCAGAGAGGACCTGGAAAAAAACCGTGTATTTCAGCCCAGCAGGATGAGGACTTCTCGCTAGAAATAAATCTAAGACTGAACTCAAGGGTGACAGCAGGGCAACTAAAATCCATGGACAAAGCTGTCAGGGAATATATTTAGCCAGGAAGCAAAAAAGGGCATATGTCCCAGCCGTGAGAGAGGTGGAGGGGCCACAACAGACCCACCAGGATCAATTGTGGTAGGACACATTCAGGTGTCAGCAGGTTTGCAGGGAGGGCTACATGATATGGCTGCCTGAACTGCACCGCCTGGAAGGTTTTTCAAGTCCTACAGCCTCCAGTCATTACTGACAACAATAAATTGCAATCTTAGGCTTATAATGTTTGGGTTAACTTCAGAGATTTCCTGCTGGCCTGAGATGCTGTAAGGGATCATGCTCCACAGCTGGCTGCGCATCTGTGAGCCAAGCCATGGGAAGATTGGAAAGCCCATGACAAAACCTGTCTGTGCTGCTGCTGGGCTGGGAGTGAGCTGCAATCTCGGACTCACACCATGCCTAGGAGGCCATTCACCCCTCCTCATGAAGAGACATGAAGTTGGAAGCAATGTTGACCAGGTGCTTTTAGCTCAGGTACCTGAAGCCAAGCCGGCTCAGAGGAACTGAGACCAAGGAGTTTGACAGGCTTGGTGCACATGACTCTCCTGCTTGTAATGAAATTCATACACACAGCACAGAACGAGGAAAAAATGAAGCTTTGCAGTAAATTGCTTCAGTCTCATATTTCTGTGAAAAAGTATGGATCATTCTCAGAGTATTTCTGATGTCCCTTAGGGAAGGCACACCTGTGATTAGAGAGAAGTAGAGGAGAGGGAGAAAGCAGGATTTATATGCTGCACAGTGGGCCAGAGCCTGGGCTCCCACACAAGAGAGTCCCAGTGGCACAGCTGAGTTGCTGTGGTTGCAGCAAGACTGAATGCACTTGCGGTCCTTGGCTTTGTGTTTGTGTCTGACTCCTTGGCAGCAGCTCACTCGAGAGTGTTGTTCCCATATTCCCATCTTTGTTTCATTCCCACTGCACCCCCATGTGCTAAAACAATGTTGTGACACAAAACTCTTGTGGTGATTACAAGGAAAGTTTGTGTTCAGCCTAAGAGCCAGACCAGGGGATTCAGTGTGGGATGTGGGAGCCTCATTGGGGCACAGCAAGAAGTCTCACTGCAGGAAGATGAGAAGCTCCTGGGAAGTTCCCTCTGATCCCTGATTCTCTCTGATATGTTTTCATAGTCCTGCTGTGTAGGCAATTGGCATGGGACCTTTGCAGCTCCTACAGCTGAGAGCAGATGTGGCTCATGGACTGCAAACAGAGGACACAGCAGCAGCTGAACGCCCTGTGAGTTCTCCTTTAGAGTAACGTGGCATGAAGCAGGCTTGCAGTGCTGCTCGTCCTCGTATGGCTACGTGAAAAACTAAGCTCACAGGCCTGGCCTCAGCACTGACGTGAAGTGTGGTGAGCGCAGTACTCTGGAGCTAGCCCTGTTCCTGCCCTGAATCACCCCTGCAAGGCTCTGTACCAATACACTTTCCTCTGATACCAGGGCGATTCCTGTGGCAGCTCATTTTCCAAAGGCATAAGTGGTGTTCACCGCTGGTGGCCAGCCCGCTGCAATGAAAGCGGCAGCTGGGACAGTCAGAACTGGAGATGGAGAGCAGCCCTGCCGAGCAGGACTTTGGGGTACAGGTGGGTGAAAAGCTGGACATGAGCCACCAATGTGTGCTCGCAGCCCAGAAGGCCAACCGCATCCTGGGTTGCATCAAGAGAAGCATGGCCAGCAGGTCGAGAGAGGTGATTCTGCTCTGCTCTGGTGAGACCCCACCCACAGTCCTGCGTCCAGCTCTGGAGCCCTCAGCACAGGAAAGACATGGAGCTGTTGGAGCGGGTCCAGAGGAGGGCACAAAAATAATCAGAGGGATGGAACACCTCTGCTACGAGGACAGGCTGAGAGAGATGGGGCTGTTGAGCCTGGAGAAGAGAAGGCTGTGGGGAGACCTTATAGCAGCCGTTGGGTACCTGAAGGGGCCTATAGGAAAGATGGGGACAATCTTTTTAGCAAGGCCTGTTGTGGTACGACGAGGAGTAATGGCTTTAAACTAAGGGAGGGCAGATTTAGACTGGATATAAGGAAGAAATTTTTTACAGTGAGGGTGGTGAAACACTGGAACAGGTTGCCCAGAGAAGCTGTGGCTGCTCCATCACTGGAGGCCAAGTTGGACGGGGCTCTGAGCAGCCTGGTCCAGCTGCAGATGTCCCTGCTCGCTGCAGGGCGTTGGGCTAGATGGCCTCTAAAGGCCCCTTCCAACCCAAAGTGTTCTCTGATTCTATGATTCTATGATCAGGTGAAGGTTTCAAGTGCTTCCCAGCTGTCTGCAGACCCCTGACAAGAGCGCTTTACCTGACACCACCTCGCCTCCGTAGCCCTGCTTGATGAGGGAGAAGACGGCCTTCTGCTGGAGCGCACAGTCGATGCAGGCCTGCACGGCCAGCTGCAGGGCTGCCGGCGGTCGCTCGGGCCCAAAGTGCTCCGGGAGCTGCTGCACTTTTCTTCTGTCGAGGTACGGCCCCAGGCTCGCTTGTTTGTTGACGTAGATGCAGACTGTCGGCACAGAACCCCAACAAGGTTGTTACAAAATGGCCCTGAGAGCGCCCTAGCAAACGCTAGCCTTAGACATTTCCATTTATTTCACAAGCTCTTCCATTCAGTGGGGAATTGCTGCCATTTGTGATGGCACGGCCAGGCTCCCTACGCTGGTCACCCGTTGCCGAAGTGAAGTGAGCAGAGTTGGGGGTCTCTGCTCGGTGTCACGGGTGAGGATAAGCTACATGCAGCTAAAGCAGCTCCTGGGAGCCCCGCCGCGTGTGCCTGGGGTCTGCTCGCTCACAGACTACCTCGTGCATGGAGCTGATGACCAGAAAAAAATGGACAGTAATGGGTAAGCTCCAGCCTGAGGTGGTTTTGGCTGTTTATTGGTTTTCTCTGTGTGTTTTTAGACTGGTTCATTGAGAAGCCTTTTGAGAAGCACTGCTATGAGCTGAGTTTTGGGAGACTTTGGCTCCTTGCTGTTTCTGACCTTACTGCAACTGTAATTTCTGGGGGGCTATGCTGCGCTAAGCTGCACAGTGCGATGGCAGAGACTCTGCTCTTTTGGAGCTACCTGACCTCCATGTCCAACCCAGCACCCTGCAAACTGCATCACCTCGAGGGAAACTGTATATCACATTCAGTGCTAAATCCCCGTTTCGGACCACAGCCTCACAGGGGTTCTGTGAGGGATGCCCCAGCCTCTCCAGAGCCAAGCTCTGCCGTTGCCTGCAAAAACAGTTTTTCTAAATGCCATCAGGCCTGCCAGCAAGAGCCAAAAAAAAATGAGTCTTCTCCTCTCGCTAGTGTGAACTAATTTTAAGCTTGGCTGAGGCTAACTGTGTCTTGGAGGAAGCGGAGGTAACGCTGTGGTAGCTAAGGGCGACTAAGACACAGCCTAAAGTCAGGCTAAAGTGAGACATATTATAATAGCTGGCTGAATGTGCTCAAGATGTCATCTCTCAGACAATATAACATTATCCTCTGACAGAAATCAGATATGTGACAAAAAAAAATCAAGCGGAGTGGAGGACATGATGACAGCTGTGTAAAGTTGGAAATAATTTACAGTTTGCATCACTGAAATGAAAATCTAGTGCGACTGTCACAGCGCACTCTGCTACCCCATTTCTCACTGAACAGCAGAAGGGGCTCAAGCAGTATATCCTGGGTAAACAGAAGGATAATAACAATCATACTTATGATCACGTAGCACTTTACACCTTCCAAGTGCCAAACAAATAAAGGGATAATGCACTGAAAGACAACAGCAGCATGCACCAGTTGCAGGGCGCTGTCAGGGTGCGGCTATCCCGGCATGCCACCATGCCAAACCTCGCCAAATCTGCAGGACATGGCTTCTGCCATGACAAGCCAGCGGTTTTGTCTGTAGCTCGGCTGCTCCTTCCCCTCTTCTCTGCCCTAGTGAGGCCCCTTCTGGAGTACTGTGTCCAGTTCTGGGCTCCCCACTTCAAGAAAGATGAGGAGCTACTGGAGAGAGTCCAGCGGAGGGCTACAAGGATGGTGAGGGGACTGGAGCATCTCTCCTAGACGAGGA
>Ga0065711_1037039_pt1 | contig 20272 bp, 7 predicted proteins | sample Hoacrofraction12_FD_59098 | JGI IMG/M metagenome (GOLD analysis project Ga0065711, IMG submission 59098) | Hoatzin crop microbial communities from Cojedes, Venezuela - Epithelial fraction 12 v2 (version 2) | ecosystem: Host-associated > Birds > Digestive system > Esophagus > Crop | place... | reverse complement strand
GGGGGACCTTATTGCTCTCTACAACTACCTGAAAGGAGGTTGTAGTGAGGTAGGTGTTGGTCTCTTCTCCCGAGTAACTAGCAATAGAATGAGAGGAAATGGCCTCAAGTTGCACCAGGGGAGGTTTAGATTGGATATTAGGAAAAATTTTTTTGCTGAAAGAGTAGTCACATATTGAAACAGGCTGCTCAGGGACATGGTGGAGTCAGCATCTCTGGAGGTGTTCAAAAAATAGATAGATATTGCACTTTGGGACACAGTTCAGCAAGGCATGGTGGTGTTGGGTTGGCGGTTGGACTTGATGGTCTTAGAAGTCTTTTCCAACCTTAATGATTGATTGATTCTATGAGGGGGCCCTGAGTTGTCTGCCTGGAGAGCATGGGGAAGTGATGTGCCTGATTCACCCTAATGTAACTTTTCTATCTGTGAGGACAGTGGACAGTGGAGATTTTTGTACCTCCTATGAGACATCAATAAATAGTGGGTGTCATCACTGCTTTCCGCAAGTCATGCCTAAGACTTGCCAAACCTGCTGGAATTCAAAATCTACTTGGGTCTGTGGTTTCTATAAGTAATCATATGCGAGTTGTCTTGTGGGGGTTTAGGGAGCACACCTGTCAGGCAGGGCCTTAAAACACAAGTGAAGCTGGGACTACAGCCTGGAACTCCTCCGGAGGAAACCCCAGTCTACTATGAATGTTTCACTGTATTATAACAAATGGAAGTATTTTAATAGAAAAAAATGGAAGACTCATGCAAAGTTGTCCTTTGCTTGGCAGTGGAGTACTTTCTTGGCAGCTGAAAGTCACTGCTTGTCAGCTGCACTTTCCAAAGTCAGAGGTGTGTAACCAGTCCCAGATACATGGAAGAGAAATTTTCTTAACTCCTCAGCAGAGGGGTACAAGCAGGAAATGTTACTGTTACATTGACCATCTGCATTTTATTAAAAAAAAGTGGGTTCTGTGTTTATCTATGACTTGCTGGTGGTTGTTCCTCGTTCAGCAACCTGCTAAGTGTGTTACCATGAAGTAAGGTGTGATGAACCCATGGGATATTAGGAGGGTGGACAATGCCAGCAGAGAGCAAGGTACTTTGCTGGGAATCATCTTATTCTATTTAATGGACAGTGGGCAGCAGACTGAAATTTTTCACTTTATGGAAAAAAGTGGAAGTTACTTTCAAAAGGAGGCAAAAACTGGATTGTTCCCATGTGTCATTTTCTCAGATGTTTCAAATAGAAGAGTAGGATATGGAAGCAATTAGTGCCACAGACAGACATTTTTGAACCATTGTCTTATCTGCCTGTTTAAATCCTTGGCCGAAGTTTTCCATTGATTTATTAATAGCAGCTTCATTTAAGAAAAGCTGATGTTCATCTGTAAAACTAAAAACTTAATACAGAACAAGCTTCAAACAAACCAACCTGAAAGGACCAGTTGGTGATTACGCCATAAAAAGAGCCTGAAAAGTAGAAACCAGGAAAGTTACAACCTTTTCCCATGTTAACATTATCATCAATATAGCACAAAAATGAGAAATGTAAAGCAATTACTGTAGCAGCAAAAAGACACAAAGAGATGTATCAGAGAGCCTAGAATCTATCTCTGCATTTGCATACAGCTACCAGAAGTGTCTTGAAATTTGCTCTGAGCATGTGGAGGACTTGATCAAAAACAGCATTTATTTTACACAACAAGGGGCTTTATACAGATGCATTAAATTTACAAAGGCAACTGAAGGACATTTCAGACAGACTTGACAGATTACAGACTGCTGATGTTACTGTCACAGTCTCTGTGTAAATCTGGTTTAACAATAAAGAACTGACACCACACAAGGACAAAACTGAAAAGCAATTCAGAGATGCTGTAGAACTTTTCCCACTGCAAATACAAAGGTAGCCAAATACGAAGGTCCTTAAATGTAGAGGTCACAAATCAAACCCAAGATGGGGAGAAAGCCATGTCAGGCAAAAAGTCAGATTTTTGCATTATGCTTTTCATGCATAGAAATGATAGGTACATGGAAACATATGACAGCGAAGACTTTTTCCACTTTTTTTAAGGATTTGTTTGTCAGCTTAGAATCTCTTCAGTGATTTCAGCTATTTTGACTGAAATTTTATAGTCAGTGAGAAGATGAAAGATAAAATAACCTAGTAAAAGTATAACCAATACCAAAGAAATGACAAGAATGTGAGGCCAAATTGGGCAGGGACTCAAATATCCTGTTCTTGTTGTTGACTTGGTTTGAAGTGTAAAAGCACATTCAAAAGAGATTATAACTCTAGTTACTGGAGGATTTTATCTGTCAGACTGCATGATAGTGAGCATGGAAGTGTCTGAAGACCTCAGATTTTTTAAGAACTTTAAAATCACAAAAAAACAATCTTTCTCCTCAGCTAGTGAGCTGCATCCACTCACTTTTTCTTTGTCATGGTCGTATTTCTGGTAAGCAGCAATATGTGTTCTCTGCAGTTGCTTTCCTTCTAAGTGGTGGCCACCACATCTGAAGTCTATGACTGAACCTTTCTGCCTTCAAATATCCCTTCTTCCCCTGGGAATCCCAGTGCCTTCCCAGAGTACTCATCTTTCCAAGGCCTTCTTGAACAGTGGCACCCACAGCCAGCCACAGCCTGGCAGACTCAGGAGGTCAGGGAAATATCTCCGCTTTCTCACCAAAAACCTGATCACTAGTCATCAGCAGACAGTGGCGCTCACCGAAATATTTGAGATGCAGTGCCACCAAAGAATCTTACGTGTTCACTGGGTGGAAAAGGAGAAATAATATTGGAGAAACCAGAGAAGCAAACTTAGCTGTGTGGGTTGTTGGAACGGCTTGAGGCAGCAGTAAAGGAAGTATGGTGGTAGCAGGGAAGAATCTGATGGCTAAAATGTGTATGAGGGTTTGTTTCAGAGTGATGGATCAAAGAAACTTCTGAAAACCTTTTACAATAACCCCAGCAGTGATAGCAGTAAAGAAGTACCATGCATAGTGCAAATGCCAATGGCTTCTCATAGCGTTTGTTTCCCTGAAGGTTTTTCTGTTTTGCCACTACTGCACATGGATTAGCACATGCTCTTAGGATGAACTGATCCTGTTCCCTGTTGGGCCAGGTGTTTAGGTGACATCAGCATAACTTCAAAGCCTTCAGGAGGAGCAGTAACTTTCGTGGAACTAGTCTTCTTTATAACAGCTAAAGATTGGCCAGTAATGTATAAACACACTGTATTTATGGTCTAAGTAAAGTCATTGGTGTTTGTTTTCCCCTCTTTCCCTCACCCCTTCTTCTTCAGTATGCTTTAGGAAACAGTTGTACTCAGACACATGCTGTATGAGTGCAGAATAAGGAAAGGCTTTTCCATTTATTTATTATTTTACAATATCTATTTTGCATTTATTATTGGAAAACTAATCTGGAGCTAATCTATAAAGCTTCTGGCAGGAATTATATTCTTCACAGGTCATTTACACAACAGAAGTCCCTAGTCCTTACAATCTCAATCCTCTGCCCTGGGCACTTCTTGTAGTTATGGCATTATGCACATTCAATATGGGTAAAACAGCTAAGATTAAATGAAAGTTATTAAAAAATATTAACACATTTCCAGACACAGTAGCAATAAAAACGTGTGAAAAAATAATTTGTAGACACCATTGTCTGTTGCTTCGGCAAGATGAAAAGCATACCAAAGATCTCAAAGTCTTCTTAGAGGCGTTTCATTAGAATAATTTTTGCATCATGCTGTTGTTATTATGTATGACTCACCAGTATACAGTACAACAGACCATTTAGATATTAGTGCAATGTTTGGCAAATGTTTTCTACAAGTTTTTCATTTTCCAAACCCCTTTTCTAAGTGAGGAAATATCAAAGTCTTCTAAACAGAGGCTATGAACCTCTCCTGCCAGTTTACCACTTCATAATGCTATGTAGCTTTCAATTTCCCATGGATGTGCCTGACACTAACACTGACATCTTTCAGACATGTACTAATATTATTTTTGCGACACAACATTATTTGAGTCCAAAATTCACTCTTCTTTATATAGTTTCTACTCCCCTAAATTTGGAACAATTCCAGTGTAACATAAAGTCTTGAATTCCACATTGCACAGAGTTTTGTTAGCCAAGGAATCACCCTACCAACTGGTGAGATATTTGATAATAGTAATGTTGGACTGCACTGGTACTAGGAAAGACAGAAAAAAAGAATCAAAAAGATCTGCTCTTAATTCCACTGAGGTAGGTCAAGAAAATGCTTTTAACACAGAGAGCACAGAGAGTAAAGCAATCAAATGATCGGAAGTCAGTCAACACCTTTCCCTCCAGCACAGCCGTACATTGGAGTGGATCTTTGTTATTTACTGACATATTGCTGAAAATTAACACTGCTGCACCATCACTTTCATTCCCTCACTTTGATCATAAATAGTTCTTTGCCAGTTCAGGAGAGAAAATTGAGTTTCCTTGCACATCATCTCTACCATGTAAGGGCGCAGCCACTCCATACATTATAAAACCGAGTTACAGAGCACCTGACTATGAGTTTCTCTTAGACTCTTCCTTTCATCTCACTCTGCTTGTCCAGAAAGAGAATGTACAAGAAGAAATTTGATCACGCTCCTACATGGTGCAGTGAAACGCCACAGTAGGTCTAAGGATCCCAGCAAAAAGCAGCAATGTGCTGTTTGGATTTCTTCAGCCATATCCAACCCCAGCTGACTCAGAGCCAGTGCTTGCATTTCCTCAAACAAGATACAAGATAAGCAAACTGAATGGATGTGCAAGTTCACTAGATGTGTGAACCAATCTGAAAGTTGCAACAAATCTCAGGTTTCGCAGCAATGATTTCACTGGGGCTGACTATAGTTTCATTAACTGTGCTATATTGCAGACAAATATCCCAATCAATTCTTTAATACCCTTCTCACTGTTATTGCTAATGTGCTTCATCCAACGGTGTGAAGATCCAGGCTTAGTGCACAAGAGTGACCATAAACCTTTCTTTCCACAGGTCCTGTAGAGAACCTGATCTACATCATTCTTGCTACTAGTTGTCACTGCACATTGCTGACCTTCCCACTTACGCTCAAACTGAAGGGTGGCTTTGTGAAATAGATACATGTTCACTGGGGATTAAGACAAAACTCCTAAACTCATCTGCAAGCATCAACAGAATGAGCTTTGAACCGTAGGACACCAGAGGTGAAAAGCCAGCCTTTTGTCTTATTAGCTATCCAAATTCTACTGGTTTTCTTCCCTGCAGTAAACAGCCTGTTCAAATCAAACAGAATTGCTCTGCTATTTCCAGTGATGCGTCCCCGTTGTGCTCAGTTTCAGCCATAGCTCAGGAGTGTTCCACCCTCCCTCCCTGCAAAGGGACAGCATTTATTTTTGTAGCCTAAGAATCAAGCACTAAAATCATCAATTGTACATAAAGTTCCTCAGTACAAAGTTTCCCATAGACATCTTGGACATGTAGGAGAAGAAAGAGGGAAGAGCATGGAGAAGAGAGAGGATAAAGTTCACGATCTTTTTCCTGTAGAGGTCACAGGTGACATAGGATAAAGACTGTACTTCCAAACAGTCTGTATTTCCAAAGCATTCCTTCCTCCCTTTTTAACTCTATCACATTCACTTCTGTTTAAAGGATGCCTATACTGGAATGCTGTACAGTAGTATTTTGGATAGTGGAGACCACAGTAGCTCAGGAATGGGCGGTGATGAGCCAGCTGGCAGGGTTTACTAGCCTGGGAACCGTGGTCTCACGCAGCCATCTAGACCACTGTCAGAACCAAGCTAATGTATGACTGTTTCTACATGCTGCACAGATCCAGCTGCTCTGATCTGTGATAGCTCTTGACATGATAGACCATTGCAGAGGACAGGTATTGTCTTCATGATCCTCAATCCGTGTTTCCAGTTGCTTCCTTCATCTTCCCCCATTGCCCCATTTTATTCCATCCATGAAGAGATTTCACAATTACGCGCCTCTTCCCCAGTTCCTGTTCCACATCCTACATCTTAGCATCCCTGGTAGCTCTCTTTTTAGATTCTGGTGTTTGTTTGCCAACCAGATGAAAGCCAACAGCTTCTCAGTATTAGTAATTCACTTCCTTTGGTCCAGCTGAGAGCTATAGAAAAGCTAATGCCTAACTAGGAGCTGGGTAGAGCAATAACCTGTTGATATTCTACATATGACACAAAGTGACTGAGTAATTAACATGCATGGGAACTTTATAAAAAAATGTGGAAACATTTTTAGTATTATTAAGCTTTACAAACCAGGCTTGCAGCTGGGTTAAATTTGGGGTTTAAATCAATTTAGTTATTAAGGATTTCTGGACTGTGAGAGCAGCTTCCAACTAGTGATAGAAGATTTGTACAGCTTCCTTCTTGCTACCTATGGAAAGTCCATATTTCTGTTAACTCTTGTTAATGATTGATGAGACCAATTTCCCAGACATAGCTGTTTTAATTATTTTTTGCAATGGTTCAGTTTGCATGCCAATTACCAAGTTCTGAAGTGAAGAAGGGTTTGTGTGCTTGAAAGCTTCTCTGCTTTTTTTTCCAATGACCTCACTGGTGCAGTAAAAGCTATTACCTCTCTCAGTAAACCTAACTTGGCTTATATGCTTAGACTGTCACTGTTACAACAACATTATTACTATACTTTATTTATATCAGAAACTTACTTCAACGTGAATTTTATTTTACCATAGATTTCCTCCCAAACTTCCATTTTCCTTTGTTTTAGTATACAAGGGGTGTCTGTCTGTGTTTCTGAGATGAATCTGAAATGGTCTCACCAGAATTAGTGCTGCTATCCGATCACTACACAGGTGTAACTGAATTATCAGCCTTTAAAGCCACCTGGCAAAACCTCTTATTGCTGGTAACACTTTGTTCCTTGACAGTCAGCAGCTCTCAAAGCATGTCATGGAGGAAATTATGGTGGAGAGGATGCTCAGCTGATTGACCCGGATGCTGAGAGCTGGGAACAGACACATAATCTTGTGCCCGTCACTGGAATGTGAGGCCTCACACCACCTCGGCATGCCTCCTCACACCACAGCCACTGCAGCACAGGACTCAATTTCCATTTTAATTACACAATCTTTTATCGGTACTTGCCTATAATAAGCAGATAAAGTCCTTCATCTCTGTTTAACAGTGGATAATTCACTCATGTCTGCTAGCACTGATACTGTCTTTTCCAGGGGCCAGAACTCAAGGTATTTGCACAAGTTCCCACTTAGTGCCCACATTGACAAATGCCCTGTGAAAACAAAGAAGGAAAGGAGTGAATTTAAGGCAATTAGGGGCTTCTAGTGTTTTCACAAATCACCATTAAAGAAATACCTTTTCCTGCTCAGGTATTTTCTTCTTCAGTCTTTGGTTCTCATGCTTTTCAAAGACACCGTTTAGTCAGACTATTATTTTTAAGGCACATTGTCTGATTTGGTATTTTCCAGATGTGTTTTTTTATGCAGTTCTGCTTTTGCCAGGCCACTGTACTGGCTTCCACCAACAGGGCTGAAACAACCAAATATTGTTGCACTTGCATAATATTGAATTAATCCCATTTTTTTCATCTGTTCGTCTAAGACAAATGAATACTCTCATTTGAGGACTCCTGGTATCATGTTCAGATGTATCTGAGTTAGCTTTGACTTAATTAGCTAACACATCAGTATATACTTATGTTTCAACATCACTAACAGCACAGCCCAGGCAGTTTTGCGCGGAGGCTATGCACAGTCTTTCAGGACTGTGTAAAGACACAGGCAGTAAAGTGCATGTTCTGCAATTCCTTATGCTTGAAAAATGGCACTAGGTTGGTCACATCCACTTGTTTGTGATGAGTTTTATTGCCTAACTCCTCCTTTTTGAAGTTCTTTTTTATTTTCAGCTGTCCTAAGAATGATGACTATTTCATGAAGATTATTCTCAATTTCTTGCTTGTAGTTGTCTTGTGCTTTTCTTTTGTTTAGAAACAAGCAAACCATATTAGCTGTAAGAGTCATGTTTTTGTCAAAATTTGATAACAAGTTCTCCCTCTCAAATGCTAGGGGGAAAAAATAAACTGGAGCCCTGTAATGCCAGCTGTGCTGTTATCTTAACTTTCCTTGGATCGCTGTAGTAAGAAGAACACTTAAAGCTCTAATCTTCTTAAAAGAGAAGAGATCTTCCTATCTTATTCTACAACAATCTTATGAAAATTGCAGGATGACAAATATTTAACTTAGTTTTATAATTTTAAATTATATTATTGCCATGTTATTTCACTGTGATTCATAAAGTCCTCCCAATTAATTTTCTTAATCTATTACTAAACAGCACTGTGCATTTGATGGTACTGAGAACTGAAAGAAAGCTTTGTTCTTTTTTTCCACAATCTGTTTAAAGTCTGAAAGGTATTAACAACATAATGGAAGTTATACAGATGGATTTTCAGAGACTTCAACAAAAAAAGGACTAAGTCATCCATGATTGATCAAAGGGATAACTGAATTTTCCCCATTAAATCTTGAAAGACAAAAGCTTGATATCCAGTATCTTACTGAAGTATTGACTCTAAAGGAATAATTTTCCTACTGTTACACTGATGAAATACTGTTAAATTCTAAATCAATATGAGTCTACATTTTTTTTGTTTGTTTGGCATTAGTCTTCCCATAACATGTAGCTACTATCAGGGTGAAATAAAGGCAATGCCTTCTTATTAAATGGATATGCTTTTCAGTTTATCCCAAGGTTTCTTATTTGTCATCTGCTGGTATGTAACTTTCATGGATTGTCACCATTGGATAGGGAAGTATACATTTAGGTATTTTAAAATCTTTTGCTGTGTAGGAATTCCTCTAATTTTGGATAATTTTTTTTGCTCCTTATAAAAAATTCTTCATACTACAAATATCTGTCTAATAATGATGTTCACAGAACTGCACAAGATACTACATTAACACATGCAGAAGATAATAAAATTATCTTTTCTCCATAAGGTAAAACTTCTGTGTTGAGCCTCAGATCATATTCAGTTTTTTGTTACTGTGCCATATCGCAAGAACCACCAATCTACTGTATGCATTCTCTTCAACCTAGAGTATACAGTTGTTTTGCTATTTCTAAAGAATCATGGCTAGTTGCCACAAATTTGGTCAGCTAAGGCAGAGTCTCTAATACTGTCATTGGGGAAGGTTTTGTTTAGTGCAGCAGTCAATTCATTTATGATTTGAATTAATATGAGTATCTATTTTGTAGACAATTTCGGTAATGATCATGGAAGAGAGAGTGAATTCTTTTTTATTTTTTTTTTTCTTGAGGAGGCTGAAGGACTAAGAAGCTCATCTTATCTCAGCCAAATTAAGGGCAGGACTGACTCCACTAGAAAGATTAAAAAAAAATGCATGCAGCGTAATCTTTCAGGAGGGCAGCAACAACCATTGGTTTGCTTATCAGTTAGGACAGTCATATTAGAGAGAAGTGATTTATTTCTTTCTCATATTAGGAAATGTTAAGGTAGATGGAGAGGGCATCTACAGCATCAGCAAGGGAAATACCAAATATGGCACAGGCCATGGAGGTCGCTGGACGTTGGAGTTGTGAGATTAACATCATTTTGGAGCTGGTTCCTCATACAAGAGATTTCCTGACCGAGCTGCTGGAGAAGTTTCAGGTCCTGGAAGTGCAAATGAAGACAGCAGTAGACCTCAGACAGAGTTTTAGGGATGTGATAGAAAGCCGAGATTATTTGCAGATCCTGGCATACAAGAGGACCCAAAAGGAAAATTTATATAGAAGGAGACCACTGGCATTATGTGACTATGGGGAGAATGCCTGGCTGTGTGCAAGATAATCCAAGCACTGGAGTAGGCTCACTCCATTAAGGAAAATATCAGCAGCATGATATAATGGGATAGCTAGAAAGAAGAACAGAACTAGTCTGAAGTGAACAGACAATGAGACAATAGAAGCCTGCAGAGACAGCGTCCAGGAGCGATAGAATGCTCCAGAAATGTTCAAAGACAAGATGAAGTACAGAAAGAAATATGAGCAGAAGAAAGAATACCAAAGAGAAATAGACGTGTCTCTTGTCAGTGCCAGTGCTTCAGTAGAGCCTTATTACTGAGCGAAATAAGTAGGCATGTTATGAAAGAGAATCAAAAAAGATGCTGTCTTCTGGGGAACACGGACACATTAGGTAGACTCAGTACTGAAGAGGAAGCTGACATAAAGAGGATAAAGGTCACCAGTTGCTCTTCACATCAGAGCAGGCAGTTACGTTCTTGCTATAGACAAGAAACTGGTTAATCTGATGGGGAAATATAGTCAAGGAACAGAAGACTTGGGCATTATTTCTGTCCTGAAAGAAGGAGAAAAAGGATTCAAGATTTTTTAAGGTGATTTCCTGGTGATTCAAACATTCATGAGTACAACAACTTTTCTTCAATGAGATTGAATTTTACATTACTTTTCCAAAAGAGCATAAGCCAGGTAATTTCCAGAGAAAGTCGAGAGAGTCTCAGATAACCTCTACTCCCTGTACAAATACCACGAGAAGCTGAAACAATCTATATGCTGTATCATATGACTCTATATCAAAGATTCAGCTGCGAGGAAAGGAACACATAAGAACGTGCATATTCTAGTTGCGAGCTCAGGTTTGGGTTGGTGGAAACCACTGAAAGGTTTTGTGCTCACAAAGAGACTGAAATTCTTGGAAAGGCTGTGAAGCCAGACATTGCAGGACAGGTGAGAAAATGGAGGAAAGGTAGGGCTAACTGGAATGAAAGCATTCATGCATGCAGAAAAGAGAAGTGAGGGAGGTGGTTGTGCTGGGTATTCGTAAAGTAGTTGATGAAATCAATTACACAGTGGCAGCAGGGGTAAAATTAAATATTTTCTGATAAAAAAATTGTCCCTAAGAATAACGTTAAGAACAGTATTACAGACTTTTCAGAGCTGAATATGAGTCTAGCTAATAATGAGAGAAATACATACAAAGAAATGGTGTCATTAGAGGAAATTTCAGCTTCTCAAATACATGCTGGGAAAAAAAAAAAACACAACACAAAAAACCCCAAGGCACTCAAAGCACCAAATGTGATAAGGCCCAGGCATCTGGGATATTATATTTAGCAAAATTTTTGACAGTCAGTGAGATAGTAATGCTGTTTTAGATTTGGATTTCATGAGCGGGAAAAAACTCATAGAATCAATGCTCATAGAAAATAATCCTGGATTCAGTAAATATGATAGATTTTGATTTTCTGAACTGAAAGATAGAAAAATTAAGACAAAATAGTGTATGACTTTCTAAGTGTAAATGTAAAGAAAAAGAGGAAGTTAGTTTGCAAGGCTGGTTGGAATTAAACTCAAGGATCTCATTGGGAAAGGGGTAGAATTTCTTTAGGTCTGCAGTGCAATACTTTGAGTTTTTACTAGGTAAGAGGGAAAAAATAGCAAAGAAGAAATACGATTCCCCTGGAAAAATACAGCAAAGGAATGGACTAGCAAGAAAATTATATTTTTATAGTTAAAATGTACAGAAAAGAAAAATGTAAAAGAAACTGAGGAGGGACTTGAATGGAAAAATAAAAAAAATGCTATAAGTATAGGAATATGGAATAAACTTCAGGCACTTTTCGTTAAATATCTTCTGTACCTCAATTTTGGAGGCCAAGACTTTAAGCCAGATGGTCCCTTCAAACTCTCCCTCTCCTTTCCACTCAATTTCTACACTTTCTGTCTGGCAATATGAGAAGAAAAATAGTGGAAAATTAATTCTAACATTAGCTAGCTTTTGTCTCTGTGTCTGGCCCCATTAAGTCAGCCTGCAGATGTGAATGTACCAACAACTTAGAATAATGTTGCTAGCAGCATTGCCAGGAAATACTCTCCTATTTAGGGACAAAAGGTTCTTTTTGATGCTAATTAATCCACTAACTATTTAGCAGAGTTGTCTGCGTGATAACAATGGCTCAGGTGCACAGCACAGCAGCTGCATGAAATCCTCACCATGCCTCTCTTTCAGGCAGACCCAAAAGGCTCAACCATGGTTGTCAAAAGGCAGATTTTGAGGTGCTTCTGTATTCACAGAAGTTTCACAAAGCTGAGTCCTGTCTTTTCTTCTTCAGTATGCACGGTAGCTGTGTCAATGAAATGGACATCACATGCACCAACTGGCATCCATCCTCATATCATTGGTAGAAAAAGGGTCTTGCCTACCTGCTGTGATTCTAAAACCTGGTCATTTCTCACCAACACATGGTTCAACCCAGTCTTACCACGTAAAACTTGTCTTCGTAACAGTTAACAGGGAGACTTTTAAAAGTCAGCCATTTTGACCACTCCCACAGAATATCAAAAGCAGATATAATTCTACGGATTTGTGATTCAGATTAGCAAGTGCCCAGAAGTACTTTTGATTGACAAGAGGACTGTGTATCTTCCCCTTACTGAAATAAGCACATTATTTATGTTACTCATCAACTGGGAAGCTACTACCTCCAGCTACTGTAAATTTATGCAAGTATATAGATTTTTTCTTACAGTTACAGTGATCAGGAGCATAACAGCAGTTTTCCGGAACTAATACTCTTTCCAGATACAATCCGCATGCACCGTATGTTCATAGTCTTCATCATTAGTAGACAAGGCCCAGGCTGCTAGACTGGATTTATTTCAAGCACCCTTCTGTATTTCACCAAAGATATGGTGGTCAGTAAGATGGATACATTTCAGAGACTTTAGAGTGAAATTAGTTCTAGCTCAAGTAGGATTTTAGGAGTGGACAGAGGCCTGACAGACCCCCAAAACACAGTATGAAAAGCTTTATGAAAAATATAGGTGGTTATTAAGGAAATGTCTCATTCTGCCTTGGAGAGTTTAAAGAAAGACCCTCTCTAATTAATAACCCCCCTTCAGTTTCTATTTTTGTAGATTCAGCAGTAGTTGACTGTACTGGCAAATCCATGACTTCAATTATTATGCCTATTAAAAAAATGGCTGGAGAAAACCTTCTTTTAAAAATGTAGTTCGAAATGACAGCTGCTGTTACATTGTGCGATTTACCCCCAACACAATATCTAAAACTGAAACTGCATTTTAAGGTGTGATGTAACCAGACACCTCAGACAATGGAAGATCATCTTCATTAGTGCTGTATTCTTGATTAGTCCCTTCAGTGAAAGAAAGGATCATAACTGATATTTACAAGTGAATAAAAGCATTAGCTAGATAACAGAACACATAAAAATACATTTTTCTGTCCTTCTGCCTAAACAGACAATAAATAACTTTGAGATAAAAAGTCACTAACGTTTAAAAAATTGTTGATTTGTTTTAGGGAATAGATCCTGTGACAATCACTCCAGAAAAGGAATATCACCTCTGCTGGAATCTACCACCTCTATTCATATTTGATATGCAGTGAGACTATATACAGCAGAAAATACTCCCAGTGAGTGGAAGTGTTTCCACTGCCCCTTGACCTTTATGTTTACCATGGACAAATCGAGATGAACAACTTTCCTCTGAAAGTGCATCTGCTGCAAAATATTTACCACTGATTTATATAACTTTTTCTTTTTTTTTTTTAATGCATTATCATTATCATCATAACTTCTTTTTCTGGACTGTCTCAGAGGCCCTGAATAACAATGTACTATGATTCCAAAAGTGTTGTCTTAATGTTGACAACTGATGTTTCCAGTATCTGGCTTCCCAGAATACTTATACAGTTATCCAAATCTCCTGGGTCAAGGTTTGCTCTGTTAGCATATGTCCATTCATTTAAGTCCGGAAAAAAATTACCATTTTCAGCAACATCATCCTGAAAGCACAAGGATGAAGCTGAGAGCAGAATGTGGCTCCACACGGAAACTGAATTTTATTAATAATATTTTTACAGCCAAATTCATTTGTGGCTGAAAACACTCAAAGTAGAAATGGTTGGAAAAAAAATCCACCCTTGATAATTCCCCTCTGTCTTTTGTCAACAGTTGAATGCTACTGAGATTTTTCCATGTTTGTAGATTTTGGATGGCATATGTTTTTTCTAATAATATTCTCTATTGTAGTACTACAGCAATTCTTTTGGTTTTCATTCTTTACATGATATGAAGGAAAGCTGTCAGGAGTAAAATTTAGCATATTTTGTACGTGCACTCACTTGTACACATTTCATAACCTCAGGAAGAAAATGTATTTGCTTCTGTCCTGCTAGTGAGTGGTGGGAGGTTCAGATTTTTTTTCCTCCTAGCATTGAATAGTGCTTTTTGAAACAAGAAACACAGAATTTTGCATGTATGCATTCTGCACTTGTTAATTGTTTGCCATCAAATCCAGGCTAGCTGACATAGGTTTGACATTATTCATGTCCAGGATTCTGCATTGGAATAGCTATTCATACTTAAGGTAAATTTCTGAATGGGTCTTTCGCTGCAAACCTCTTGCTGCTATATTGCCAATGCTCACTAGAAGCCAGTTGAATTAATCTCAAGCACAGCAGAAGCTTCTGTAATGCCATATGAAGAATTTGTCACAGTGACATTCTTGATTCTTTCTGACAGTTGAATGACACACAGCATTGCTAATTCACAAAGTAATGCTGGGCACTTTTATGCAATGTGACTTCTCATCTTCCCCACAATTGCTTGCTCACATATTTTGTTCCATATTAAATTACTCATATGCATAACTGATATAATCTCCTTTCTGCATTCACATGTGTCTACAAGATTAGTTATTATCCTGTCTGGAATGAAGTCTGGACTCCTCTCTTACAATTAAACAATTATTCTGGCATTTTATATCTCCCTACATTAGGTGCAAAAGAACACAGTACGAAAATTGCTCTAACCTATATTAAGGGAGCTTTCCTAATGTCCATTCCATTACCCTTCTATTCTGGATGAAAGCTAGATGTCCTGGGCTATGTCCAAGTAAAACAGAGGTGGTGATTACTGGCAGGTGCTTATATATGACACAATCAGTATATTTTATTAACGTCTTCCCTTAGCTTGATTTCCTGAAGGTAAAATTTTGGCCATCTTTAGCACATGATGTGAGATCCATTTTTGTCTTCTTTAATGAGCACAGTGTCTGGGACTGCCCTGGCAACTGATCTCTAAGTCTTCCCTCATAGCCCCTGTGGTGTGGCTTATTTGATAGCAGAGCAGACGCATGATCCATGTGATACACTGGAGAACGTTGAACCTTGGAGAGCATTATTTGTAGTCACATCTGAGGAAAAAATTGTGACACACTTCCCATGAAGATTTGCTTAGCTTTCAAGGCATGTCCAATTCCATTATTTCTGCAGGCTGTGTTTATATGTCTCTCAGGTATTCGAGTAATTTAAATTAATGACAGAAGTGAGCCCAGAACCACCATGTTCTAAGTGAGCGTTGCAGCCTAACAAAGAAAGAGGGGCTTCGTATTAACAAGGTCTGGTGAAGAGGCAAAGAGATTCGAAGAGCCCTGCTTAATCGATCCAGGGCCAGAAAATATCAAGCCATGGCTAGACACCTATATACAAAATAAAAATGGGTTGGGTTTAGAATATTCACTATGAACTACTCTTAAATCAGCCACAGATGCAGACCTCTCATGTGGATTGCTCAGCTGGGTTTGAATGACAGCATACAGAGGAAAATCACAGCGTGTGCTTTCAGCAGCCTCCAGCCTGTAGAGGAAGTATCTGCTAGGTATGTTCACAGCAGCAATTTGTGACAAATGATGCGCCCATTACAAACTCCTTGCTCTCCAGGAAGAACAAGGCAGAGTCAGGCATGTGAGAAATCATGGTCTCCTCAGTCACAGCATAGCGGGCTTGGTGCTGAGTGAGAGGGTCTTGTGTATGGCCTGGAGGGTCTCTACAGCAGTGGAATACAGGCTTGACTCTAGATACCAATGAACTCTGGTACCGAGAAGCATTTTCCAGCTCTCAGGTCTGCAACAAATGAAGAGTCCAGGTGGCATGTCAGGACAAATCCTTCAATTGTGTTATTCCTCTTTTTCCATCCTTTCTCCCCAAGTCTACCCTTCCTTTGGAAGTGAATACCATAGTAGGGACATTTCTGTCAGCCCCTTGGTCAGCCTCTGCCCCATAGTGAGTGAGACAAGTAAGTTTTGGCTAATCAGGGTTTAAACTGAGGTTTTACACTGTACACTAGAGACATCTCTCTGTCTCTAGAATGGTTACTTATGGTTCTAATGGCATATTTATGGTTTCTTTTAGTTAATCATATTAATCCATCCACCTGTTTGGAGCAAAATGCCAACAGGATCAAAATCGATCCTGAAAATGTCTGGTCATGGTGGAGAAGACAGGGGCTCTGATTCCACCTGATAGCATCTGACATGTCTGGGCATTAGAAGTCTCAGCAGAGCGTATTCCAACTGCACCACGTTACCTCAAGACTCAAACCCCAGAGCTGCCGCCTTGTCTCTGTGATGGCTGCCTTAGCATTTGTACTTGACAGAGATTTCTGACTCTGACTAAAAATCAGCTATTGAAAAACACATGGCTTCCACAGATGGTCTAGTAAAGCCAAAGAATCTTCTTTCTCCAAGAGTTTCTGCCAATCCCACCAAGGCTATGTGTGACAGATGCAGTTACAGTTGAGATACTTTTTAGTGGTTGCTATATTTTCACTGTCGGCACCAGTCCCTACTGTGCCGCCACATGTAAGTTTTCAGTGGCTTGCTTTGTACAGTGTAAAGTTCATCAAAGGCAAAGTCATGTCGTGATGAATGAATAATGTCCTCATGGCACATGGTACTCCGCATTTTGTTTTTGTTCTCAATGAGTAACTCCTGTAAAGGGATTTTTCTAATGTGCTATATTTGTATAATAGGCTTCTCATGGCAGTTTTGAACACATGTAGTCAATTTAATTGATTATGCTCCTATTAAAAATAGTCATACACCAGTGACAGTCCTGACAGCCCATCTGTAAACAACAGAAGCTGTTTAAGCCCAGCTCTATAATATTAATTTGTAAAACACTACTTGTGGCTGCATATGAATCTCCCAAGCGAAGTCCTCACACATTCACTGTACCTGATGCATTAGGGGAATGGACATGATATTCTCCTCTAGAAACATTCCAAGCATGAGGAGCACCTTTCCAAGGCAGGAGCCTGTGATAAAAAGAGGTGCTTTGGCTTTGCTTTGCTGGCTGGTAGCCTTACACTTGCAGAAGCACAGGCTGGTGATTGCTGCAGCATATGCCCGCTACAAGCATTGCCCTTTCCCTTTGGCCATTTCCCACTCCCCATGCCAGCAGTGAGCAGAAGGGCAGGAATACAAACACTTTCAGCTCTGTTGAACTGTCACGAATTCCCCTTACATTATGGTGATCTTTCTGGGCCAAATAAACAGACTATTTATGGGAAATTTGACTGGGATGTAGCACAAAGTAGGTACACTGTAACAGCAAAACCCAAGTATCAACTCCACAGCTCTCTCAGGTACAATATCACTTTCTTAAGGGAGAAAAGATGCCACAGAAAGAAAGGGCTGGACTCTGAACAGCTTTAATTTGACAGTTCCCTTGTCACTACTGGAACAACAATTATTTACTCTGGCTGAAGGTGTAGGACACTGAATTCTTCCTGGAATAACAAATTAAAGGTTTTTCCCCCTAATCTAATTCCTTCTTCCCTCTTAACTCTCCCTTCACTCTACAGCTTCTGTTTTGAGAAGGTTTTAAGGCTTATTGCAGATAAAATGCAAGTGCACAGACTCAAAACGAAAATTTGATTTCAAGTACTAAGCAAGCACACGTGAAAACATACCTCTCTGATCCCTGAACATAAGCTAAGGGACCAGCCACACTTTTGGGCCCAAGCCTTAGAGATGCTATGTATCTGTGAAATTCACTGAAACAAAATGAGTCAACAGTAATTTCCAGGCTCTAGCTTTTATTTCCAAAAATAACTGTGTGAGGTGATGTTGTAATTTCTCTCCAAGACATTTTTCATTGTCGAAGAAAGCCACAGTTCAGTCGCATTCTCTAAATTTCCAGTTTTCAAATTAATTTTGGTTCTTTGAAAATGTATTTGACAAAACTCCTGTGCATGATTTATCTGAACTAAATAGCAGGAAACGTACCTCATATTTAAAGGAGGTCCTTCAACCCCTGTCGGGAGGTACTGACTGATACTGTAGTATGGATCAATACCTCTATTACAAGTACAGTATGAAGGGATAAGCCATTTCCTTGGTATTTTTTTACATTTCTATTCTTTCTGAATACTATGGAGCTGTCACTTATTACTTACAGAGGCACTAGATACAATATGTATTTGTATAGATCTGTTTTTGGTTTTGTTTTGCTCACACAAACATACCAGGATAAACCAGGCAAGCTTTTCATTTTTTTAAGAAATTGGAGCACATATTTCTTTATTTTGACTTACTAATTTAAAAGCATCAGACAATTCACCACAAATCACCACTGTTATATATCATTATGCTTAAATCCACTTTAGCTATTGTAGGGGCTCATTCGTCCATTAAAGGCTGACTTCAATGCATACGAATCCGGCACTTACAATTTCTGCTTCCTTCTCTCTTTCAGTAATGACTTCATTATGAACCTTTTCATGGTGTAGTATTATTCAGAGTAAAAAAACTTTCCAATATATGTCCAACAGTTGCTGCAGACTATCATCACAGCATATGAAAACTATTATGTTTTAAAATGTTTATAGACAGAAGTGACCTGAATTCGTGCATCCCAAGCAGCCCCTAAAAGACAGTGAAGCTCTGTATACTGAAATCGTGTGGTTGCAACAAATATCTAAAATGCTATGTATGTGTGGTATTATACCTATTGGTTTAATCATTTTGCTGAGACTTGCCAAGAACTCTAAAGGTTCCTCTTATTTCTTTTCTTTTCAGAAGCAAAACTTTTTTCTGTAATATAAAACTTATATCATGTGTATCAAGATAAACCTGAATAATTGACAGCATATTTTGTTAGTTAGCTGGTTGGATTTTGCTTTGTCAATGGTCTGTGACACCTAAGACTGCTACAGGGCATGTGATACATGCTGACTGGGCAAAAAGAGTATTTTCTTTATGTCCATCTAGATGTTTTACTCAACACAGCATTCATTAAAGCTCATATGTTACCTACACTTTGCCATTCAGATTTCTATTTACTTTTTGGTACTTAGCCCCCACCCTTCCACTTTAGGCCCCTGCCACATTTAATTACCCAACTCATCTGTCAGAGGGCTGCACTTTCTGTTTTTTTAGTTGAAAGCTTGCCCACAAGTTCTCCCTGAAAGCATACTTATTGAAAACTAAGCCAGTATTTTATACAAACACCTCTGGCAGAGGTGTTGCTTGAAGGTTGCTGCCCAAGGACTGGAGCAGCCGATCAGCCAGCTGGCCACGCTGGCTGTACTGAGATGAGGGTTCTCAAAGGTGCCCTAGAGCTGGACACTCAGATCCCAGTTAAAATATTGTTTGGGGCATGTATTCGGGTTTTTTTTTCTCCTTCAAAACTACAGACAAAGTGATGTATTTAATCAAAGTTAATTCTGAAGGTCTGTGTACACACAAATAATGCCAGTGTATATAAATGGATGCCTTTAAATGAGTTTATGTAAATTTAGCTGGCTTTAATAACCTTGTCAAGGAACAGTATTTGTTCTTCTACATCCAGCCCCACCAGTTGAAGGGGTTACTTCCTCCTTGCTCCTCATTACTCCTGAATATCTGACAGGGAAACTGGTCTGTCCTAGCTGACATCTCACGCTCCTGTGCCAGAAGGATTTTTCCTCTCCTCTCCTACTGCTTGTTCACTCCTGCCTTGTAGCTCCATCACCACTGTATCCATCTCCTTTCTGTGCCTCTCCAACAGCTGTTCTTCCTGCTCTCTCACCCCTCTGAAGTCTTTTGTCCTATGGCAAAAGTTTTTGCTGAGAAGGGGTAGGCTCTGGCATTTTCAGCTGCACCATCTGCTATCTAGGGATTCCTTGACAGGCTGGAGAAAGGGGCCAGCAGAAACACCGTAAAGACCAAGAAAGAGAAATGCTAAACTCTGCACCTGGGGAGAAACAACCCCATGCACCATTACAGGCTCTGGACTGATTGGTTAGAAAGCAGATTGACAGAGGATGCCTTGGGAGTCACACAGAATCACAGAATCACAGAATAGTAGGGGTTGGAAGGGACCTCTGTGGGTCATCTAGTCCAACCCCCCTGCCGAAGCAGGGTCACCTACAGCAGGCTGCACAGGACCTT
>Ga0065711_1037038_pt1 | contig 20272 bp, 15 predicted proteins | sample Hoacrofraction12_FD_59098 | JGI IMG/M metagenome (GOLD analysis project Ga0065711, IMG submission 59098) | Hoatzin crop microbial communities from Cojedes, Venezuela - Epithelial fraction 12 v2 (version 2) | ecosystem: Host-associated > Birds > Digestive system > Esophagus > Crop | place... | reverse complement strand
CTGCCCCGACTGGGTAAGGGCGAGCAAGCTCGCCAGTTAAAAGGTGGCACGGCAAGCCGTGCAGTGAGAGGTGGCATCGGCTCGCCGATGCAGTAAAAACACTCTGTTAAGAGCAGTCCAGGCAGGGCCTGGTTTATCCTAAAGAAAATATAAAAGAGCTAATCGACTGTGTCGGTTAGCTCTTTTTTAATTGTCAATTGTCAATTATCAATTGCAATAAAGCCTCCGGCTTTATTGCACAATCTTGAACCTTACTCTGAATGTCTTTGTAATTTCATCCCAATTGGTGCCGAGCATTTCGAAGCGCCCTATTTGCGAGGTGCTTCTCACGTGTCGTCCGATGCACGGACAAACGTCGTAGTCGCCGATTCTTACTATGCGAATGGTGTCGCTGACATCATCGGGCAGACGGCTGGCGTCGATGCCCTCTGGCAGGTGGTCACGGTCAACGAAGTCAAAGGTCACGGGGAGGTCGGCGGCAATGAGCTCATTCATCCGCTTCTCTATTTCCTTCTCTTCCTGACGCGACGGCTTATGGTCAACCACAAAGCTCATCTTGCTCTTCTTCCGCTCTATATGGGCATTGTGCGAACGCTCGCAACCAAACATCCTCACCATGGTCTGATTGAGCAGATGTTCGGCAGTATGAGCAGGCGGAAATTCGTCCTTATGATGCTCGTTGAGCACAATTTTATCTTCTTCCATCTCTTTGAGTTCAAATTTAAAAATCTTCACGTTATAGGGTTCCACGGTCATCTCCACTGGCTCGTCGGCCTTTAGTTTCACCGTCATCCACTCGCCGGTGAGCAGCTCCACCGCATCAACCGTCTGCTCCATAATACCGAGGTATTCAAAGGCATGACCGGGAATCACCACCGCGTCGTTGTGCATCTCACCGCTGAAATTAGCCACCACAAGCAGCAGCTCTTCATTGAATTTCCGCAAGAACGCATATTCGTGATGAGGGTCGAAACGGCCGGTGTTGTTGTTAACATACATCAGGTCGAAAAACTCACCGTCGCTGACACATTTCTCCGTGCGTGCGAGTTTGAGTACACGGGTGTAAACCTGATTAAGCGTCCACGAGCGGTTGGTCCAGTGCTTTTTAGGCAACGTATGGGTGGCTGCCAACTCCTTGCCCTCTCCGTTGAGGCTCGAGATAGCCCAGTAGTCGAAGATGGTGGTGCGGCCGTCGATACCGCTGAAGCCTTCCTTGTCCATGCCTCTCTCGCCATATTCCTGACCGGCATAGAGCATAAACGGGTTTTTCTGCATCATCACGCTCACCACGAAACCAGGAAGTCCTTTGCGTGCCTCGCCGGCGAAGAAGTCGGAGGCTATGCGCTGCTCATCGTGGTTCTCCAAGAAATACAGCAGATGGTTGCCCAAGTAGTCGGTCTCTTGCCAACGGCGGGTTATCTCTGCCGTGTCGCCTCCGCAGATGGCATTGCGCATGGTGTCATACATGCCCACCTTGTCGTAGAGATAGCTGAAGCCGCTTTTCACGAAGGCGTCGTAAAGCCCCGGATTATACACCTCGCCGATGAAGAGCAGGTTTTTGTTCTTCTCCCTCACCCGTGGTATCACCCAGTTCCAAAACTCCACCGGCACCATCTCTGCCATGTCGCACCTGAAGCCGTCCACGCCTTTCGACTGCCAAAAGAGCAGTATGTCGAGCATCTTTTTCCATGTGTCGGGTATCGGGTGGAAGTGTGTGCTGCGCCCACCGGCATCGCAATAGTCCACGCCGTAGTTGAGCTTCACCGTCTCATACCAGTCGTTCACTCCCGGCCAGGAGTCGAAGCGGTCATTGCCGGTGGCCTTCGCCGGAAACTCATAGTAGGGCATCAGCGGCTGCTTAGTGCTGGCAGAGCTCTCTTCGGCGTCCTTCTCCAAAATCTTGTTGAGGGTGTTGGGCACATGCAGTTCCTCGCCCACACAATAGTAGAAGTTATTGTCTTTCGAGAAGCCCTTGCTGTTGTCGTCATCCTCGCCGAGGTCTCTCACGCCTGGCGGTCTCATTATAGAATGATACTCACGTGCCACATGGTTGGGCACGAAGTCGATAATCACTTTCAACCCGGTTTTATGACACCTTTGCACGAGTGCCTCAAACTCTGCCATCCTCTTGCTCACATCCACCGCCAAGTCGGGGTCGATGTCGTAGTAGTCCACGATGGCGTAGGGTGACCCGGCCCTGCCCTTAATCACCTCCGGGTGGTTGCGCGGGATACCGTAATGGCTGTAGTCGGTGGTTGTGGCATGGCGGATGACTCCTGTGAACCACACGTGGCTCACACCCTTCTCCTTGATGCCTTTGAGCACCCTTGGCGTGAAGTCATTTAATTTGCCGCATCCGTTCTCACGTATCGACCCCCATTCCTTGCGGGTCATATTGTGATTGGAATATAGCCGGGTAAATATCTGATAAATAATAATCTTATTCATCACTGCTCTCTTAATATTCTGCGGCATAGCGTCAACAAAGTCAAAGCAATCCGCAGCCCTTTTCGAATCTTTATACGCCGGAACGGCGTAAATTAATTCTCAATTCTCAATTCTCAATTCTCAACTTTTATGATTCCATGTGCTGACACTTCGCGGTTAATCTTTCCGATCATTCCCTGAAGGGCCTTGCCCGGTCCGCACTCTGTGAAGTCGTCGGCTCCGTCGGCAATCATGTTCTGCACCTGTTGTGTCCATTTCACAGGCGAGGTGAGTTGTGCGATAAGGTTTGCTCTTATCTCCTCGGTATCGGTATGCGGTTTTGCGTCCACATTCTGATACACCGGACATTTCGGGGTGTTGAAAGTTGTCTTTTCTATAGCCTCTTGCAACTCGTCTTTTGCGGGTTGCATCAGCGGTGAGTGGAAAGCGCCTCCCACCTTCAGCGGCAGGGCTCTCTTTGCTCCGGCGGCTTTGAGTTCCTCGCAAGCCTTGTTTATAGCCTCCACGCTACCGCTGATAACGAGCTGGCCGGGGCAGTTGTAATTGGCTGCCACGCACACATTGCCGTCGCCATTATATTTTGCGCACACCTCCTCGATTTTCTCATCGGGCAGTGCGATGATGGCTGCCATAGTGCCAGGCTGTTTCTCGCATGCTTTCTGCATTGCCATGGCACGGGCATATACCAAGCGCAGACCGTCCTCGAAGCTCAAAGCTCCGGCTGCCACGAGTGCGCTGAACTCTCCAAGAGAGTGACCTGCCACCATCTCTGGAGCAAAGTCATCACCCATGCACAAAGCGGAAATAACACTGTGGAGGAACACTGCAGGCTGTGTAACCTTGGTCTCTTTCAACTGCTCGTCGGTGCCTGCAAACATAATGTCTGTAATCTTATAACCTAAAATGGCGTCAGCCTCATCAAAGAGTTTCTTTGCCAGTTCATTGCTCTCATAAAGGTCTTTACCCATGCCCACAAACTGGGCTCCCTGACCGGGGAATACAAATGCTTTCATTATCTTTTTACTTTAAAGTTTAATTTTTTGACTTGCAAAGGTACACATTTTTTTTGAGATAACACCTTATTTATTGAAAAAGTGTTCTATTTATTGAAAAAAGTGTTCCTTTTACGTCTTATTTTGGAAAAAAAGGGAACTTTTTTTGTTCAAGAGCGAAAAAAAACGTACCTTTGCAGCGCATTTACACAAAATATAGCAGAACCGAATATAGCGGAACTGAATATAACTGACTTAAACGGAATATGTATAAAATAGGGCTCGACATAGGCAGCACCACGGCGAAAATCGTCGTCATCGACGATGCAGACAAAATGGTGTATTCACGCTATGAACGTCACAACGCACAGGTGGAGCAGTTGGTACTGCGCTACCTCGACGAGTTGTTGCCTATAGTCGGCGACAACCCCTGCTTCATTTCCGTCACCGGCAGCGTGGGAATGGCCACGGCAAAACAACTCGACGCGGAATTCGTGCAAGAGGTGGTGGCGGCTGTAACCTATACCCGACATTGCCACCCGGAGGCGAAAGCCCTTATCGACATCGGTGGAGAGGACGCCAAGGTGGTGTTCTTCAACTCAAAAACCACCGACCTGCGAATGAACGGCAACTGCGCTGGAGGCACCGGGGCGTTCATCGACCAAATGGCACTACTTATGGGCACCGACAACAAAGGGCTCAACGACCTGGCGATGCAAGCCACAAGCGTCTATCCCATCGCGGCAAGGTGCGGCGTGTTTGCAAAAACAGACGTGCAAAACCTTATCAGCCGTAATGCCACACCCGCCGACATCGCCGCGTCGATATTCCATTCCATTACTATTCAAACTGTCACCACCCTATCCCACGGATGCTCTTTCCAACCCCCGATCCTGCTTTGCGGAGGCCCGCTCACTTTCCTGCCGGCACTGCGGAAGGCATTCGCGGAATACCTCCACATCAGCGAGAGCGATTTCATAGTAAGCACACAAAGCAACCTGATTCCGGCAATGGGATGCGCATTGAGATGCGAGGGACAGGAATCCGAGGGACAGAAAAGCGAGTGGCAGGAAAGCGAGGGGCAGAAATGCGTTACCATCAGCCAACTTAAAGAGAAGCTCCAAGGAACGAAGGCACAACAGTGGACGAGCGCGCTGCAACCGCTTTTCCACGACGACAAGGAGTATCAGGAGTGGAAAAACAAAAAACAAAAATATGCCATCCTGCGGCAACCGATGTACAAAGGCACGCAATATGCCGTGATTGGCATCGACAGCGGAAGCACGACTACGAAAATCATCGCACTCGACGTTACGGATATTTACCTGAATGCTGATAAATCAACCGTTCAAGAGACAGACTCCGAGATTCCGAAAGGTTCTGATGATAAAATCTTCCGAGAGGCTGGCTCCGAAGCTCCGAAAGGTTCTGACGATAAAGTCTTCCGAAAGGCTGGTTCCGAAGCATCTAAAGGTTCTGATGAGAAAACTTTCCGAAAGGCTGGCTCCGAAGCATCGAAAGGTTCTGATGAGAAAATTACCGCCCGTCCGATTTTTACATTTTACGCCCCCAATTTAGGCAACCCCATTCGCACTGTGTCGGAGGGTTTGCAGAAGTTGCAGGAGGAGGCAGCGGATTGCGGTTGCGACCTGCGCATTGTGGGCAGTTGCTCCACAGGCTATGGCGAGAATCTTATTCGCAAGGCTTTCAACCTCGACGGAGGCATTATAGAGACAATGGCTCACTACAAGGCGGCGGCACAGCTGATGCCCGACGTGTCGTTTATCCTCGACATCGGAGGACAGGATATGAAAGCCATCTTCACCGACCACGGTGCAGTGGTGAGAATGGAGCTCAACGAGGCCTGCTCCTCGGGATGCGGCACGTTTATACAGACATTCGCCAACAGCCTTGGATATGAGGTGCAAGACTTCGCCTCACTTGCCTGCACCGCCGACAACCCCTGCGACCTCGGCACACGATGCACGGTGTTTATGAACTCAAAGGTGAAACAGGTACTGCGGGAGGGAGCCACAGTGGCCGACATCGCCGCCGGACTCGCCTACTCCGTGGTGAAAAACTGCCTCTACAAAGTGCTGAAACTCCGCGGCGGCGACACACTCGGCGGTAAGGTGGTGGTGCAAGGCGGCACCATGCGCAACGATGCCGTGGTGAGAGCCTTCGAACTCCTCTCCGGCACGGAAACAGCACGATGCGACATGCCCGAAATGATGGGAGCACTCGGATGCGCATTGCAAGCAATAACATTCGCCCAACAAAAAATCATCGCAAGCACCCAAAACGCCGGAACGGCGTATAATTATCCATTTTCCATTATCCATTATCCATTTGTCGGCCTCGCCGACATCATCGCCACAGCTCATTACACCACCCGCGAGCTTCATTGCCACGGCTGCGAAAACTCCTGCCGCGTGTGCCAATACACCTTCGCCGGGGGCAATAAATATTACTCGGGAAACAAATGCGAAAAGGTGTTCAACAACGCTGGCGACAAAGCTCAAAAAGGCGAGAACATCTACGGATATAAATACAAACTGCTGTTCGACAGACCGGAGAGGCCTGACGGTTACGACTCTTCCCACCGTATAGGCCTCCCCCGTGTGCTGAACATGTATGAGAATTATCCTTTCTGGAACGAGCTGCTCCGGCAGTGCGGCTTCGAGACGGTGCTCAGCAGCGAGTCGGAGTTCAAGGCATACGAGACTGCCCTGCCCTCGGTGATGAGCGACAATATCTGTTTTCCCGCAAAACTCGTGCACTCGCATATCGCGTGGCTTGAGGGTCAAGACGTGGAGCGCATTCTGATGCCATACGTGGTGTATGAATACAACGACGACGGGCGCACGCTCAACTCCTTCAACTGCCCCATCGTGTCGGGATACAGCGACGTGATACGCAGCGCAATGGAGCCGAAAGTGCCAGTTGACTCGCCCGTGATAAATTTCTCGAACCCCAAACTGCTTGAAAAACAAGTGGTTGAATATATGTCATCGCTCGGAATAGGCAAACGCCAGTGCAAGGAGGCCCTGCGCGCCGCCATCGCCGTGCAGGAAGACTACTCAAGAAGTCTTCGCCTGCGCGCCGAAAGCATTCTCGCACAGGCCCGGCAACAAGGCAAACTCACTATCCTCCTCGCCGGAAGACCTTACCACAGCGACCCGCTCGTACAACATAAACTCTCGGACATGATTGCCTCCTTGGGTGCTTTCGTCATCAGCGACGACATCGTGAGAGGCGATAACGACACCGACAGCGGAGAGGTGTATCCGGTAAAACAATGGGCATATATCAACCGCATCATAAAAGCGGCGCAATGGGCGGCAGAGCAGGGACCTGACGTGCATTTCGTGGAGATGACCTCCTTCGGATGCGGACCCGACGCATTCATACAAGATGAGGTGCGCGACATACTGCAACGGCACGGCAAACCCTTCACACTGCTGAAAATCGACGACGTGAGCAACCTCGGAAGTCTGAAACTCAGGGTGCGCTCGCTCGTGGAAAGTCTCCGACCGGAGACAGCCCTGCATAAACCGAAGCCTTTCGAAAGCACTAAAATATTCAAACGCAAGGACATACGTCGCAAAATCCTCGCTCCGTTCTTCACGGAATATATATCGCCACTGCTGCCCTCACTCTTCAAACTCGCCGGCTACGACCTCGAAATACTGCCTCAAAGCGACCAGAAGAGCATCGACTACGGACTGGCATACGCCAACAACGAGATTTGCTATCCCGCGACACTCATCGTGGGCGATATCATCAAAGCCCTGAAAAGCGGGAAATACGACCTCGACAACGTGGCCGTGGCAATGAGCCAGACGGGAGGACAGTGCCGTGCCACATCCTACGCCGGCATCATTAAAAGGGCGATGGTGGCCAACGGCTTCAGTCATGTGCCACTAATCACCATGGGCGTGGCGACAACGGCAAGCGAGGAGGGCAACGAACAGGAAGGCTTCGATATCCCATGGCGCAAATACGCTAAAACAATTGTCACATCGGTGCTCTACGGCGACACAATCTCCAAATTCTACCACGCCTCGGCAGTGAGGGAGAAAAAGGCGGGACTGGCACAGGTGCTGCGCGACAAATACCTCACCTTGGCGAAGATGCCGATTATCGAAAACAAACCCAAACGACTGCTGAGCCTCATCGAGTCAGCAGCGGAGGAATTCGACCATATCATCAACGACAAGGTGCTGCCGCAAGTGGGCATCGTGGGCGAGATTTTCCTGAAATTCCACCCCTTCGCACACCAGTATATCGCCAAACATATTATGGACCGCGGCATCGAGGTGTCGCCGCCACTCTTGGCGCCTTTCTTCCTCCAGGAATTTGTGAATGTGGAGGTGCAAAAACAACTGCGACTCTCGTGCAGCCGCACGCCTAACTTCTTGATTCACGGACTTTACCGTCAACTTATCGGTAAACCGATGAAGCGCATCAACGACATCGCCTCGCGCTTCCGATATTTCCGTCCTTTCACGAATATCTACGACGACGCGCGCAATGTGGAGGATGTGGTGTCGCTTGCGGCACAGTTTGGCGAGGGCTGGCTCCTCCCCGCCGACATTATCGGCTATGTGAAAGAGGGAATAAATAATGTGGTGTCGCTGCAACCCTTTGGCTGCATCGCCAACCATATCGTGTCGAAGGGCATCGAGAAAAAACTCCACAAACTCTATCCCCAGCTCAACATGCTCTCCCTTGACTTCGACTCCGGAGTGAGCCAAGTGAATGTCATCAACCGCCTCCTCCTTTTCATAGACAATGCGAGCTAGCTCGCAAATTGAGAATTGAGAATTGAGAATTGAGAATTATACGCCGTTCCGGCGTTTTAGCCCTCTGCAAGAGCTGCCCCGACTGGGTCGGGATAGACCTAATGAAAGCCCTCTGCTAAGAGCTGCCCCGACTGGGTCGGGATTGTCCTTAAGTTTATCTTGTTTTTCCTTGAAAAATAAATTTTTTAGTTAAAAAATTTATTTTTATGCTACCTCTGTACCTATATTGCACACCCCTTTTATAACTTTGCACCCGAAAAGAGAGACGAATGGATTTACACATATAAAGCAATCCTAAAAATACACCATCGTCGATCCTAATAACCTTATATGACATACGAGTGTGATACCTTCGTGAGAAGCGATTCACGACAACTCACCCGGGGAGAGAACGGTCCAAAGGCGTTGAGACCGCCCCGGTTTTTTTATACCCTCACCTGAACAGCTTTCCCCTTTCCTAAGTATTTTTCATATCATCGCCTAAGCTGCTTATAAGCATCGTGTATCCCTTTACCTAAGCGATTTTCATCATCGCCTAAGCATCGCCCATCCCGTTACCTAAGCATTTTTCATCCCATTACCTGTGCATAAAGTTGCAGATAGTCAATATCGTGGTTAATGTCAGCATGCTGTTGGACTTTCACCAACAGGAATTTCTCCTTGCCATGTCGGGCAATATATTGGTCAAGTTTTTTTTGGTCGCTAAGCAATATCATCGCCGCCCTTGGATTGCACGCCCTTAGATATCTCACCCTGTTGATATCTGCCTGCGAGCCGCTGAAATCCTCGAAAATAAAGAGCAGTTTTTGTTTGCTTAGCCCATAAAGGAAATTCACTGATGATGCTGCCATATACATCCGCAGTTGTGGTGGCATTAATGACTGTGCCCAGTCAGTTTTTCCGGTGTCTGCCTTTTCCGACACTATCGCGAGCGGCAGCAGCGGGGCCTTGGGGTCTATCCATCTCTGCATCATCGCTTTCACCCACTCCCTAAGCCTTGTGTCGCTATCCGCTATCTGGTCGCAAAATCCGGCAAGTCTGTCTTCGCCGTCCCATTCAGGCAATGACGCGGTGAAGTCATCCACTGGGTCATAATATGGCTCTATCACCTGGTTGCGCCTTATCCACTCAAACTGATTATAGGTGATTGGCGTGCAATTCTCATGCACGTCGGCAGCCATGGCGTCGCTGTATCTGTCGTTGATGTCGTGCCATCTTCTCGCCCCCTCCACGGCCGGCTGGTTGCCGCTGACTCTAAACTGCGACACTCTCTCTAACAGATTGTATCTGAAATCATATTTATGGCTAAGATAATTCACAACTTTCAGCTCCACGTCGCTCATCTCCTGTGCCTCGTCCTGTGGCGTGCCGGGAATTAATTGTCTTAGGTCGAAGGGTTCTGCCTCTTCCACGCTCCGATAAAAACAGTCCTCGTCGGCAGAGACGAAAGAGAGCCTTGTGATAAACTGGTATTTGTCATCGGCCTGCAGTTGCAGCATCTTCTCGAAATACTGTTGCAGCGGATGATAAATGGCCCTGTGCTGCGCGATGCCGGTGTTTACTTTCACAAAAATCCGGAAGCCTCGTCCGCTCTTGGTGGTATAAAATCCCACCACTGACGGTATCTGTTCGCACAGTCGGCGGCACTCGGAGATTCTTTCGTTGGCTATGGCGTTGTTAATGAAGATTTTATTAAAGTCGATACCTACTATATGTGTGTATTTCACCATGTTAGCGGCAGCGTCCCCGCCGATGAAAGTAACGCTGATACCGAATGCTGGCAAGCGCCGTCGCATCTCATCAAGTCCTATCTGCTCGGCACGGCATTTCTCCACTATTTTCCTCCAGTAGCCCGACCTGATTTTTTGCATCAGGTCAGTCCACTCTATATTGGTGATTTCCGTTTGCCGTCGCCGTTCAAATAGTGTAACTTTCATCTTGTGTCTTTATCTGTTTATTCTGCCGCCTTGGCATTTTCCACGAGTTGCATCTGCGGGTTTTCCCTCACAAACTGCTGTTGGTCGGGTGTGAGCCGGTCATATTGTGTCGGCTCAATCCTGCTAAGCAGCATCGCCGCTAATGTGCTTTTTGGTGAGGGTGTATGAGTGGCGAGCCATTGCAGATAGTCTTCCACGTCGTTGTCGGTGATGTCTTTGTTTATCATATCCCTCTGCTCGTTGACATACCTGCATATTCTTCTCATTCTCGAGTCGGGGTTGTCTTTGGCGTTGCGTATTATGATTTTGAGCCATTCGGAGTCGGTGAGGGTCTCGTCGAAGAGGTCGAAAAGTCCTATTGTCGTCTCGTCTCTCTTAAACCTCATCTTAAACCATGCGCATTCTCCGGTACTCTCATTCCATGGCTTGCCGTTATCCCGAAATGGCTTGATGCCGGCCTTTCGGAATAAATCAATGAGCTGTTTTTCCGATACGCTTTCCTTGGCAAGCCTGCTCATCTGGCCCGCCATGCTTTCCGACGAAAGGGGATACATCTTTATGCCCTCTCCCGTCTCCACATAATCGCGTATAATCTCTTTAACAGTCATCTCAAATTTCGTATCGCCAAATTCTCAATTCGACAAGCCCGTTTGGAGCACCTCATAACAGAGAGTTTTTACTGCATCGGCGAGCCGATGCCACCTCTCACTGCACGGCTTGCTGTGCCACCTTTTAACTGGCGAGCTTGCTCGCCCTTACCCAGCCTGGACTGCTCCTGCGGAGGGTTTTGCGAACGAAGTTCGCCTAATTCTCAATTCTCAATTCTCAATTCTCAACTCCCTTATTTCCGCATTTGCCATTCTCATCACCTGGTTCATTTCCTTGTCATAAAACACGGCCTGTATCGCTTTGTTTATTATGCCATGTCCCACAGCCACGACTGTCTTCCCTAAGTACTGCCGTTTTATAAGTTCAAGAAACTCTGCTCCTCTTTGTTTCAGTGCGTCGAGCGATTCGATGTCGTCGGGCCATTTCTCGTCTTTCAGTGAAGGAATGTATCTGCCGGTGAAACTGCCCCAGTCTCTTTCTCTCAGCAGTGGTGTGGTCTCCACCTGAAGCCCTTTTGTGTCGGCTATGATTTTCGCTGTGTCGATGGCTCTTTTCAGGTCGCTTGCCATCACTGCGTCGATATGTCTGCTTTTCAGACTGTCTGCCAGCTCTTGTGCCTGCTCAACACCATGCTCATTAAGCTCACCTTGTGTCTGCCCTTGCATTATCTGTCTTTCATTGTCGAAAGTCTCTCCATGTCTTGTGAGCAGTAATGTCGTCGTTTTCTTTTCCATCTTCTTTGTGGCGGAGCCCTGTTTTGAATGTCATTTAGCTTTAAAGAGTATATTTTCACCCACAAAGTTAGTCATATTTTTTGAAAAATCAAAAACTTTTCGATATTTTTCGCTTATAATCGTATATTTTCGTGTTTTTTTGCTACCTTTGCCCTCGAAAACCGAAAATTTTTAAAGATATGAAACTGTTACGTAGCTCTATTTTCCGTGCCGTGTGCTCAATAGCTGTCGGCGTGTTGTTATTGCGTTATCCCGATGAGGCTTTGACATGGCTCACCATTCTGATAGGTGTGTTGTTCATTCTTCCGGGTTTGCTGGCCGTTCTCACATACGTTGTCGAGTCCCGACAGGCGGGCAAGGAAACTGTTGTTGACACCGATGGCAAAGTGTTGCGCGGGGCCACCCCGGTGTTTCCTTTCGCCGGCATCGGCAGCATCGCCCTTGGTTTGCTCTTAGCTTTGATGCCCGGCACTTTCGAGCAGTTTCTCACCTACGTCATCGCGGGCATCTTGATCCTTGGTTCGATAAGCCAGATTGTTACGATAGTGAAAATGCGGCGCTTGAGCGACGTGAGCTTCTCCTATTTCCTTATTCCCATGCTCCTTTTTGTGGCTGGTTTGGCAATGATACTGAAACAGGAGTGGCTCGACAACATCCCGTTTGTTGACAACAAGTTGTGGATACCGGGCATCTGCTGTATGGTTTATGGTGCTTGGGAACTTGTCTGCTCTCTCCGCTATTACTTTGCCGCCCGTGAGGCTCGCAAACGTGAGGAGGCGCAGTTTGATGAGGCTCAGGAAATCACCCCGGGCCCTGGCGACATCGTAAAGGGCGATGGCAATGCCGCCGGAACAGACACTCCTTCCGAAGGTTCTGCCGACACAGAAAACAAGCCCGAAGAGACGGCTTCTTCTGATGACAGCACTCCATCCGATGCCAGTTCTTCTGATGACAATGCATCATCTGACGGCCGCTCTTCGGAAGGCGACAGCCCAATAGCTCCCCCGCCACCACCCGAAAGCGCATCCGAAAAATCTCCCGACCACATCGTGTTCAACGACTCTGAATCATCCTCGGTAGAATATGAAAACGAGGAAGAATAAACTATAATTTATCAACTACAGACATTAAAATTGCACCGATATGACAAGAGAAGAGAAAGAAAAAATAACTGAAATTGTTTGTTACATTCTCAACAAAACAGGCGGAGTAGATGTATATCATTTACTCAAAATTGTCTATTTCTCTGAGTTGAAGCATTTGCGTAAATGGGGCCGCCGGATAACGACAGATGACATTTGTGCACTCGATTACGGTCCTGTTCCCTCTAAATTATATGACGGAATAAATAAAAAGGACAAGGAATTCAATGAAATGCTTCAAGGTGTATTCTCCTTTGCCTCGCAAGAGGCCAGAAGCATTATGCTTCCCAAACGGCAACCCGACCTTGACTGGCTCTCAAAATCTGAGATCGACGCACTTGATGAAAGCATTGAAGAAAATGCTCAATCTACATTCTCCCAGCTTATGAATAAGTCGCACGATGAAATTTGGAAAAAGCATTTTGAACACGGTAAAGGAATGAAAAAAATCCCCACAGAAGACCTTGCCGTATCAGCCCAGGCAGATGCCGCAATGACAGAATACATCAGAAACAATATTGCTCTTGATAAGATGCTTATTTGTGCGTAAAAATTTCAAAAATATAGGCGATTTACAGGTTAAGAATGTTTAAAAAAAGCGGTTGAGGCGTATCGTTTTTTCGCGATTTTTTCTTATCTTTGCAAACGGAAAATCGTTTGAATCCATTGCAAATACAATAGATTGAGATTAGAAACATTGTGAAATTTTTAAACAAAAACGTTATGTCAAAAACTATCGAAGTGCAAATAGACAAGAGTCTGGCACTAATTAAAGGCTACAAGAAGAATTTGGAGGAACTCAGCAAGAGAGGCATCACCTCAGCATCCTTAGACAGCATGGAGGAAGACCTCAAGGCATTGAAAGAGGCAAATGACGAATGCGACGCCATCAGAAAACAACTCGCCGAGAAAGTGAAAAAGATGAACGGCATACTGCTGCGAGTGAAAGAAGACTACCAAGAGAAGAAAAAAGTAGTGAAAGGCTACTACCCGCAAGAGGAATGGCAAAAATACGGAGTGCCAGACAAAAGGTAAAAATCAAGAGGGCTTCACGAAGCCCTCTTGATTTTTATTTACTATTTCAAAATCGTATTCAACTTATTGTATATATCTTGTGGTATGTCGCTATATGAAAGATAGGAGTTTGAATATAATTCTTTCCTGACAATTTCGTCATCATAATCTGCCCCATACCTGCCGCGCCCGGCTCTTATATCAAAGCGAAGCAGTTTGCCTACATAACTGAACAAGGTATGACCATTTATATACTTATAAAGGTTCTCCACTCCATGTATAAGGTTATCGGTTTCTTTTTTCATTTCCTCTATAGCATCGTTCTTCTGCTGCATTAACACCTCCTCACCTCGCATAAACTTTAACTTAGAAACGCTATTATCTTTTGGAATAGGATTAACCGTATTGACCGACATATTAAAATCCCTTAAAGTATAATCTTTTGCAACCTTGTTGTTATACTCCTTGGTTGATGCCAGCAATAAATACATCGCAGGTTCTATTGCTATGGAAAAATCCTTAAGCATTGCAAAATAGTCAACACTTGTCGGTGTACTTCTATGATTATTAGCGATTTTTTCCAACCTATCGGGACTGGCTAAAATATTTTCTTTCGCATAATATATGGTATTTACCACGTATTTGTCGGAAGTTAATTTCTGATGATATTTATTGTTGGTGACAAGCAAATCAAAATCAGCATCAACACATACCATTTTATTTTTGCCCAGACCAGAAACTTTCATTAAATAGTCCTTTCCTTTCACCTCTCTATCCTTCTCATTTTCTTTTTGGGCAGGTATTTTATATGTCGTTACATTAACCCGAAAGTCGGTATATTTTCCTAACACAAACTCCCAAAAGGGGATGTCAGAATCCCCTTCTACATAAACAAGTATCTGCTCTTTCGATTTGTCTTTAGAAAAAGGTCGGGTAAGCTTAACGTATTCCGAATCCAAATAATCTCTAAGCCTTTTCATCTTTCGTTATATCATTTGTTTCCGTAACGTATTCTTCAAAGCCGTTGAAAATAATTCCTGGGGAATGGGTGGTGAGAATTATCTGGCAGTTGGGGTTGAGATTTCTGATATTCTCGATAAGTGTTTTTTGCCATTCGAGATGAAGTGATATTTCAGGTTCGTCCAAGAGGAGGATAAACGGTTGGTCTCTCTCGCACAGCACCGCTGTCAAGATTATCAATAGCTGTTTTTCTCCCGATGAAAGTTTTTTGATATCAATTGGCGAGCCGTCATTCAAGAGGATGGAGATTTTACTCTCGTTATGGTCAGTTCTCTTACCTGTTGACTCAAAAGCCTCATCGATGGCATTAAGAAACATATCACGTTTGCGATAAATCCGATTGATGTCCTCTGTTGCAATTGTCTCCTTATTTTGAGAGATAAGACTGGTTAATTTTTTTGACAGGTCAGACAGATAATAAGCATATTCGCTCTGCAACTTATCCAATTTTATGTCAAGCTGCGTTTTTCCGGCCTCATCCTCATCTTTTATTGGCACATCGAAAGTGGAAATGAATTGGAAATTCACTTCTTTCAAAGCCTCGCTTATATCTAATCTTTCTCCATTACGAAGACAATAGTTTATCGTGCCATGGATATAATTCGACGCAGCCTGGGCATCGCCAATCTGACTTACGATTTCTTTTGCTTTGCTGTCTGTCTCTGCCCTTTTCTTGAGATTCGCGATGCTGTCGTAATAGTCGATGAAATAGCATACACTTCCGTCGTCAAACTCCACCTCCATCGACTTCATACCATAATACTTACTTACAACTTTTCCTTCAAGAAACAGCCGGAGGGCATTAAGAACCGTAGATTTGAATGAGCCGTTCTGCCCCGCAAGGATGTTCACATCCTTGTTTAAATCCCAATTAATATCATATTGGTCATAAAGACCTTTTATCTTCAAACTGCGTATAATCATAATACAAATAATTTAAATGCAGCATATATTTTATCTCAATTCCAGTTGCATCATTTCGCATAGTTTGCCGAGAGGTTCGAATTTTTTCTGCATTTGCGCGAACTGCTCGGCCTTGGATAGGCGGGGCTTGAGTTCTTCGGGCTTTGCGAGCCTCACGGTAAACTGAATATGGCTGTTGTGCAAGGCGAGCCTTAAAGTGGCTTGAACTCTTGACTCCACAGTTTTGAGGTTGCCGTAGATATTCTCGTTGTTGGCCACAACCTCCACATTCGGAAAATCGGTGATGTGGGGCGCCATATTCTTCATTCTCGATGCTAATGCCACATACTTGGCGGGCATTCTCGTACACATAGACATCCATTGCATGGCGAGCTGGTGCGGGTCGAAAGTCTCGTTTTCCTCCTTTTGCTCTTGCTCCTCCACCTGCGTCGCCGCCTGTGTCGCCTGCCTCGCCCTGTCGTAGGTGCTGGCTAATCTGAAGCCTTTGGCGGGCATGCGCTTCGCTGCGCCGCCGGCGTCAGAAGAACCATTTCCCGAAGAACCTTGGGCTGAATTTCCCGAGGTGCCGCTAACTATACTTCCCGATAATCCATTTCCCGAAGAGCTGCTTGTTTGCGAAGCTCCCGAAGTTACGTTTGAGTTTGTCGATGCACCAGTCTGCGATGCCGATGTGTCTGTCTGCGATGCCGATGCTCCGTGTCGTGTTGCCGTATTTCCGGCGTTATTGCTGCTCCCCTCCGCAGCCACCCTGTTTGCTGCCGTCTTGTTCGACAGTGGGGAGATTTGCAAGTGTTTGAATAGGGATTTTAGTCTGCTTATAGGGCGTCGCCCCGCGGCAGGGTTGTCGTCTTCCTGCGTGAGCTGTGCCACTTCGATGAGTGTTATCTCCACGAGCAGCCGTTTGTTCGCGCTCATACGGTATTGCTGGTCGCATTCGTTCAACAGCCTCAACGCTCCGTAAAGGAATTTCGTCGGACATTTCTGTGCCTGCTGCTTGTATTTCTCTGCCGTTTGCAGACTTGTCTCCAAGAGTTTTATGGTAGCCTCATCCTTCGCCATCATCACGTTGCGCAGGTGTTTGGCGAACCCTTGTGTCATCTGCGAGCCTTCGAAGCCTTTCGAGAGGATCTGGTCTGTCAGCACCATCAGCTCCGACACTTTGTTCTCCACGGCGAGGTCGGCCATTTGGAAATAGTATTCCGAGTCTAGCACGTTGAGGTCTTCGAGCACTTTCTGATATGTGATATTGCCTTGGCAGTAGGAGTTTGCCTGATCGAAAATCGAGAGTGCGTCTCTCATTCCTCCGTCGGCCTTCTCGGCGATGAGCTCGAGCGCGCTGTCCTCATACTGCACCCCCTCTTTCTGCGCCACCATTTTCAGGTGGTTCACGGTGTTCTGCACCGTCATTCTCTCGAAGTCGTAAATCTGACATCTTGAGAGGATGGTGGGCAGGATTTTATGCTTTTCTGTTGTGGCGAGTATGAAGATGACGTATGAGGGCGGCTCCTCGAGGGTTTTGAGGAATGCGTTGAAGGCGGCAGCCGAGAGCATGTGCACCTCGTCGATGATAAACACCTTGTATTTTCCCACCTGCGGCGGTATCCTCGTCTGTTCGGTGAGCTGTCGGATGTCCTCTACGGAGTTGTTGCTTGCGGCGTCGAGTTCGAAGATGTTCATCGACCTCTGTTCGTTGAATGCCTTGCAGCTCTCGCATTCTCCACATGCTTCGCCGTCGGGCGAGAGGTTGGAGCAGTTGATTACTTTCGCGAATATCCTGGCACACGTTGTCTTCCCCACTCCGCGCGGTCCGCAGAAGAGGTAAGCGTGTGCGAGTTTTCCGCTTTTCACGGAGTTCTTCAGTGTTGTGGTGAGTGCCTCTTGCCCCACCACGCTGTCGAACGTCATTGGCCTGTATTTCCTGGCCGACACGATATATTGTCCCATATTTTTCAAAGTTTGGTGCAAATATACATCATTTTTTTGAAAAACAATCACAAATCAGAAAAAAAACGATAATTGATTAAAAACTTTATCTGCACCACCTACAATAATCGCCTGTAAGCGAAGCCTAAGGTCGGCGAAACCAATTATCAATTGTCAATTATCAATTAAAATAAGCCCCAAGGTATATGCAACTACCTTGGAGCTTATTAGATTTACCTTTAAACGAATGTTATCGTTATGACTTGCGTGCCTTACCGTAGCGGCTCATGAACTTGTCAACACGTCCAGCTGTGTCAACGAGCTTGCTCTTACCTGTGTAGAATGGGTGTGAGCTACTTGAGATTTCGACTTTTACCACTGGGTAAGTCTCGCCCTCGAATTCCACTGTCTCTGTAGTTTTGCAAGTGGACTTCGTGAGGAACATATCGCCGTTGGACATATCACGGAATACGACGGGGCGATAGTTGTCAGGATGAATACCTTTTTTCATTTTTGTAAATAATTTTTATTGTGAATAACTCAATTCTTAATTTCAGGGTGCAAAGGTACAGCTTTTTTTTCATTCAGCCAAACTTTTTCCCGTTTTTTTGCAAAAAAGATTAAAGCCTCAGTACAAAACCAATCTATCCGAAGCTGTTCCTCGCTGAAATCGATGCCGATATCACCGCTGCGAGAGGTTCGCGGCATAGCCGTCATCGCCGGAACGGCGATATTAATTCTCAATTTTTTAAGCATCCTATTGGCACCACGAGCACTCCGTCTTCTCTTCGATACGCCATTTGCCCTCCTGTGAGCACCATAAGGAATGACGGTTCGGGGAAGCGGGAGGTGTCGATATCATCGGCCAGTTTTTTTAGGTGCTCAGCCCCCTCCTCTATCTCCTTGCTTCCGAGTTTCACCTCCACTGCCGCCCATCTGCCGTCGGCAAGTGTTATAATAAGGTCGGCCTCAAGGTTTTTATTGTCGTGATAATGTCTTATAGTACCTCTGAGCGGCTCGACATACACACGAAGGTCGCGTGCGCACAGCGACTCGAACAGAAAACCGAAATATTCGAAGTCGTCTAATATCGCCTTAGGTCCGATATTCAATGCTGCCACCGCTATCGAAGGGTCGATAAACTGTCTTTTGTCCGATGTCCGTATGCCTGTTCTCGAGCGCAGGGAGGGCTGCCAAGCCTTAATGTCCTCAATCACGAAGAGCCGGCGCAAAGCGGTGAGATACACGTCCAAGGTCTTGTCGCTTATGGTATGGTCGTTGGCTATAATATCGCCCATTATCGTTTTGTTTGTCGTCAACGTGGATATGTTTCTGCTTAGCGAGCGCAGGAGTTGTTTTGCCCTGTCGGGGTCTTTTCTGGTGTGGTCCACGGCACTTATATCCCTTTCGCAAATAGCCTCAACATAGTCTTTCGCCACCTCGAGGGCATCCTCTCCCTCCGTACTTAGGCTTACCGGCCACCCTCCTCTACAGATGACAAACGCGAGGTCATCGATAGTGAGACTGCTTTCCGACGCTATGTCGGTCTTGCCCTCAAACAGGCTGCTCAGAGATATTTCACCATTCGACTCCCCTGACTCAAAGAGGCTCATAGGCCTCATCCTCAGACGCGTGATTCTTCCTGTGCCTGTATGCATCATCCTGTCGATGTCGCTTACCTCCCCATTCTTGTTTTCGTATTCTTCATCCACCGACACGCTGCCAGTAAGAATGAACTGACCTTTTTGGGTGTTTCTGTCAACAGCGAATCTCACGGCGTCCCATAATATTTTTGCGTCCTGCCACTCGTCGATAAGCCTTGGAGTTTCACCTCGCAGAAGATACGACGGCGATGTCGATGCCATCTTCAAATAGCCTGCTCTGCGCTCCGGATCTTGCAAAAACAATGCACTTTTAGCGGCATTCAAGCCTGTCCAAGTCTTGCCGCACCATTTAGGACCGGTTATCAGCACCGCCCCACTCGTTCTAAGCTTCCTTTTCAGCATCTCGTCGCATATACGAGGCCTGTATTCCTTGTTCTCCATATAGCAATTCCTTTGTTTCGAGTGAAAATTCCTTTGTTTTCGGGTGCAAAGATAAACAAAAAATTAATACAAACAAAGGAATTCCGAAAAATTCTATCAATTTACTCCGAACTTTTTGAAGGTTTCACTCCGAACTTTTTTAGGGTTTTACTCCGAACTTTTCAAGACTTTCACTCCGAACTTTTCGAGGATTTCACTCCGAACTTTTCAAGACTTTCACTCCGATTTTTTTTATTGTTTTACTCCGAACTTTTCAAGGGTTTTACTCCGAACTTTTTGAGAAGTTTGTTAAATTTTAATAAATTTTATTCGGTTATCCCGACAAAAAAATCACTGCCGCTTGCCAAAGGTTCACTTCAGCAAGCGGCAGTGAAAACTGCGGCATAGCCGCCAATTGTCAATTGTCAATTGTCAATTTGGTAGAAAGAGCGAGATTACTTCTCGCTCTTTCTACCAAACTCCGGGTCAATCTTGATGCATGCCGTTACGAAGAACGTTACGGCGCAGAATATCATCACGATGATAAAGAACCATTTGTATCCGACGGCCTCTTGGAGAGCTCCGGCGAAGAGTCCCGGAATCATCATAGAGAGGGCCATGAGCGCGGTGCAGAGTGCGTAGTGGCTGGTTTTGTATGCTCCCTGACTATAATAAATAAGGTATAGCATATAAGCAGTGA
>Ga0065711_1037037_pt1 | contig 20272 bp, 15 predicted proteins | sample Hoacrofraction12_FD_59098 | JGI IMG/M metagenome (GOLD analysis project Ga0065711, IMG submission 59098) | Hoatzin crop microbial communities from Cojedes, Venezuela - Epithelial fraction 12 v2 (version 2) | ecosystem: Host-associated > Birds > Digestive system > Esophagus > Crop | place... | reverse complement strand
CGGGCACTGGGCTTCGCAAAACGCTGGCGGGTGCACGTGTTCCGCTTCTCCACACGTTCAGAGCCCTCGTGAGTGGGATCGCTCTCCGGCAGCTGTCCGAGCCGCGGCCTCGGACAGGGAAGGGAAGGGAAGGGAAGGGAAGGGGCTGCGTTTTGCCATGCGCTGAGCCTGGCCCCTCTCTGCACTGCTGTGAAGATGGGCTGCTCCTGGTGGAGAAGCTGCCGAGACAGAGGTGCGGTCCCTTTCACGGCCCCTGCTGCCAAGCTGCAGGGGAGTTCGAGGGACTCGTATCCTATTGAAAGGGAACTTGACAACTCCGACAGAGTTCTTCAGCTGAAGCTGGGTGAATTCCAGACATTCACTTGCGGTACCTGATGGCCAAGAGTGCCTGTCTGCTGCTGGGAAGGTGATCAGTACACGAAAAATACACAGTGCATTTTTTTGTTAATGGGTGAGTAGCTGAGTTTAACTGAGCTGTTCTTGAAGAAAATAGAAATGTTTCAAATGAAATTTCTAAAGCAGTTTCTTCAGGCACCCAGGGTTTATGTTGCAAATTTGTCATCGGAACAGCTCAATAGGCAAAGCTTTTTACAGCTGAAGGCACCTTAGTCGTATTGCTCCCACTAAATAAATACTTGCTTTCATGGTGCTTCATACAGTGCAATGAAAACAGCTGTTGGACAGTGCCCTTTGGTTTGAGCTAAATCGGATCATAAAAAACCTTCAACAAAACTCCAGTGTCACAACTTCTCAGGGAAGCCGATGGCACCACTTTGAGGAAGGAGCTGTACTCTGCCAGTAACTGGTTGCTGCTGCTGTAGAGCAGGAGCCCCATATTTCTCACACGATCTGGTCCGCTGAAGTTAGCATCTCCCAAACCAACCCAGGATCTCGCCATAGAGAAACGCAAGACTCCCGCACCGGTGCGGTTTTCACTTGCTCTGGGGGTGGTAGAGGGCTGCACATCCCTCTGGGTCCCCTCAGAGGGGGACGTTACTCACACCAGACCAGCACCCCACCCCTGCCCATCTCTGAGCAGCAGCCCGGGACCAGCAGAGCCGAGGTAACGCCGCTCCTTTGGCTCCTCGTACCGCATTCGGAGCGGCGTGCCAGTGCTGCCGCGCTCAGAGCAGACAGCCTGCCGCGCTCGCTGGCTGCCTGCTGCCTGCTTCCAGCCCGTGCGGGGCAGAAGTCGGCACTGGTGTCTGCTGAATGAAGCCAGCGAAGCTGAGGGGGGGCCTGACATGTGCCCCGCGTGAACTCAGCTCGTGGGTTTCACCTCCTGAGTTCCTTTCAGGGAGCCATTTTTCCCTCTTTATCCCCCTTCACCTCGACGCATCCTGAAGCGAGGTGCCCAGCTGCTGGACTCGAGGAGGGCATGACTGTGGTGGCACCGTTCCTGCGAGAGCTCGCTGTGGCTTGGGAGGAGGCTTAGGAAGGGGTTCAAGACACCTGAGGTGAGAAAAGCCTTTCCTGCAGCTGCGATGCCGGCTTCATCTTCTGCCCCAGGCGACTGCGGGGCAGCAGCGTGCAGGGTTCAGAGGTGCCTTTGGTGGGGTTCGGGGCCAGCCCCAGCGTGGCTGATGGCACGGTCACAGAATCACAGAATGTTTGGGGTTGGAAGGGACCTCTGTGGGTCACCTAGTCCAACCCCCCTGCCGAAGCAGGGTCCCCTACAGCAGGCTGCACAGGACCTTGTCCAGATGGGTCTTGAATATCTCCAGAGAAGGAGACTCCACAACCTCCCTGGGCAGCCTGTTCCAGTGCTCCGTCACCCTCACAGTGAAGAAGTTCTTCCTCATGTTCAGACGGAACTTCCTCTGCTTCCGTTTGTGCCCATTGCCCCTTGTCCTGTTGCTGGGCACCACTGGAAAGAGTCTGGCCCCGTCCTCCTGACACCCACCCTTCAGATATTTATAGGCATTTGTAAAAGGTCCCCTCTCAGCCTTCTCTTCTGGTCCATATGGGTCTTCCTTTGCAGTGAGATAAACGATGCAAATCAGACAGACACACACACTCCCCCCGCCCCCCCCCAAAAAAAGGCACAGGCAAGTCTCTGTGGGGCCCTAGCAAAGGGCAACCAGTCCCAACGGCCAGCGGGGAGGAGGAGGAGGAGAGCGTCTGGTCCCAGTGAGCGCCCAAGGGACACGGCGACTGCGGTTTCAGCCAGGCCCTTGCATTTCCTGGGTCTGAGCGGTCATTACTGGTAGCTCAAGCAAAGCCAGGGCTTTCCTCCCAGAATAAGAATAAAGCCCCATTAAACCCACCTAATGACAGCACAAATCACGTCGAACAGAAAATGGCTTGTGTTCCCTGCCCGGGCTTCTGAGGCTCGCGGGTTTTGTTCTGGTTTTCCCATTCCTAATTTGGCTGTGGGAAACGCTGCCCACCCCAGCCCTCCCAGCGCAGGCACACAATAGCCGCTTGTTTTTCGCCTGGAAGGAATTGCTGAGTGCTTAAATAGCTGGAACTGAGTTTATTTTTCTTACGTACTTCAGCTCATTCATTACCCCAGTCATACCATCCTAAAAGCGAGAATTTCCAAGACCATCAGAATTTCCCTCCTTTTTTCCCCAAAAGACGCTCTGCATCTTGAATTTCGTGCACCGGCCCCACGTTAGAGCCACTAAATAATCCTGCCATAAGGTCCCAGCTTCCAGCAGATTAATTCCCAGGCCATCAAGCAAACGCGATCTGAGCAGCGAGGACTAGCGAGAGCTGATGGCCAAGGAGCCGGCTCAAACACAACTGTAAAGGTTAATTAATTTTTATGTCAGAGAGACTTGGAAAGTCTGGTAAAGGCACCGAAGGAGAGCTGAGGCTAGGCGGGGTGGCTGGCTGCACGGAGGCTGAGCTCTCAGCTCCAGCACTCTGGAGCTGGGGCAGAGGAACACCTTAGCGAGCTCCCCAGCTGCTGAGGATGCTCTCACCTCTGCCACCGCTTCCTTTCAGCTGCCGTGCCCTTCCAGGAGCCTTGCGGTCTCTGCGCACGTCAAGGGGTTTGAAGGAAAGGCAGTCCCCGTGGCACGCACGCGGGGACACCGTGCCCATGCCGTTCTTTCGGGGAGTAGGATGAGCGTCACCTGGGAAGCAGCAACATGTCCCTCGAGAGCCAGGCAGCCGCCAGCACCTCTCCAGGCTGCGCCGGTGCCAATACTGCTGAGATTGTCTTCAACTAAGAAGAAAAAGGCTTTTATACTGGACATAGTGACACATAATCATTTATTTGTAATGTACTAATACTCCAGAATTAAGCCAAGTACAAGCAGGAACCTGTCTGGGGCTAGACCACGCGCCCTCCCGGTCCTAGCCTGCGGCGTAGCTGTCTGTAACACACCCAAAGCCATAGGCTCTTTAGAGTCATCTTCTTCTCCCTCACTCTGCCCTCTGCAGAAGCTCAACTTCCTCAATGGCCTCGGAGGACCTGCCTTTCGCCCGCAGAGCCGGTAACCCTGCGGGTCATGGCGCCTCCCTGACCGGGTCAGGAGCCAATCTACGCTTCGTTCTTGTCTTCTGGGGAGGTTCACTGAGAATGTCCCGAAGGAGCAGCAGCCCCCAGGAACAGGCTCTTGTTTAATGTCCACCAGCGGCGGCCTTTGCAGCGCATACCTGGTGGAAAACCTCAATTCTACCCCACCTTGAAGACCCCAAGGTGACTTTCTGCCATCTCTCCAAGCCAGCTGTTGCCTTCAAGCCGTGGCTGCAAGCTGGAGGGCAGTGCTGAAGCAGGTTACTGGTCAGCTGGTCACCTTCCTAAATTTAAACCTTCTGGTTTTATAGGAAAAAATCCCAGCCTAAGAGCACACTTCTAGTGACTGTCAGCTTGATTTTGAGCAGCGAGCAACATCAGAAACCCAATATCCACAAGCAGCTGGAGAGGTCAAAGTGCTCGACTGACAGCTCTTCTAGATTTTCACCTGTGGAAGCCTGTGCTGACGACATCACCCTTCCACGATGACCTTAGAATAAGGAAACCTTTGCCCTCCTGTCTGAGCAGCCCACAGAAGCTCTCTCGGTGCCCCTTCCCCACCAGCAACTTGCTTTTGGGATGAGAGTCAGAGGGAGTGAGTGTCCGCATGGTGAAGCCCCTGATGTCGGGGTGCTGCGAAGCGCGCCCTTTGCGAGGACCCCAGCCAAGCCACGCGGCACTGGGCCACTCAGCCGGCAGGACGGGGACTTGGAGAGCCCGCAAGGGACTTCAAGGGACATCTCAGTTCCCCCGTCCCCATAGCATCACCTTGCTCTCACTTCCAAAGAAGCCCCAACGCAATTGTTGGAGCATGAAGTGACCCTTCAGGGGTCTTCCAGGTATGGAAGAGCATGATGTGGGTTTGGGGCTCCCTAAGAAGCTCCACCCACCTTGGGAGGGAGACGGATGCGGGGAAGCTTGAGAAAGCCCGGCCACCGCTCCCCTCCGCAATCCCTGGTGCCAGCAGCCCACTCACAGGGCCGTGTCGCGACAGAAACACTGGGCACAAGCGCTCCTGGAGTCTGCTCCAGCATCTCTGCCCTCCCTGCGGGGGCACGGCCAGCGGAGAGAAGGGTCCGTCCTGGCACTGCCCTTATCGCCCAGGCAGGAGGCGGGGGGGCGAGCACCCCGCTGTCCCACACCTCCCGGGCAGCAGGCGTGGGAACGGCTGCCCTCGGCAGGGGTCCCCTCTGCGCCTGGGCTGCCAGGCTACCATGAGCCAGCCTGAAAAAGAGCAAAGGTGGGCTCTAAAACTGAGCGGGGAAGGAAATGCCATCCCACCCAATCCGCACAGCAAGCCTGGCTCCTGGAACAGTCCCACACAGGGGGTGGAATGGGGTGGGATGGGGTGGGATGGGGAAGGCTCTACTGCAAGTACAAGGACATGCTTAAGGCACTCAGTCAATAACCTGGTTCTCTCAAAGAAATCCGTGGCCTGGCTTTTTATACTAATGTTTGCATAATGCAATACTCCCATCTAAACGAGAAGCTGGGGTTCTGCTTGTCTGTCCTGGCTTTGGCTGGGATAGAGTTAATTTTCTTCCCAGTAGCTGCTGTGTTTTGGATTTGAGACAAGAAGAATGTTGATAACACTGATGTTTTTAGTTGTTGCTATGAAATCAAGGACGTTTTCCAGTCTCCCATGTTCAGCTAATGAGCAGGGGTGCAGGAACTGGGAGGGAGCACGGCCAGGCAGAGAGCCAAGCTGGCCCATGGAAATATTCCATACCATAGGCGTCATGCTCAGGTTATGAATGAGGTTGGCCAGGGGGGAGGAACTCTCTCTTCTTCCATGAGTTCAAACTTTTTCAGGCATTCCATGAAATCTGCGAAATCTGCAAGTTCTGTGATTGCTGCACTGGCTGCAAATCAGTCATTGGCGGTGACAAAAAATTGTGTTGTGTATCGCTTGTTTTGCACGTTCTACTATTGTTATTTTCTTTATTGTCTTATTAAACTGTCTTTATCTCAGCCCACGAGTTTTACTTTTTTTTCATTCTCTTCCCCATCCCACCAAGGGGAGAGGAGCGAGCGGCTGCGTGGTCCTGGCTGCCGGCTGCCAGGTCAAACCATGATGTCGTCTCACCGCGATTACATCAGGTTTGGAACAAGAGTAAAGGTAGAAACTGCATTTTCTGTGGCAAACCGCTAGCTGTGGGGATGGGAGAGCTCGGCCACCACGGGGTGAAAGGACAGCCTGGAGCCACTCGTCCCTCCTGCGGCACAGGGACGGGGCTCAGCAGAACGCAGGCACGCCAAGGCAGCCGGGCAAAGGAGGAGTCCTGGCCAGACGGGCTGAGACGGTGAGGGAGGCTGCTTTGCCCCAAGGCGCAGAGAGGGCCCAGCCACTGAGGCCATCCAAAGCTGTCGCTGATCTTTGCTGGCTGGAAGAGCTTACCTTCAAGGCTAGTTAGACCTTTATGGCCTCAAGTTGCATCAGGGGAAGTTCAGATTGGATATGAGGAAACATTTCTTTACTGAAAGAGTTGTGAAGCATTGGAAAAGGCTGCCCAGGGAAGGTCACTGCCATCCCTGGAGGTGGTTCAAAATATGTGTAGATGTGGCACTTTGAGACATGGTTTACCAGGCAGGGTAGTGTTGGGTTGAAGGTTGGACTTGATGATCTTAGAGGTCTTTTCCAACCTTAATGATTCTCTGATTCTCTGATTCTAGTTAGGTCCAAAAAAACACCCGGAGAAAGAGCACCTCATCAACACTTGGGTGCTGAAAGCTCAAGGAAGTCCACAATCCAATTAAAAAAATATTGCCGGGTGCCAGGCACTGATTCTCCTGATCCAAGTCATAGTCTTGATTATGGACATACTACAAGTCATCCCTTGGCTCGTCCCAAGCAAGCATCCACCCAGCTCGGCCGCATCTTGTGCTGGAGTAACAGTGTAGGAACACCTCGGGCACCACCCCCAGCAAGAGAGCAGCTCTCTGCTCCCTCTTCTTGCCAATCCCTTCACAGTCTGTGGCTGGAGAAGAGCGCTTTTCAGGCAGGACATTTCAACGCGGACACAGTGCAGGCACAGACTGGTGCTCATGCTGCTCGAACAGACTCGCTCTTCAAGGCTGGCCTCAAAAGGCACGACGATGTGTTTGCACCTGGTGCACTTGAAGAGAAGCAGCCAACATGACCTTGACCTGGAGATGCCAGCACGCAAGCTGACTTCACCAGAGCAGACATTTCTGGTAATAGTTAGGAAGAATTTCAAGAGTATTTGTAAATTAAGTGCAATACATATAGGACTGGTATCGTTCTAAATACACTTGTTTAACAAACTTATAGGAGTAGGCTAGGAGCAGTGGAATAAGCGAGTGGCCAAAACATGTCATGCCAGTGGGTAAGGGGTCCAAAAAGCAAGCGGCACACGTACATTCAAAGCTACCCACAAACCCTTCCGTCACTGCTGGGGCCTGGGAACGCCCCAGAGGTGCGAGGGGGGCTGAAGGCATCTCGAGACCCTTCCTCCCCCTGCCCTCCACCCCCGGCTGGGGGACGAGCTGCCCAGTGAGGCAGGGCGAGGCGGGAGGAGGAGGATGGCGGCAGCTGGGAGAGGCACGGCACTCAGGCTGCTGCCGGTGGAACAAGCTGAGCCTTTGGGCCGGTGCTTGGCCACCGCACGGCAACGAGCAACGCACGTCCATGTGCAAACGGAGGGCAGCCCAGCCCCACGGGCCGGGAAGGACAAGCAGGTCAGCAGTCTTCTTCCCTGTATGCGCCGCGAGTCGTTTTTTGGTTTCCATGGAAACCGGCTGCTGCAGAAATGATGTTATGAAAACGACTTCCAAGATCAAAGCAAACAGATTTGCTTTGCTTTAACGAGAGCAGGGGGGACTTGTCGCTGTATTGCCCCACGCGTGGCATAAAAACTGTTTCAGCGACGTCGTAGGTACCCCCGAGGCAACCTGCTGCCAGTGAGCACTGCATCGCCTGCCCCGGGTCGCCGAGCGCCCACGGAGCCACAAACCCCAGCCAGGGCAGAGGAGGAGTAGGAGGAGGAGGAGGAGGAGGAAGGAGCAGGGACTTTCAGGTGGGTACAGCTCACACCAGTACCAGAGGCAGCACTGCTTCCATCCCTGAGGGCTGCAATCTACTGCTTGCCCTGCGAAAGCCAAGCCAGCAGCAGCAGCAGCAAGGTGTGACTGCGTGGCGAGGTCTCCAAGGGGCGGCAAGGAGACGGTGCCGCAGCACCCCGAGCGGAAGGGGTGAAGGCAGCGACGGCCGGTTAGAGACCAGCGCAGTCACCGCGGGGCTGCCGGTCCCTCTCACCCAAACACTGAGCGGGGGACGCTTTGTTCAGCGCCCGCATTCATGTTTGACATGGCCACCAGTCTTGTAGGAGGACAAAGCCTGGACAGGCCGACTCTTATACAAGTTACTCTCAGAAACAGATGTGCTGCTGAACAAACCAAAGTCACGCCTCGCAGAGCAGCTCTGTAGCAACACAGCAAGCTGGTCTCTGACGGCAAAATTGGCAGAAAAACACACAAATCTTAAAAAGCTTAACCCTCCCTGTATATTATTAATTACTCCATTAAGTTTCATTTGGAAAGAGTCCATGAAAATAGAAAAAGGTGTTGAGCCTAACACAAGCAATGCCGCAGCCCAGGCCAGGCAGCACCACGGGGGCCCGTGGTTACTGCTCAGCAGCGGTGGTGAGAAGACAAGCCATGCCCACCACCGCAGCTGCGGCTCGCACCTCCTGTGCAAGGCGGCAGCACAGAGGTGGAGACCGCGCACCTGCAGGTAACCCCCTCAGCGGAAGAACAGCCTTCCTAATGCATAATAACCAGGCAGATCAGAGAAAACATCTGGAAAAAGATGCTACCAGGGCGGAATCCATTTTTAGCATGAATTTCGATTTTTCTAGAAGTTGCCCCAGCATTTTACAAAAATATAGTCGAGGATACAGAAATGCGGCAGGCAGCCAAATCAGACATCAAATATTTTTGTTCAAGTCCTGCAAGTGACAGCTGATCACAGCACTAACACACGAGGGCTCGTCATCGAAAAGTCCCCACGTTCCTCGGTGCAGCGGAAGCTACATGCTCTTGGAAGCTTCCCATGAACATTATTCTGCATCCCTGCTGTGAAATCCACTCAAAATGACTGTACCAGATTACCCATGACCCCGTTTCTGGAGAGACTCCCACAGCAAGGCTCTACAAAACTTCAGGATGTAAAATTAGAATTCCTGGGAGCAATTTGTACTCTGTTGTGGAGTGTTTCATCTCCTTATGCAGTGTTAAAGCGCTGCTACACAGGCCTTGGGAATATAAACACTAATTACTGCAGCCATGTAACTGAAGTCATAAAGAACTTTACAGTATGACTAATAAGCAATTAGATGCTAAAATAAGAAGCAGAACGTGGTGGTCTATAGTCCATCAAAGGAGGAACAAAGCCCCTCGAAAGAGAGATATGGTATTATATGGAAGAAACGTACCTCAGAAGTCAAACTCTGGCACTTGAAGGTACACAACGTGAACAGACACATGGTATTGCCAATGACTTGATTTTACATATATGCTTAGCCTATCAATAAAGAGATTAATTAGCTGAAAAGAACATGATGGTGACTCCACAGATGAAGGCAGCAAAAGGAGAGTGCATTATATGACGTATTAGGCAGTGATCAAACATACAGAGAGGGGAGCTGTGGCTTGGGCTCTTCAGCTCAAGCTGTTGGACAGTCAGGGCACAGTTCAGCTGCCTACACATCGGCATTGGGTCCCTCTTGGTTTGGCCAGCCAAACATAAGGTACTTTTCCAGCTGATTTACTACTGCCATGGGAGTAATGAAGCTCACACATACTGGAAAGGAAGTTGTTTGACATGGACAGGATTTGCAGGATTGAGTAAGCTCTCCATCATGTGGCCTTTCCCAGATTTCCTTCAGAACCTTCCTCCCAGCTCACGTCAGAATAGGCTCAGACGCTCTTTGGGGTCTTGCCAGGGAAGGTAGAGGCTGATGGGAGGGAATCAGCTTTGCAGCCTACGACCTTGCTTCCTGGATGAGCAATTTGTCCCAAAGTACTCAACCTCCGCTGACAACCTCTCACCCATGTGGGTGGTGTTCCCCAAGAGAACAGCTCTGTCACTCTTCTGATGAGCTTGCAAAGAGCACAACTTCGTGCTCCAGCTGGTCCAGCCATGGCTTAGCACTTAGGAGCTGCTAGGAAACACACAGGGCCAGGATGCTGTCTAAATGGTTAGGGCCAGGACAGAGTCAGAAGATGGGTCCCATAGCAAATAAAGGTCTTGGACAACAATCAGAGAAGCCAGGTGTTGCATCAAACCAAGGATTTAGGGAGGAAGCTTGGTCAGAAGTTAAGCTGATGTTGAGAAGACAAGGCAGGAGCCTGGACAGAAGACGAGACGGACTCAAGGAAACCCTAGAGCAAAGGATATCTGCCTTGTAAGGACCCGCTGAGTAGAGGACAGATTTGTTTTCAAAATCTTCTTTATTGTCTTACAATGTAGTTTAGAGAGTTGTGTTGTCAGGCTTCATTGCTTTTCTATTCTAATGAACCAGCGCTGGACAGCCATGAGAGGAAAAGTGGAGAACAGCAGGTAAGCTCAGCTCAGCACAGGCAGCAATACTGGCCGCTCAGGGATGCGGGTCCGTATGTTCTTCTTTGCTGTCAAAGCCTCTAGTTGCCCCTGAGACAGTCACACACTCAGATGAGGAGATGAATGCTCGTGTCTGACTCCCAGATTCTTCAGCTGGTCCTTCTTACCTCTGTTCAGCCAAACACATCAAGTTTCCAACCAATTTTCGATCTAGAATTTTCATGACCCACAGTTTGTATAGTAGTGGAGACCATGAGTTTCAAAACTGGTTCCCAGTGTTCCTTTCCAATAGTGGCACACAGAGTACAGGAGAATCACCCATCAGCCTTGTACAGAGCATCTTGTGCATGTTATTAACTGAAAATTGTCTGAGACATGGACAAATCCAGTTTGATCACACCATGATAACTGAACCCTAAGCTATATCACAGCAGCAGGAACTTTTGATGGTGGCACTGAACATTTTCTCTGAAGCCTTTTCTTGCAACACCAAGGGGTTCTTTCAGTTCACTGATGGTGCCACGCAGCTGCTGTCCTATAGCAGTAAGACTTGAGAACCCTCAGCAATGTGAGAAGAAACTGGGGCTGGCAGATATACAACCAGAACTGCTGCAGGCAAGTCAAGCACAGGACATATGAAATCCGTGTATCCTGATGAGTGATAAAACAATGGAGGCATTTTATTTTTTTTAATCTGACTCACGTATTCACTTCCTCTGTCTAAGGGCAATACGCAGGTGGGAACAACATTGCTTCCAGTAACTGGAAGAATTTTCCCCCAGACGGAACTTCCTTGGTCAGCGCACCTACTGGTAAATAGCCTGGGGAATTCCAAATATAATTTCAAAATAGTTTCTGAAGTGGGATCGGACCTTCAAAAAGGCAATGAAATTCAGCATTTCCAAACTGATCACCTAAGCCTGGAAGAAGAGTGTTACCTTCTTGCCATGCAAGATCAACAACAAGATCTGTAGGAGGGCTCAGCACTGCTGGGATGGAATGAGAATGGTATGGTGGTACCAGGAAGTCTTTGTGGTGTTCAAACGCATTCGCTGACACACTTCCGTAACTACATGTCTGATCTTTGTCTAGAGCAGCAAACTTTCCAAGTATTTGTATTCTATGGAGGGCCTGAAAGGGGGCAGAGAACTTGGTCCAAAGGTTGCTGATGGCCTCTCCCGACCCTGGATTACATGGCTACTGTCTGAACAGCTGTCCTGAATCTTTCCATGGAAGACAGAGGTGAAGATATCTGCATGCCCCAGTACTTCCTCCTGCAGGAGACAAAGTTTCTGGAAAAGTAGAGGTCGGTCTACGTGGACCCTACTGGGGAGGGAGCAAAGGGTATGTACCTTTGTGAAGCTGGCATTGGAAGGATAGGCGATCTCTCTCTCGAACTGATATGAGCCAAAGAGAGAGGAAGCTTCTGATCATGGAGAGGAAAGAGAAGGTTTCTTTGCTGAGAAGGTTCCTAAGAAGGTTCTGTCTCCAGGGCAGGAGCCACCAGCTCCATCCCCTACTTCTCTAACCTTGACCAAATTTCCCATCTGCGGCTGTTGCTTGCAGAGCCCTTATCAAGTTTCCCTCCAACCACCCCATTTCCCGCTAACTCCTTTTAAAGGTGCATTTAAGCAAACTGTGCACCAGTTCCTTCCTCTTTCCTGTCAGGTCTTCTCACAGCAGTATACAAACAGTCTTCCACCACCACTTACTCCTGGGCAGAATATACAAGCCATCCTGGCTACCTTCTCCCTAACAGGCAAGTCTACCCAAGGCTGGTGAGGGCAGGTTACCCAAAGCTCTGGAGAAGCATGGGGTGGTTCCTCAGGGATCTCAAGATGGTAGTCAGGTGGTCACACAAGGAAAGTCCACAAGGACACAGCCCGACAGCGAGGACAGGATGGCGGGTCACAAGTCAACGGGGGAAGCGTCTCGTGTCCTTGCAAAGGTCATGTGGGGCACAGCAACCACCAGCAATTCAGACGCTGTTGGGAAGACCAACACTCTGCCTGCTGCCCAGGGTCCACCCTCTCACAGGCTAAATACCAGTTCAGCTTCCACACTGGACATGGTACGACCAGAGGTCAATGCAGCAGAGGCTCTTTCACTGCATGCAGGTTGATGGTCCTGTGACCCAGGGACGCAAAGCAGTGTGCGGCATCTTCCGTGATGTGACGGGGCACCCAAACACCACAAAGCATCCCGCCTCTGCGTGGAGATGTGGTGCTTGTGTCCTCACTGGTTCACGGCTGGAGTTCAGGATGATGTGAAAGACATCAATTCTTCTAGCAGAGGCTACTGTGTCTCGTAACTCACATGAGGTGAACCACCTGAGCATCAGATACTTCAACCTACCGGTCCGGTCCTGTTGCACTGAGTTGCTTTCTAATCCAGACGTAGCTCCACCAGCACAAAGATCCCCAGGAATAAGCAAAGCTGCAGCAAACACTGGGCTTGGAAGGTGAAGGTAAGACCGACAGAGCAGCCAGCAGCAGCTCCCTGTGAGAGAACGGAACGCAGTTCCAGCTGCTCCTCTGCGGATCTGCAGACCAGATGAGAGTTCACCTCCCGGGGTTCGCCCAGGCAGCCATCCCACTCGGATGGCTCCGGCTCCACTCCGCGTGGGCAGCCGCGACCAGCCAGACCCACGGCAGGAGACGTACCCGGTGTGGGACCTGTCCTCCAAAGCACAGCTTTCCCAGACGCTTGGTTTACCCTGATCAGACGTGTTACCTGAACGCGAAGGCAGGCTGCCCCAGCAGGAGAATATACTGGTACTAAGAATTAAATACACGAAATTTAATGCTCCTTTCACATCAGTATTTTGTGGAAGCATTCATCTGCAATGATGACTTGAAAGTGTACCTCCGCAAGAAGGATACCAGGAGCAGAAAGGATTTGTGTGTGGTTTTCATCTAGTCCATACTTCCCACACAATTTTGGACAAAATGACATCTCAGGATCCCTTCCAGTCCTATTTCTCCTGAGTTTACAGTGCCATTAAATATGGTAACTTTGTTGTTATTGGGACAGAGGTCCAGTAACAATTTCTTATCTTTCTGGACAAGAAAACAGGTTTTATTGTTTTATTTAATGATGCTGTTCTGCACTGATTACACTGTATTTTAGCACTTGTCAAAATTCAGTGTCTGTACTCTGACCTCTTTTTTCCCTCAAAGTCATACTAATAACCTCAATAAATCTGAAGTTATCAGTAAGCTTTAGGGATGTGGAGAGCTTAGTGTTTTGGTGAAATACCAATATATGTGTGTTAAAATGGGTTCTAGAAACTTTCCAGAATTTGAGATGCATTAATTAGGAAAAAATTAGATTTAATCAGCATTTATATAATGTCGCAGATTCTGGAAAGTTTGTAGCCAATACACCTTTACAAACGAGCTAAAATCAGGCCTTCTGTCACTCTTCGTAACTATAGATTGAAATTGTGTAAGAATGTGAAATTAACTGGAAAAGCAGCAGTCTTGTGGATAATGATAATATAAAAAATGAGCACTTTTCTCAGCTTAAGTCTCTATGATTTCGTTAATTACCTGTCTTAGCTCTGGATCTGAAATCACATTCGCTTCAAAGCCCAGTGACAGGTGACAGATTGTTCCTAGCAGACGCACCCCTAGTACCTATGGAGCTGATGGTTACGAGGTTTAAATAAAATCAAAATGCCTAAATTCTGCTCCTCTGAGTGCATAGCAGCCCCACATTTTTTTGGAGAAAGACCTAAGAAAGGAAATGGTGAGGGTTTGGGGACTGTTCCATGATTTGACTTAAAAACAACAGCGCAATGCCTGAAGTTCTTCTCAGGGATTGGTCTTTTGCCACAGCTCATCTGAGGAGATAATTATGCCAGTTATAGATAAGGTTTGAAAGAGACCTCTAGTATGTTCCAAATAAATCTGAGGCTAGCCTGTCGTTAGGTTGGAAAAAAAACAACCCAAAACCCAGAACATTTAACAGCATTATTTTTTTAAGATTCACTACAAGCATTTTAAAAAGATGGGGGATTTAAGACAAACTGCTGCATCGCAACGATCATCTTGATCGACGAGTTTAAAGTATCCTCACAGGAGGTAAACAAATGTAAAAAGGAAAACATAAAATACGGGAACATATGTATTGTTCCCAAGCACAAGGATGAGGCAGGAATCGGATGGAAACGATGCTATTACTGAGAATTACACTATCATCAGCCCAAGTCAGCACTCTGAAGGACCATTCGTCAAAATACGCGCTCCTTTCCCCTCCTCACCTCAGAAACGGCCCCTCTCTGGGGCACAGGGTTTGGTGCAGCTTCTTGGTGAAGCTTCCTGCCAACACAGCCTTCCCCCAGACTGGGAGAATAGCTCACCAGCCACCTCTGGCTGCTGTTAGGCTGGTTTAGTTTCAGCAGACCAGAAAATCTATTCTATTAGACATCAATTACACCCAACTCTCTAAGAATTTTAAACAGTCTGTAAGTGAGGTAATTACGTGCGTGCTGAGCTTCTGCTCTCGTTCCTGCAGAGGTACTGAGAAGGCATTGGTCTGACATGCTGGGAAAATACAACTATCAGCATGGCAAAAATGTATGGGAAAATAAAATGACCAGCATAAGTAAGGAAAACCTTTTGCACAGAGCAGCAGCCACTGAACAGGTTGGTGCCCACGCTCAGGAGGTCCGCAACTGAATTTCGAGGGCAGCTCTCTTCTTTTGCTGGTGAGGACAACTGCACCGGGCCCCGCGCTAAGGTTGGGGAGCTCCTGCAGCCTCCCCAGCAGCCCCACCGCACACGTGCAGGGGGACGACAACCAGCAGCTCTGCGCAGGGGGGGCACATGAATCACCCTGGTCCGCCCAGAGAGCTCCAGCTGCCCTGCTGTTTCCCAAAACCTCAGAGCACACCTTCTGCCCCCCACCAAATTCCGCTGGCTGTCTTGCATCAGGTGCTCCATAGAGCTAGTTCGTAGATGTGACTTCAGCCCAGCGCCCAATGCTTTATGCGGGAAACTAGGATTCTCCAAAATCCAAATCCGACAGAAGGTCGCAGCCCTCGGTGGCCAGCCACCAACAGACTGACTCAGCCCTGAGGCCAGGTCACAGCATGGCATCAGGGAAAGAGCAAATAATACTGGATCCAAAAACACTAGCAACCAGGTACGAAGTGTGTTTAATCTCCGATCCTTCTCAGAGAGCAGCAGAAGCCATATCAGCTACAGAAATATTTATATGCTACATCAACACTCTCAGTGTGCAAGACGTGAAGTCATTCCTGTCACTGAATGAGAAGAACCTTGAGTTCTTGCCAGGGAATCTGGACACCATAGCAGGACACCTGAGGTGCCTGCAAATCTGGAACAACTGTTTGGAAATAGTATCTTGTGTTTGACTTTGATCTCTCCAATCTCAGCCTTGCAGACTGGCTGTTTCTCAGGGAGACTCTTCTGAAGCCACAAGCTTTCTTTCCACCAGTCCTTGCCAAAGGTGCATTATTTGGTACAGCAGAACCTGCCCTAGCGTACCGAAACCAGCCTTTGCAGCACAATGGAAAAACATACCCTGATTTCTCTGAATCTCTCCATGTATTTCGGATGGCGGCTGTCTTAGGAGTCTACTGTTACTTCCAGTGGAACAAAACACCTCGCACGCAGCAGGGTACTAGAAGACAGTCGTGTCACCAGACAAAGTGGGGATAAGTCAGTGAAACATACTCTAAAATGTCTGGTACTTGGTTACAAATTTGAACATAAAAATCCAAACCCCTTATACCTCCCCTCTGCAAAAAAAAAAAGAAAAAGACAAAAACAAAAACAAAACCAACACCATCCCCTCACCACTGCCAAAACCCAAGATATAATGAAATCTACCTGAAACACCGTATTTTTTTTCTAGTTGCTACAGGGCATCGTTTCTGGACATCCCTCCCAGCTGTCCGAGTTGAGTGTCTACTTTCATACGCTCTGCTCCTTGAACGCGACTCCTCAGAACAGCCTCTCTCCCTGTATGCTGCTAATTATAAATCTACTTTAATGACACATTGCATGCAAAACACATCATCAGAGTGGCTCCTGGCATGCCACTTCTCTCCTCTCTTACCCTTCAGGTCCGTGATATCATTATATTACATCACCGTCTGTGTTAAAAATGAACCAGTTGTTCAGACCATAGCACATTAATGCAGTAAGGTTATTTCCCTTCTCTGGGCTTTAACCTAATCCTGGCAAAAATGCGAGAGCTACAGTGAGAAATGCGAAAAGTTAATTTAGCTGTTGTTGGATATAAAGGGAAGAGTGTCAGGGCAGGAGCAGCACACAGTGATACTGCCTCAGAACGCCCTTGAGGTCTCCAGAAACGGGTGATGAAGGAATATTTACACCCGAGAGGGTGCCTGAGCATTTAAGAGCCTTCAATAGATTTTCATTTTTTTCCCCTACAAATTTTCTAGTTCTGTTGTGCTGTTTAAATAGCTTACTTCTAAATAAATGTCTTACTGGCACAACCCTCTTCCGTTTGTTATGAATTCTCAGAAACCACCTCCCAAAAGAAACAATTACCATACAAATAGCTTCTTAGTTCTAGTCTCCAGTTTCCCCTCAGGAATTCATAAAGATTCCGGCTGACACGTTCCTATGACAGAGGTGGAACACGAGGCTCGGAGTTCATAATACCCCCCCTCCACACCGACCGTGACAGAAACCTCAGGACAGCTACCGCATTTTGAAAAATTAAGACGTGAAATGGAAAGGGAAGTTTTCGAAGGAAGTTAGATAAACATGTCAGGAATGAAACCAGCCCAAGCAACGTAGCTCTGAGGCAAGGGAAGAGTTCCCTTCCACACTCCTGTTTCTATAACCCCACAGTTACCAGACCATTATTATTCAGACTTGTTTCAGAAATAGCATCTATCTCCTAATGTTTTCGGCTTCAGAAGAAAAGTTCTGTGACCTACAAAGTTGCGACTTTAAAAAATGGACCAAAAACCAGCAGAAATAAATACTACCATCATCTGCTTGAAGTGGATTACAGTGACATAGAAGAACGCTTAGTGTCTGCCAGAATTTGCCATTAACACGTTTAAGACATGCTTTATAGGCAAAACAGAAATCATTTACATTACATGAAAAATTTTGGTTACTTAAGAAAACATCTGTTCTATTTGTAGTCAGCAGCATCCTTCAGTCCAACTGCTACTCGGAAGTCAGGAAATTCTAAATGTAGCTCTGCATCTAACAGTATAGCTGCAATTGTAACAGTTAGGTTTCCTGGGTTCCTGCCTGCGCTGTCGTGACACGAGTGCCTTTTGTGCACTGCCCGATGTCCAGTACATGGTGGCCTCCTTCCCGCTGGCGGGCTACAGAGTTTTGCCTGGCTCGACCTCTAAACCCGGCAGTGGAGGGTGAGGGGACAGAACCAGGACTGCTGCCAAAGACCCACCCAAACCAGCCCCAAGCCGGCAATTTCAGGGTGGCGTGGACAGGCATGCAGCATCACAGCAAAGGATTAATCAACACTAATAAAAATGAAGGTTGCGTACATACAGGAAAAGTTCAAACCGCTGAGAGCAACTGTCAGCCGGCACGCTACGATGGATAAAACTGAGCATGCACGGGCAGCTTCCACCAAGGTCTCCATCTCCAGATCAAGTCATTAAGGAAAGAAGCTCTACCAAGGGTTTAATCGAAGGTCAGTCCAGCCCTTGTAGCAAATGACGCCGGCAAGGCAGCGGGCGTATTTCAGCAGCTCTCACGTTCCCTGTACTGTCACCCTCGTACACGTAACAGTACCACGTGCCCACACAGCCTCATCCCGCTTCACCAGCTAACAGGCTGAAACCTGCATTTTAGCTAGCTAGAACCAGTTATCCGCATTTTTATTTGAATCCAAGATGTGAAAAAGGACATCCTACGTCCAGAGCCTTCAGAACACGTCAGGAGAAAAGCAGCAGAAGTACGAGGCCTTGACAGGGACACTGCGCTGGCTCGGGGAGCCGGGCACCTCGTGCGCACGTTTGGGATCGCTGCCTTGGCTGTCTGACCCTGGCAGGCATGACCGACGCAGAAGGAGACTTCTTTCCTTAAACTCCTTCCTTCAGGCTGGACGGGGCTCTGAGCAGCCCACGCGGGCTGACGGTGTCCCTGCTCGCTGCAGGGGGTTGGGCCACACGGCCTCTAAGGGCCCTTCCCTGGCCCTAAACATCCTATGATTCTACAGTTCTAACTCCACAAATGGTCATAGTTACTGATTTTAGAGCAACTTCTAAAGCAGATGGAGAACGGTGAGGTGCGGCTGTAAAGCAGACTAACGACTGACTACCAAAGAGGGGGCAGAAAAAATCGGAATGTTACTTCTATGGCCAACTTCAGCACAATTTGTGTGATCTGGATATTTGGGAAAGGGATAAATGACACGTATGGAAAACCACGCGCTTCTCCCCAGCCTGCCCTTGACAGACAGACAGAAGATGCTCTGGTTGTGTACTCTGCTCTCCAGCACCTTCATTAATCACAGAATCACAGAATGGTAGGGGTTGGAAGGGATCTCTGTGGGTCATCTAGTCCAACCCCCCTGCCAAAGCAGGGTCACCCAGAGCAGGCTGCACAGGACCGCGTCCAGGCGGGTCTTGAGTATCTCCAGAGAAGGAGACTCCACAACCTCCCTGGGCAGCCTGTTCCAGGGCTCCACCACCCTCAGAGTGAAGAAGTTCTTCCTCGTGTTCCTCCTCCCATTCTACAAACCATTTCCTGTCCCAAAGCAAAAAAGCTCTTTCCATTCTTCTCCTTCAGAACACAATCTTCCGCAGGCCAGGCCACCTTGTCAGCGGTAAAAGCAGCATCTGCTTCCCATCATCGCGGCCCTGTTGAACTCAGACATAATAGCCTGCTCTTGGGGTTCCTTACTGCATTCTGCAATGTTTGTCATTGCTTTATAAAATGCAATTACATTTGTTAAACCAACTCAGATAAAAACAGACACTGCAAACTCTTCCAAGGAGAGATGAAGCCAGTAATTTTTTTTCACATATTATAGCAAATGCCCTATGTTTGCAGCACTACATACATCATACATATTAGCTTTAAACAGGCCAAACTACTCACAATTCAAGCAATGTTTACTGCTCTTTTTAAAACAGATAGTAAATGCATCGAATCAGTGTGTTCCACAAATTCAGAGCACTGCCTGCAAAGTTTACAAAGATGATAAAAGTCACAGACTGGGACTGTTGGGAAGGATTAAGACTTGATTCTAATCCGTCACAGATTTAAATAGCTTTTGCAAACATACGGTGGCACTTTTCAACTAGTGACATGTGAAAATTGATTAATTGTAAAAACACATTGTTTTCAAAGTCCTGAAAACACGTAATTTAACAGAAAACTCGAGCTGGCTTAAATTACAGTGTGTGGAAAAGACCATTTTATTTAGCATAGGATCAAAAAAACCCACAAAAATAGTATTTAACAAGGTCTGAAGATGTCTCATTTCTCCCAGGAAAGTGACAAGTTTCAAGACACACTTTTTTAAATCAAAGAGCCGTACGACGCATCTCTCACCCTTGTCATGCTTCATTGCTAAGATTAAAAAGGTCCTGAACTGAGCCCGTAATTCGTTACTTGTCAGGTAGAGACTTGTTTGCTTGCAGCAAAATGTACTTTTGCAGTACCCTGCAGAACTGTAAGACTCTGCCCTGCGTTACTGAGTACTAATTAACTCTTCCAATACTAACACAGGTACAGCTATTTACCTGCGGGACCATTTCCAGCGTCTCTATCGGATTCAGCACGGGACCTCCCCCTACTGAACCCACTAGTGTTTCGCCTAATTCAGCCGGAAATGTCCCACGCCAGACCACCTCCAAGAGCACTTCTTCTGAAACAGTTTCCCCCCCAGCTCCTTCCCCCGCCGCCCGGCTGCGGGTCAACTTTCCTCGCCCCACCACAGCACCCCGGGCTGGAGCCCGCCTCCCCCCCTTCCCCGCGCCGCCTGCACTCCGTGAAGGATCCCCGGGCCCCCTCCTCCCACTCGGCGCTACCCGCCCGGCGCCTTGACGCCCCCCAGTCCCGCTACCCCTCTCTGTAACAGCCCAGCGCAACCGGGCCGGGCCGAGGCCCGCAGGCCGCGGCGAGGCCTCCCTTCGCGGGGAGCCCGCCCCACGCCCGCTCTGCGCCGGGGGGGCGCTGCTGTCACCCCGCCCACGCGCACAGGGCCCAGCACACGCGTCACGCGCCCAGGGC
>Ga0065711_1037036_pt1 | contig 20276 bp, 12 predicted proteins | sample Hoacrofraction12_FD_59098 | JGI IMG/M metagenome (GOLD analysis project Ga0065711, IMG submission 59098) | Hoatzin crop microbial communities from Cojedes, Venezuela - Epithelial fraction 12 v2 (version 2) | ecosystem: Host-associated > Birds > Digestive system > Esophagus > Crop | place... | reverse complement strand
AAAAAAAAAAAAAAAAAAAAAGGCAGCTGTTGTAAAAGTGAAATGTGACTGTTTGTTCTTGTTACTGTGCTGTCTTCTTTTTAGCTACTGCAATTCAGAACAGGACAGGTACCTTTCAGTGGCACTGCCATTGCATGCAGATGCAGGTGATGCTGCCTGCTTTTCATGAAAAAGGGACTGGAGTTCTTTTCTGTTCCTAATTTCTTGCTCTGTCTTGAGGTGTGACACTGAATAACTCACATTCTTTTCTACCACGAAAGAAAATAATAATAACTTTTGGAAGAACTTGAGGGTCTTCAATTGGAAGGTGGCATATAGTCACATCAGGTGATTGTAAAACACTTTCCAGGGAAAAACAGCAATCTGCATATATGTAAAATATTGCCAGTCAAAGAGAAGTAGCATATACTTTCACACATAGTAGCACTAGAGCTCTGCCACATCTAATTTTGTATTGGTTGGTGAAATTTCATGCTCATGTGATCCTTGACCTATTTGATACCGGGCCCGCTTTTGTGCTTTCCCATCATCATTTGATCATTTTGGTGACTCTATTCCCTCTGAACTAAGAAGAAAAAGCCAGTTTTGGTAAGTTTTGCGCAAGGTAAAATAAAAAGCATATCATTTTGTTTCTCTCACATGCCTTTTTTTTGTTTGCTGCTCATTATCATCAATGTGATCCATTTCCTACAGCTTCAAACAGATCTCAGAAATTTTATAGTCTGCATTTGACCTAGTATTATATTCTTCTCTTCTCTGTCCTCCTTAGGGGCCTTACACAATTCCCATGCACCCTAGTGGGATTTTGAATTGGACTTCAAAACTAGAAGAACAAAGACATTAAATATTTGCCTTTCAGATACATAAAGCTAATTTAGATATAAGCATTTTTATTTTTACAGTTAAATAAAAACCTTGGTATTAGCTTTATTTTTAGTTTAAACACAAGCTGGAAATACTTCGGTATAAGACATTGTCCATAGCCTGCAAAAGCAGATAGATGTATGGCAAGAGGCACAGACATTGTCCCTATGTTGGTGAAGAAGGGGCTGGGCCAGAACTGCAGAGGCACTCAGGGAACAGGGCACGGCCAGAAAGTCAGGGGTGTTTTCCCCAGATGTGCTGACTTTAGCCAGTATAAAGAAAAGGGAGGGCTCATACAGGACAAATATGTCAACATCTGGGGACAGGGTCCAGGAACCGGGAATGAAGCAGAAAGGGTCTGGAAGTAATACATCAGGGACAGGTAGATCCTCTGGCAGAAAGGGTAGACATTCAGAAAGAACTGCTGTATTTTGGTGTCCATAACCCAACCCAAACTTCCAGTAAGAACACGTCATAACTAGGCAGCACTAGAAGCTGCGTGTGTGTGTGACATTTCTAATGTATCGGTCTGATCCATCCACTGCAGCGTGTCTCCTGTCCCTCCCTTCATGTTGCCTGAAAGGTTCCCTGCCTCCTTTCCTCCTTTATGCCTCTGCTTTCCTATAGGTTATGTGTAGATACGGATTGTCGGAGAGGCAATTTGTACCTGTGAAAACACAGTGGTGGGCTGCCTGCTGTCCTTCCAGCCACAGAAGGAGCTAGAGGCGGAGCAGAAGAAGGAGTTGCTGCAGGATGGGCAAAGCAAAGCAGCCGTGCCGGGGGGAGCTTGCACAGAGATTCTCAGTGCGCAGGAATTTCTAGGCCTGACCTCTATGATAACCACGGGCAAAGATAGACGGAATTTCCTTCCTCTCCACTATATCTCCCTTCCCTCGTCCTTCTCCCGCTCCCCTTGCAGACAGAGAAAGACCAAAAAAGCGAGATTTATGTGGCCAGAGCAGCAGAATAACTGAATGTGCACTCAATAGGCTGGACTGCCTTGGGAGCAGGTGCCAGAGGTACTGGCAGCTGGAAAATGGGAGCACAGAGGCACAGAGAACCAAAAAAATACAGCTGGAAAAATGAACTTGCCAGAGTGGGAAACTGTTAGCTGAAGAAAGTGTTTTGTCTCTTCATATGAAGCAGAGAAAAAAAAAACCCTTTCTGAATTAGGAGTATTAGGGCAAGCACAGGGTGGTAGGGGAAGAAAATAAACAGCAAAACCAACTATAGCACAAACATTTCTGCAGGAAAGGGAAAGAGTATTAAGAATACTGAAATGACAGGACCAGCCAGCTAAAGTTCTCATATTCATATGTCTGCCTTGATGTTCTTTGTGTACCACAGAACAGTATTTGTTGCAGTTATTTTTCTCTGAATTACTGTAATCGAGAATATCAGGACAATAATTTCCTGCTGAATAAAACAAAAGGAGGCATTAGGATAAAATGTCCCTTGACAATGTCCATGTGCTATTAGCACTAGATTCACTGCAAAAAAAAGTATAAATTATTCAAGCTGAAAAACACTGTGCAACACTTAAGGTTGTTATACAAAGCTAGCATGGCACTGAAAGACATGAAAAAAATAAGCCTCTGAACACTATATTGCTACATTATACACTCCCCTGCACTCCTAGAAAGGGACATTTCCATTAGCTGGCACACAGTCCGTGGTCAAACAGCCCTGAAAACATGCTGATGCAACTTCAGGGTTTCCACTTTCCATTTTACAATTAATATTTCCTACCACTGGAGTACAAATATCTCTGTATTACAACTGATTTTCTTTCTGTGATATGGGTGCCGCTTCTTCTTTAGGCAGGTTACAAGTGCGTTGTGCTGCTCTGAACAATAGGTTTGATGGTAAGTGTTCAGAAATGGGGGTGAATCATGAAAGACTGGGGTTATTATTCAGCACACCTGTGTCCTCCTTTTGTTAGCAGCTGATCGGGAAGGACAGTGACAAAAACAGAAGCGCATTTACTTTGAGTTTATTGGAAAGATGATCTTCAGGCAAGCAAAGTGTAAGCAGTGTTGCTTGCTATCTGTTAGAAGGGGATAAAAATAAGCCTATACATGCAGCATGGGAAGGTGGTGTATGATAGTTACTAATCCTATATTTCAGTCTGAAGAGTGTATGGTGTGGGCTTTCAGTATGAGAAAATGTCTCAGTACCTTTTCTGTTTTATTTCTTAGTTAGTTTGTTGTTTTTACCTGGGATATATATTACAGCATATAAAGACAAGCAGAAACATTATGACTTTCAAAAACACTTTGGTATGAGTGTCAGACATTCTCATGTAAAATGGCACTCCTCCTCTCTCACTTCCTTCTAAAATCCTATTAGTTCCTGCTTCTGACAGTCTGTCAGATTTTCAGCCTTAACTGTTGGCTTTTATTCTGCTGCATCTTCTCTGTTGGTCATAGAGATCTGAATAGATATGTCCTTTCTCCATAGAAATCGCTCTGCACCAAGACAATAAATATTTTCCCTCAAAATCATGAGGAAGTCATTAACTCTTAAAATTATCATTTTTTGTAAAAGACACAGGACTGACCCCCAGAAGAAAAAGCACTGAACCCCACCCGGGCTGTGGGATAGTTTGAAAGCAAATGCAAGTCTTTTATTTCCCAGCTGTGTGTTCCCAGACTCAAAACCCCATGCTATTGTACTAGCCTGCAGCAGCAAAAGCTCTGCCACTAAAGGTCTCATCAGAATTATACATCTTTTAAATAGGTTCCCTATCAACAAGTGAACTTTATCCAGTGGAATGCAAAAAATCATCAGAAAACTCCCTGACTTTATGTAGTCAACTTCTTGGTGCTGTTAGGAACTTCTCCTTTCCTGACCTCTCTCTGTGCTGCTACGCAAGAAGAAATCTCTTCAGTGCTGCTGTGCGTTGTTTTGAGGTTTTTGGTGTAAGAATTGGACCAAAGTGCTATTTCAATTCTAACAGAAAAAACAGAGTTCATTGCCAATATGGCTGACAGCACTGAGTTGTCTTCTGTTCCTTCCCGCTTTACATCCTTGCACGAATGGACTTTGCCTTTTTGACCCTTCCTATAGCAAAGGATAAATCAGTGGTCTCTGTTTCCACCTCTTTCCTCATATCTGCATCATGTCTCCCCAGCCTTCTTGAAGGGCTTCACAAATACTAAAATTATCTTTGCTATTAGCCAGTCTTTAAAACTCTCCTCTGGTTCGGTCTTACTACCTACGAGTGATTCAAGCTTTGCTTCTTATCTGGTAGACCTTTAGGAACCCATTCGATCTCCGTCCAGCTGCCAAAGCTTTTTATTTTTCTCTGATGAACAGGTGAATGAGATCTGTATAACTGAAAATTTAGAATAAATTAAGGCCTAAAACATGACAAATCTGTGTGCCAGGAAACACGACGATGCTTTTGGAAACACGTTGGTGGGGATTTGAAGTTCTTGTGATACAGATCTGCTGCTCAAATGGTCCCTTCCTTACTCCCATCTCTGGTCTCTCCTGTTGGTGGCACAGCAGAAACCCCGCAGGAAGACAGGTTTTCAAGGGGCATCAGTTGTCTTGGTCCCTCAGCCTTAAAATAGTCAACTTTGGTTTTAGTTATGCTTCTGAAATATTTGAACCTGGTTCCAGCTTTTTCTCCTGCTTTATAGTACAAACAAATCAAAATACAGATTGAAAGAAGAGATGACATGAATATATGGAAAAACTATTTGACTATACTATTTAGAAAACTACTTGGACAAACAACTATTTGAAAAATTAATTTCAAACACTGAATTAATAAACTGATAGAGCTGTACCTATCCCAGCATCCACTACTACAAACTGGGTATACTTGGACCAACAGCTAAACCTGCTTATTTTTATTACCACTATTCTTTCCCTCCCAGTATGAATCTCTCTAGTTACAGCCAGCAGTTTCTTTCTAGGTAAGTGAACGCTGGTGTTCGATGTCAAGCTAAATCCGGCTTAAGGCACATAGTTACCACACAAAGGACAATTTCTTCACAATGTCTTCTTATCCACTCTCAGCAACTGAAATGAGAAAAACGTGCAAATCACTGCAGGTCGAGAAGATGAGTACAGCTGGTTTGAGCTGTGCCAATGCAGTTGCAGAACTTGCTGAGACTTGTTCAAACATATAAGTTTGAATAACTCAAGTCACATAAACATGCAAGCCAATATGGCGAAGAATGAAAATTCCTTCTCCTGCTGCATCCAAATAACTGTACTATAATAAGCCCATTAACATGTCATACAAGCAAATGTAATGGCTTATATTTGTTGTATGCAGGCTTTGACTCTCTACGACCTGCTTCTTAAATGTCAGTCTCTTGTCTATCTGGTCTCAGAGCACAAAAATATTATCCAACTTGATTTCATCTTTACTCTATTCTAGTATTTGAGATTTGGATGATGTGTGGGACAAAGCTGGCAGTAACTTCACCAATAGTCTTCGCAGTTTCTGGCTTAAATGCCTGAAATCACACATTAAGAGTGTCTTGGTAATTGACTGGTCCTAGGCAAGTCATTTCTGAGAAGCCATTGTGCCAGATAAAGAAAATCCATCCCTTGTGGGACAGAAATGGATGCAAGCAGAGGAAGATTCCCTGAAGCCTATTGAAAGCCATTTTTGGGCCATGACAGTACAGTTAGATACGTTTCATCCTGACAGAATTTAGGGATTTCTTAATGCACCAAAGACATTGGAAAATAAAAAAATAACACAGCACATAGGAATGTAGTCATATGTCTTTAAAGTGTTACACTCGTATCAGGTTAGGGTTACTTTTTAATTTTTCTTTTGTCCTTTTTCGTTTTTTAACTGTGGCTTCAAACTTTTCCGGTAAAAAGACAGTTGTTACTCTTTGCTCTAATTATTGAGACTAATGTAGTTTGAAACACTTCCGCTAATGCCCAAGGAAATGTTCTGATGAAGAGGAAAAAGCATATTAGCTGCAATGTGAGTAACTGTAGAGTAATTCCTTCTGGTCCTCATTTATTGAAGCAATGAGGGAAAATTTGAGTGAGCAGAGGGGTCAGTAGCAATAACAGCAGGAACATCCTCCTCCTTTCTCTTGGTTATGCAGCCAGGTTAGAAAGGTTAAAAGGGCAGACCAGTCATCCACAAATACTTTTAACACCTTGATATAACTGTCTGTATCTAGTGGGATAACACTGAAAGATCTTTTCAATATCTGTTGTAAGCTAAGGAGAACTAACTTTATTTTTAATTTCAGAAGTATGAGATGTCTGTATTTGGTTGCATATTTTTAATTTTTCAGTCAGTAAGGAAAAAGAATTCAGGTAGGAGAAAGGACAACAAAAGAGACACATGTACATTGCATGTAGAATGGCCATGTAATCTAAAAGGGTCAAAGATTTCCCACCACAAGGTTGATGTAAAAAACCACTAACCGAACACAAGACCAAAATATGCTTGTGGAACCCTCTTTCCTTTCTCCCCTCCAATCCACCCCACTACCACTATCTTCGCACAATTTACACATCTATTCACTTCCCTTTGTCCTTCGTTTTGGCTCATTTAGGTGTCTTTGTCATCAGGTGCAGCTGACGCCTCAAGCTGTGATCCTGGACAGAGTGAGCTTGATGCTTCTGGATGGTAATACCAAAAATTTCAAACTGATGTCTTCAAACTACAGAAAAGTAGTCCAAAGGTCCAAGACTGCTTCTTACCTAGCTTCAGATTCACTTAGTTTCCCATTTACAAACAAAAATACTTTATAGTTGATAGGATAAAGGGGGGAACATATTTCTCAATGCAGAGATAATTTTCTGTTCTTTTATTTTACTAACACATCACAAGATCTAGAAAAGTTAGAGACAGTTAACTTACTCATTTGCTTCCCTACTATCTTTTTCTGTTCCAATCTTGTTCTTTCACAACCACTGCTGCAAAACATAGGACCTTCATTCCGCATTTTCCAAGTCTAGCACAAAACGCATGAGCATACACCTACGAGTGAAAAAAGTCATATAGTAATATTCAGTTCTGCATCATTTTCAAGGACAAAATGCCATAAAGCATTGAAACTGAGCTCAAAAGCAGCAAACATTTTCACTCAAGCAAAAATCTTTTCTGCAGCAATGTTTCAGTTTTCCAATAACTCAGGACAATGTATGTTTAAGAATGTTAGTGTATTGCTGATTAAGATCTTCAAACTTTCTGTAAAATGTAAAGAAGGTATTGAACAATGTTTTCAATTAAGCAAGAAAAAAACGTATACAATACTGAAGTCTTGGAAATCTTACAACGATAACATTCTCTGCCCCTCATTAAATAATATCTGACCATGAATACAATTTCCTGCCTCTGCCCTCTTTGAATGTCCTAAGAGTCAGATTTTGAAAAGATGACCATAGCTGTTACTGTGGCCAACAAATGTGGGCACAACAGGATCTCTGTAACTACACACACAAGCTTAAACACCCCTCAATTTTTGCAAACACAGAAGTTGGACATGTTCAAAACTGCATGCAAGACAAGCCATGATGCCAATTGTTTTTGTTCTTATCCTTTAGCAGTGGGACAGAAACACTAGAAAACAAGGCTGACTTGTCCTTTACCCACAATTACAAAATGAACAATAAAAATCTACTTTGAAAATTGTTTCAAAAACTAGCTTTAGTGGTATGACATCATCACAAACTCATACAATAATCATGAAAACAGTTCATATCTAATAATAGCAAAGGAAGTTGTGTTGTGTTTGTACATGCAGTGATGGCAAGTGTGCAAAGCTCTTATTTTTTAATAACCATTTTGTCTTGTCATGGGTGTCAGGATGGAATTTACTTCTCGTTTTGATTTTCTTGCTAGTATAGAAGTTTGGAGGTTTCAGCTGGATAATCTTGTTACACAAGGATCTTCAGCCAAACACTTCACATCTCTTCAACGACTTTGTTTACGAGAGTCTTGTGGCTGGAATCAATATCTGACTGCATATTTGACTAAATGTGCAGATGCAGGCATCTAATTAACTGTAGTGTTTACCAGACATTTATACAGCCAAATCCTTCTCAGAAAGCTATCAAATGGTAACATGGGCTTTGATTTTGGCACAGAGCACAACATTGCTTGGTATTTTTTAAGGCATGGCTAATCTGTGAAACGCAATCCTCTCTGTTAAGAACCAAGGTTCTCCCAGTGAGAATGGCTCCCTCCTGCACGCAGAGCCCATGGCCAGGCAATCCAGCTGCCCTCAGACTGATCTGTCCACCTAGTCCCAGCCACACCATGTACCAGCAGGAAAACCTTGCCGCTGGTGAGTAGAAAAGGTGTGCTGGTGTGGAGCAAAATGCCTGATGGAATCAGATGAGCTATCTCACGCTTTAAACGTAAGTGTAGGAGGCAGTGTTCACACAGGAAGGGTGGGTGGACAATGTGCTCCATGGCCCTTTGGCAGCCACGCCCTTTGGCCGCCACATCGTGCTGGAGATTGGCAGGCTGCTGGCCTGCCAAGGTGCCCAGGTGTCCTGCTGCAGAGGCAAAGTCACGGGGATGCAGCTGCTCTCGCTGTGGCACAGAGGCAGGAGAAGCTGGGGCAGGACCACTGGAGCAGCACGTTGGGGTGCTCCACAACACCCTGGGAAGTCACAGGGAAGAAATAATTCATCTCTGTGCTCCTTCTACTTAGCCTCGGGCCAGAACTCAGAACAAATCTGTCAAAGCACCAGAACAACTGCTTTTGATCAAAGGAAATTAGAATTATCCAGAACGATGTTCAATTGTAGACTTACTGGCTCCAACATCCTAGCAAGCAGAAAGCTGGATAACTACATTCCAGCTATCTAAATTCTCCATATGCTTTCCCTGAATAAAAATTTACTATTTTTCATCTTAGCTAGTTGCATAGTATGATGGCATGACATGTTTCACTGAAGAGGTGACAGAACTTTAATTGAGAGCAAAGTGATTCAAAGTCATATAGTGCTGCTTTTGTGCAATTAGCAGAATAAATGAACACACTGTGTTTTCTGTTCTCCCTCTTCAACAAAAGGCCCTGTACATGATTGTTATTCAGTGTTTAATGCACAAATGATTTTTTTGAGAGGTGTCAACAAACCTGAAAAATCTGGAAAGTTGTTGGCCTGTTGAGAATAACATTATTGTCATAATAATGTTACAGGTATCTTTCTAGAGCTCCTTCAGTACATGCATGGCTGACATCCAAACTAGTCATCCTCCAGGTCCTAAACCGTTAAAATTACTTGCCAAAGTAAATGATCATAACAAAAGCAAACAGCTGATCCTGTGCTCATCACTTCTTATATTACTTACATTACATTATGACAGAATCATTAAATGACAATAACTCTGCCTCTAGTAATATCTATGCATATGCAAGGTTTTATTTTGAAATAGAAACAACTCCAGAATGAAATGGACTCTGATTTTGAAAGGTTGTTAAGTACCTTACCACAATTAAAATCAAGTGAATCCAGAGCTGTCTCAGAAGTTGTGTCATGCCTGGGGTGGCCAGATCCCATGACTGAGGAAATATACATTTGTCATTTTGCAAAGAAGATTGAAGGAACCTGGGGAACAAACACCATCACTGTAAACAAAGGGAACTGTACAACTAACTCTGTTCTCTTCTTCTCCCTTTCTTTCCCTTAAACTAAATTTCTGAAGTAATTGAAATGAAGTACGTTTCTTCAATGTACATTATAAATGTACATCATAAATGTACAATGTAAATGAAGTACATTTCTTAAAATGCTTGATTACTCTTCTTCTGTCACCTTCAACCAGGAAGAAAATGTCTAACCTACTTTTCCAGGGCTATTGCTAAAGAATATCTGAAGAAATACATGAAGTCAACACATGGTAAAAAAGCGGTCTGCGTTTCAGTTTCTCTATTGCTGTGCTCACACTAGACTCAAGAAGCAGGTGTGGCAAGCATGTCTGGCTTCACTCCCTACACCTGAGGCAGCTTGTTCAGTGACTTGCCTATTGCCCAGTCTTAGGAAGAACAAAAAGCCCCTAACCTACCTTTTGCTTCCCAAGGGCCCTGCACAGTAATGCTGACCAGCCCTTCTAGACACTCTGGTTTAAACTCATTTGCCAGGCTACTGGCATGTAGTGGACCCCAGACATCGCATCCAGACTTCACTTACTGGGAGACTTCCTGGCTCCTTGCAGGGCTGTGCACCCATCGTTCTTTTTTGAGAAGAGGATGTGGAGGAAGGGAGCTGAGCCACGCCTGTGTGTCCTGCTGGTGTGGTGCCCCTGGTACCATGGGACCTTGGCCATGGGACCTTGGAAATGGTCCTGGATCACATACAGCCAAATATGGGCAGAGATCCTCCTTTCTTCCCTGCTTACTCCTCACAATACAGGAATTTAACTGAGTCTCATTTTGGTTGCAAACTGTCCGATCAAAGTTTCCTTCCACTGTAGCACAAAGATGCTACAACACTCTGCCAAGTGCAGTACATGTAATAACTCACAGAAAAAAGACCTATGTGATTTCCTCTCCTCAGGAAGAATGATATAGCCCTTTGAAATTAACAGCTGTGTAAAATTAGGAAAGCCTTAAATGTCAGTGAAATGTAGGGCTTCCTTGTTGTTCTTGACCTTTTAGTTATCTTCATGCCACGAAACTTAAATAAAAGACTTAATTAAAAACTACCACAGCTATGACCCACAGAAAATCGAGTTACTCTGTTTTGTTCGACAAATGGATCTCAAATCAGCAGCTAAAACGAAAGTGACTTAATGAAATAATGGAATGCATACGGTACCGTAGGGAAAAATAGTTGCTCTGGGAGAAAATCAAATCAATTGATCAACCAAGAAATCAGGATGTTCTTCAGAAAGCAATTGTAGGTCCTTTACTAACAGCAGTGAACTGTGGAAGAAAGGGACCATTTAACTACCATTTGTGAAGACATTAGGACAAAAATTGCTTCAAGAGATAGATCCTTCTTCTGGGTTTCCATACAGCCCTCTGTGTTCATCAATTATCAGCAGCTAACTGAGATGTGTATCACTCTGTAGCCTAGAAAAGTTTATAACAGTTCCATCAAACCTCTCCCCTGATGCTAGATCTCAGACTACCTCCTGTGACTGAACATGTTGCCCTGGAGAAATACTGATTTAGAAAGGACCTAGCACTTACATTGCCACAATGGCAATTACATGTTCCTGATCTATATACTGCCAAGACAGTTACTTTAACTTGACTGATCTTATCTACAAATCTGCCAAACTTCTGCTTTTGTGCCCTTGCAAAGTAAAGCAAATGAGCATGAAAAGAAGAAAATAATAGTAATTTTTCAGGTCACGGGCCCCTTAACGGTGAACTTCTATAGCTGCTTGTCTCCGCAAATGCCTTAGCTCATGTCCCTTGCTACAAATGGAACCTGACTGTACAGTGCACAAAGCTAAACCAGAAAACATTTAACTACCTCAGTAAAGCTAAAAATAATGTTAATTGAAAAGCTTAAAATCAGTAATGACATAAGAGTTTGTGGAAGGTACTGCAGATATGGGCAATCTGTCCAGTGTATAGAGAGTAGCTTCTTTGTGAAAAGAGAACAGTTCACCCCCATTAATGCATTTTAAGGTATACTAGGATTTAACTAAGGATATTTTTTATTTCAGATTATATTACTTTTATTATTTTATTTCTTTAATAGGACGATTTTTAAACACTTGAAGTCCCATCATGAACTAATTCATAGCTAGTTTATGAATCTGCTATTTCACCGTTCTCCTTTGGGTTAAACATGCTTTTCCTGTCATTGTGTTTCCCTTCCTTTCCTCTTCATCTCCTGTTGCCATGTCTGAACTAGGCCCTGAAACAGTAATCACAACTGAATCTCAGCTTTTGTTTCCCTGGAAAAAAAAAGATAAACTCTTTAAAACTGCTGTTATTAACAGCTATTCTGTTCTTCTCTTCATTGCTGTAGACCTTAGCTGCTGCTGCTGCTGCTCTACTGATTTGTTTTTTAACGTGTCTTAGCAGGAGAGTATATGTTTTCACCCTTTCCCTGCATAACTCGTATTAAGTTCATTTAATACAGTGCCAAATGTCTTTTGGCATGTATCGTACTTTGCCTCTTTCAGGGCCTTCTTGGTGGCCCACATTTGACCCGCATTTGACTAACACATCATAGTTCTCATTCCTGCTGGCGGCTGCTTAGCTTCCATTTTGCAACAGACGTTCCTGTTCATGCCGGAGTAGGCATAAGGCTTGTAGACTCTACTACTGAATGCACTTCTTTTCTTTTACTTCAGTACTAATAACCATCCAATTCTTCCTGCATGTAGAATTTTTGATTGTCTTGTACTGATGATATCTTCCACATTTGCATCAATATAGTTGATTAGTGCTTTTCCATTTTTAACAGGTTACAGACAGCATTTACAGTTAGTTAGTTCATTTAAGGAAGTTCATTGTTCCTCTCTCCTGGATTAAGCTTTTCTCACTCTCCACCTCAAATAACATTTTATATAAAGTGATTCTATTACAAGAAGAAAGGCGTGATCCACCTCCAATGATGGTTAGATTGCTCTTTTAAGATATGAGTCTAGGATTTACATTCATGTTCAGAGGTAAGCAAAGAAGTGGGATCTTTGTCTGTCTTTTTACAGGCTATTGTAAGGGAGTACTTTTCCCTTCCTGATCCTATTTATTTCAGGAAAAGTAAACTTATAAATTCAATTTTAAATGTAAATTAGAATTTATATGTGTAAATCTAGGGTTTTTGCGTAGTGAAGCTTGTCTGCTTAGTCAGTAACTTTTCAAATTCCTCCCAAAATTTGTAGCCCCGTAGAAATAGATCAACATGTCCTCAGTTAAAGTTTGTGAATTGAAAGCAAAGACATGTGCTTCATGATAAATATGTGCCCCTTGCAAGCTGAGCAATTCATTTATTAACAGGGCCAGAAATTTGCATTCTAACTACAGTGTGTCTGTTTTCAGTCATCTAGACATTATCCTAAGGCATACAGGATCAATATTACAGTCCATTTCTTTTAATTTCAGCTCATCAGATGAGAAGTCCAAGAGATTATTTAAAAAAAATGCCCTCTTAATACTGTTTTATGATATTCTTTCCTTTAAACTCATTAAGTGGAGCATACAGCAGTACTACCTTCTGCTATAGGAACAGGAATCTTCTGATAAAGGCCAGTATGATGGAGGGAGACAGATTATCATTTAAATGGTTGCCACCATTTCATTAGCGTGCCTAAAGCCAAGAAGCTGCATCAGACTAATAGCTGTGCTGAGCAAGGATCTGACAGCAAGTTGATCAGACTAATGTGCTCTGCTCTGTGGAAAGTCTAAGGAGCCACTGACAGCAAAAAGACGTTTTAGCATCATTCAGTACATTTGTGAAGGGCAATCCACACCTACTGCTTTCAGGCAGGTTTTTCCGTTTGGTTTGGACTTTTTCCAAATGCATTATAATTGGGAGCTGAAGATGCACAAAAGACAGTAATTGAAAAGCTTGTTCCCAAAACACATAGCTTGAGAAAATCTCAACAGCAGGAAAGTTTGAACAAAAGGGGGAAAAGCAGAATGGAAAGATTGTTTTTAATCAGATCTGGAGAAAAGTTTTGGATTTTTTTTTTCCAATATTTTAAATCATTGAATTAATGGTTTTGTGTTCCTTATAAAGTAGCTGACTTACATGTGGTTTGGAATTGGGAACATGGAACATCATCAGCCCTTTGCAATCTGTCATTCCCTAACCACTGTGGGTACTTCACATGCCATCAAAGGAGAGGTAACTTTTAACCTAATCTTTAGCTGTTTGGATCTCTAGGGTTACAGATTATCATAAGCTCTTACGTTTGAATGTGTTCTCTTCATTTGTCTAGTATAGTTTTGCCTCTCTCTAATTCTTGGTTGTGGCTGTGGCACGCTCTAAAATATCTACTTACTTTTCAATACTTACTGCAGAGGTTGTGCAGAGTTCAGCATTGTGGGAGAAATAATTATGTTCAGTATATATTTGCATTAATGAGATTGAGCTGCTTTGTCATGCTCTTATGTTTAGAGAAAGAAAGAAAATAAGGAAATTATCTGAACATTTATAGATAATTTGCTATAATCAGAGGACATACTGGGCTCTCTCTAGAAAGAATTTGCGAAAATAAATGCTGATTAGAAACTGTGAATTTCATGTTTCCCTGGTCTTGTCCCAGGGAACTGGGACTTGTTATTCTGTACTTTTATATAAAATAGAATCGGATGCATAAGAGATGTTTGGGGTGTGGAGGTTTGAGATACTCTTTGAAGTGCTTTGGAAACCTATAGCTGGTAATCTGAAACACTCACAAATAATGCCTGGCTGCATCACTGGGTTTATAGTACCAGCAATCAAGTACTTGCCACTTGGTGATTTAACGTACCCCACCCTAAATGTGCCATATGTCCCAACTGAAGCAAAACAAGTCATACCTCTCACATCTAGAATATTGTCAGTTCAAAACAAGGATGTTCAGGTATTCTGTCTTTGCAGAATAAAAGGAAACAGTAAGAGAAATAGACTGAGCTGAGGAGGAAATTTCACATAATTTTATAAGATTAGTTGCACTTTTCTTCTACAATTATTTCTGCATTTCAAGTAAAAAGAAGACATTGTATGGAAACTCCTAAAAGTACAATGGGTTTGCTCTCCTCTTGCAGTGAGGTGTGCAGCACTGCTAGCAAAATGACCAGAGATAGTTCTCTATATATTTTTCTGTCCCCTGCCCAAACAAAAAAGTTGTGAGGGCCATCAGCCAAGTCCAGAGCACAACACGTAGCTCAGTAGTATGACAGATGTACAGTACACTGTGGTGATTCCCTACTTCATTGACATTTGTAAATGCCACAGACTGTATCCTGCCTGGTGGAAGTCAGCAGTAGCTTATCACTGACTTCTGAATGATATCTCACAGATGTGAGACCAGTTCTAACTCAGTAACCACCACACAATTTGATCAGGATTCTATGTATTTCTGCATTTTGTTATATATAACATATTTCTTCTGAAAGCATTGTGAGCTACTCTTAGGTCATCATCGCAGACCATTTGGAGACCATTTTCTCGATGTTTGACAACTGAACAAGTTTTAAAAAGATAGTGAACTCTTAATATCAAAGCTAAATACAGTTTATTTGTGTCATCATCGCAGACCATTTGGAGACCATTTTCTCAATGTTTGACAACTGAACAAGTTTTAAAAAGATAGTGAACTCTTAATATCAAAGCTAAATACAGTTTATTTGTATTTAAATGGATATTAAACCCCATTGTTTTGGAATTTATCTAGTCCTTTATTACAGGCTTTTGTCATTTCTTGTAATATCTATCTTATTTTGTTGTTTACCAGACCTAATAACTGCACAGAGACGCCTTGCAAAAATTACTATATTCCTCACTCGATTTTTGTGTCAATTGTTGATGTCAAATCTTTATGGGTTTTACTTTGCTTTCATTTTTTTATTCTTTTTTTTACTAAAAGAGTAGACCTTTCATGATTTTGTGCATTTTCACAATCTTGCCATTTTAACATAGGCCATAGACACTCTGTACAATGTTCTGATTCAGATGTCTTTTGCCACATACATAACTCCACAACAAAATCCTTTCACTGCTGAGTATTTAGACATTTTTAGCACAGGCTTCACGCATGTGATGGTTCCTCTTTATATATCATGACATTCAAACCTCTTTGGGTGTTTTCTTACTCATCACATGATCTGTCTTCAACATCTGCTAAGGGTCTGCTGTAGTTATATGAAAATGCAAAGAGAAAGGTCATTATTCACACTGAAATTGAAGGTGAAAAATGTACAGAAATCCACCTGGCTTTATGTTTCATTGGTCTTGAATCTTACAAAACACCTTGAGGACAGCTGGTACCATACCAGATTGGTAGCATATATACTGTCTAGAAAAAGAACTTGAAGAAAAATTTTCATAGTCGATTATGATTTATTTTGCTGTTACATAAGTCCACCTTAAAAAAAAGAAACTTTCATAAAATATCTTAACCAAGACTGTCCCTACCTTTTAATCTACCAAAGTCTCTTATATAACTCCCAGAGGCTAGGCAATGTCCATTTCCATTACATTACTTGGACACTACAGACACTGCCTTTCTTTGTAATGGAGGATGAGCCTTGTCAGAGTATTTGGAGACTGAGCAATCCAAAACCAGTTTTGGGAAAAGGAAGAAGGAAAGATCCCCTTTTCAGGAGTAATTAATTAGAATAGAAAAAAACATTCAAAGTTGTATTCTTTATTCTTCTTAGCATTTGTTCAGCCAGTCCTATAGGGTCTACACTCTCAGTGAAGGAAGGCAAAGTCAGGTACCTTCCCAGTACTCTCAAAGAACCAGACTAGAATGAGGACGCAACTGAAAAAGCAAAACTAGTGTGGAGCTTTGAAATGCAGGGCCTTAACAAGGACATTTGTAGGTCCTTTGGGATATGTTTAAGTAGGGGCTGCTACTGCATTGGGGCAATATAGCAGTGTTGCTGTGTTTTCCTAAGCATACCAGAGCCTTTATATCTATCCTCAAAAAATGAGCATTAGATACTCACCATGGGCAGGAGAGAGCAGATTATTTTTGCCAGCTTCATTTCCATAAAAGATGAAGGAGGAGTGGATACAGAGAGGCAAAGTAATGCCCAAGAGCAATGGTATCTCCTTGAGGAACGTGTGTCACTGCATGAGAGCATTCATGGAGGCAGAGGCAAGGAAATGGATAACAAACTGTGACACTAGTGGGAAGTCCCCAGATTCACATTTTATGCCTATCCGAATTTTGATGCATGCATCTTAATGCACTGAGCTGGCAAGCGACATGGCCAACAGATTCACAAACTCACTGACAACCTATGTCCAGCCTGATAAATGTATGATATTTTCATTTGAACATCTTTTCTCTTTTTAAAATTTTCTTAATTTATTGCCATCAATTGTTGGCTTCATTTTGTTTTGACTTTTCTTGTCAATGCTCAAGAGTTCTGACAACCACACCTCAAGTTTCCAGTCTTTTTTCTTCTCAGCATCAATGAGACTTCCTATGATAATAAAATTTTCTGTTAACTTGTATACATATCCACATGTACAAATATTTGTAAGATCAATGTCTAAATATGAACACAAAGAACGCAGTTCATTTTTCTAGCTACTGACTTCTAGCACATTAAAAACCCTGGAATACCATGTTGGCTTGAAGCGTTGCTCCATAAGAGCCTAGTTTTCCTGTGGTCATATCCAGCAGCTCTGTGCAGACATTTTGAGCATCCAAAGATGAATCAGACAGTACTTCATGCATGTCTTCACACCTGTGTGTCACACCCACATTGACTAGCTCTAGATATTTCTGCTTTAAGACAGTGGTGATGATTTGTATGCAAGTGAAAGTACAAAGTTGAGGTTTTGGGCCAAAAGAGAAACCTGTTTTTCTCACGCATTCACAGTGTTCAGATCCAGCATCTATTTGTCTCACAGAAATTTAAGCCCATTTTTGACAAGAGTCTGATTTATCTCCATTGACAAACAACAGTCCTGTTTCACCACTGATAAATTCCGATTTTAGTTCAGTGCAGTCATACATGGAATATCCAAAACATGCTTTTTGTTAAGTTTTGCTTAATTAAACAAACAAAACAAAAAAAAAAGTTGATTTAGAAATAAATCTATCACAGAAATATATTATTATCTTCATTCACGTTTTTAAAGTTTCATTAAAGGTATCAGCTTTCAATCTTCTGCCCAATTCTGCTGTTACTGTGCTGTTCACCACAGTTACTCACACTCTGACAGGAGTTAGATTAGCATGGCTTCACATCCTTTCAGACTACCCTTAAACATCAGCAGCTGAAGCCTTTGCACCTCCATGGTTCACACCAGTTCATGCCTAATGATGTTTTACTGCCTCAGGTCTCAAAGCTTCCCATGCTGATAAATAATGCATTTCTTTTCATTTCATATTTTGGGTGCTGTAGTTGATCAAAAACCACTTTGTATTAGAATTGTTTCTCTCTCCATTTCGATGGGCATGATATGCATTGCAGAGACACATGAGATGATGTCAGGCTTCAGAGAATAGAAGAAAAAAGAGGATGCACATTCCTGTGGACAGAGGAGCAGTAGCAAACCAGAAACTATCAAAATAGGACCTCAACTATGCAATGAGCTTCCTGAAGCTGGACTCTCTTCAGCCTTGGCTGCATGATTTTTCTTTGGACACTGTTGATTTCCTGGTGTAAGTAATGTCAGATCCTAAGCAAGTGAGGTCCTTTGTAGGTGATACATTTAAGTACACACATCAGAATATTTTGAACTCCAAGAAAAAGAGAAAGACATTCTCTAAAACCTTTGCATTTATCTAAGGCCTCTGATACAACCTTGAAAGCCATACCTGTTGCTTGATAACACAAAAAAAATTTCTGTAAAGAACAGAAATAGAACTGTAGCTCCTTGATTCTGTTTCAAACTTGGCATCTAGAGCTTGTAAACATTTATGCATGTCTTAGTGAAAGTGCCAACAACTCCATGTTTCGGAGTAATTTGCATCAAACAATCGTACATCTAAATTATAATATTGTGCTCATCCAGACTACACAACCACAGTAACAGCACATAAAAGGCTAGAAGTGAACCTGCCCAAAGACACATCATTACTCTCATTGTGACAGGGAAGAGAGACCACTGATTTGCCTCCTTCTCCCCCTTCTTTCTGTCTGAGCAGGAACCAGAGCTGCTACTGGAGCTGCACTCCCTCTTTAAATTGACTTACTGTTTGGTTTTCTGAAAGAAAGGGAGGAAAGAAAGAAAGACTAGCTACATTTACAATTTTGCACAAACACCATTACTAGTCCTTCAGTTTGTTTTCATACCAAGATTATGATGACTCATGCTCTCTCCTTGACCCTAATATCACTTGACGTCTCCTTAATATCACTTGACATCTCCTTATCCTTCATCTAGTACTTCACATGAAATATAGAGAGCTACATCCTAAAAAAAATGTGGGATGCCTTTGTTCAATGTGCCAGATTTTTCAGATAGGGGAGACTAATAAGTTTTTCCACCCACCTTGCTACACACTGAAAAATAGTATGTGAAAGAAGCTTAAACAACCCCTGTCTCTGGTACGGTGAGTCAGTGAGTATAAAGTTTCTTGGTATCACTCCATACAAAGGATACAGCTTTCTAAAATGAGTAGCATTACTGCCAGCTTTTGAATGGTTATTTCAGAAAATAACGTCCTGTATCTGTCAAGCAGGTAACGAAAATAGACCCAAAAGAGAATACTGTACATGTAGCTCAGGAGTTCAGCTCCCATCTCTGTGGGAAGTGGCAAAGCCCCAGGTCCAAAGGACTGTTTGTATGTGTAAACTGAGTTTAGACGAAATCTTAATACTAAATTTGAATTTGCAGTGCCTAACTCTCACACATCTGGTATCTCTTCTCTATGGCACCATCATAGTGCCAGTACTAAAGTGCTCATTCACCCTAAGATCTGTACTCTTTCGTGCCAGAAGTGTTGACATCCTGGCACCTTTTCAACCCCTTGGTCCCACCACAAACCAAGGCTTTCTTCACCCTTATTTCCACAGGGGTCAGGTAGAGTTCAGCACTCTTGGGCAACATTTCATGGGGCAAGTACAATACACAGCAGCAGCATCTTTCTTTCACTACAGCACTTCACGGACTGACAGGAGGGCCATAAAAAAGATTGACATCCAATCCCCTCCTCAGCTTCAAGGTAACTCTCACTGCCAAGGAAAGATGGCCAATATAATAGCTTAAAGGTGCATTTATTTCAGAGTTTGGGGAGTGGGAAATTCTTCCTTCCAAATATTTCTTCAAATATATAGCATACATCAGACCATCACTAGATAAAATATTTGACTGTCCCACCAGTGCCATGAAGTTTCACATGACACAGGGTTGAGCTGAGTGAATGGCAATTGCTCCAGTTTGGAGTGAGCCACAGACTGGTCCTTGTGGCATTTTCGTGGGAGATGGGGCTTCAAGGGTAGCTGAGCAAAGTGAACAGCAGCCTCTTACTGTCTGTGTAAGGGCGAGTGAGGGGGGACTCCTATTCTCTTCACCTGTTTTTGAAAGCAGAAGGACTGTCCTTCTCCTTCATGTATACTGGGTTTGAGTTTGGGGGGGCTGTTTTTTTTTATGCGACGAACAGATCAGGCATATAGGTGGTCTGAATAGGGTGTGTACTCCTGAGGATGGACAGGATTGACATCCACCCCTGCTCCCCAGGGTAGGTGTTAGTTGACTTAACATCCCCCTCCTCTGACTTTCTGGGTTCCCTGCTGGGACACGTCCCTTAGTCACTTTGGCGGGGAGAGGGTGGTGAAGCAGGACAGTATATTCAGTGAGGGAGCTGAGGCTCCCCCCCCCCCCCCCCC
>Ga0065711_1005421_pt1 | contig 20276 bp, 12 predicted proteins | sample Hoacrofraction12_FD_59098 | JGI IMG/M metagenome (GOLD analysis project Ga0065711, IMG submission 59098) | Hoatzin crop microbial communities from Cojedes, Venezuela - Epithelial fraction 12 v2 (version 2) | ecosystem: Host-associated > Birds > Digestive system > Esophagus > Crop | place... | reverse complement strand
CGGGAGAACCGCCCGCTGCCATCGGGTCTCGCTGTCTCTGCGGCAGGCCCAGTCCGATAATCCCCCCATCCCTCCCCAACCCACCGGGGGCTGCTGGACAGCCCGACGAGGGAGCCGGGCAGCCCCGCAGGGGCACAGCGCTTTCTTCCTGCTCCCCCAGACCCCGAGCAGGGCTCTCCCGAGCGCGGATCTTTCCGCTCGGTAGTTCCCCCCCCACCCCGGGGAGCGGACTACAGCGTCCAGCCGCCACCGGGGCTTGCTTTCGATTTCAGATCGGTTAGGATGCTCCTGGATAAAATTTGTCCTAAAAGCAGCCTCGGTGAACGCTGGGAGCTGTAGTCAATTCTGCTGACGGCGCTTTTCTCTCTGGGAGAAGACTTTCTCCGGGGCAGGACCCGATGGTTTTTCAGTTTTGGTTTTGTTGAGGTTCTGCCCCCTGAGATCCAGGCATGGCTCTCCTGCTTGCCGCGGGACGGAGGGCGAGGCAGGGTACGGCGGCGTAAAACCGTGTAATGTCACCTCTGCTAAGACCATGTTCCCTCAATTTCTGATTATACTTTAATTTCAAGCGAGGCTTTAATAGGGATTGAACAAAGCATTTTTAAAGAAACCTACGCTTTCGACTCTCAGATTCTACAGAAAGAAATCATGAATCTCACAGCTTTTCTCTTTAGACCCCGCTTCTACGGGGCTTGCTTTCCTTCCTCCTACAGACTGTTCACATAGACCCTGTTCATCTGTACATGACAGCCCCAACACACCAGTCCGAGGATGCTTTTGGCTGGGACAGTCGATGGCTGATGCCGTTTCCTAGCAGGGCTGGCTCCTGCCTCGCATCGGACCCAGGAGAGCTGCGGATTATTCATAATGGTTAGAGCGTGGATTGCGGGAATGCAGACTTCCCTCTGGCCATCTGCCACTGGGACTTGGCCTTTTGTGGGGGATACGCTCCAACAGCCCAGCTAGCCGGGCTTGTCGATACTTGGCCCGTTTCCTGGCAGCATCAGTTAACGCCAGTGGTGCTTTTTGTAACGTCAGCAGCTGCTCTGAGGTGCTGAGAGCAGGCAGAGACCTGGTACCTCGTGCCCCGCTGCCTGCCAGCACCCGTCCCGCGATGCTCACTGTTGGCTCTTAGGACCGTGATTTCTTTTGCGCTGGTGACCCATAGGTGACGCATTCTTTATGTCACAGCAGTTCCCCCAGGCGCCGATTCTGCTAGACCTTTTGTCCTTGCAATCAACTGACGCTTACGTTGCTGGAAGGCGAGACTCACCATAAGGCGAGACGATTTGACCAGTATTGGCCCTTTTAAACGAATCCCCTGTGCCCCGACGCAGGAACTATGCTTTCACATATTTGAATATTGCTATTTAAACAGATGAGGGCGTTTAATACTTCAACTGATTGTGAGCACCTTCTGCTGGAAGTGCCTACGACAGCAAACCAAGCCTTCTGGTGTGATTAATGAAATCCATTGTGGCATTAATTTTCATCTCTAATGCTTCTTTCAGTGTATAAAAAAAAAAAGAGATAATACCGAGAGGGTTTTAATCCCCCAAACAAAGCCCGAAACAAACCCCATAGCTGTAGCTGTTAGGATAGGGAGGAAAAAAAAAGCTGTGGAGAAAAAGCACGTATAAATCAGCGCGATGTGTTGTAGATATGCCACCATCTCAGTCAGGCATCTATACAAGCTGAGTGCCCGTTTGGGGCCTACTGATTGCAAAACAGAAGTGTGGTCTGGAGTAACCTTGGATTAAAGCTTTGTTCACAGCATGACCCGTTATTAAATTCCACTTAAAAAAGTCCATTGTCCTGTGAAGGTAATTGTCGATTTGACTTTGTAGAAACGTATTAGGTTACTGTTTTTTAAAGCTCCTTTGTATGTTACTTCACTAGTATTTTGTCTTGTGTGCGTTATCGCAATCAAATATCCGTGAGAAACTGTTAGGAATACAACAGTACCGTTTCCTTACAGTTGTATGGTGGCATCACGCATTAGGACTCTAAGATGTATTTCGGCTGAGAGCTGACAGTGGCTCTCCATAGGTGGACACCTGACTCCCGTTTCTGCTCCTCTTCCCCTACTTAGGCTTGGTTATGTCCTTTGCAAAACCTCAGTCTGGAAAAAAAAATGAGTTAAGAGGAACGAGGCAAACACAAGTTGTTGTTTTTTTTAATTGCACTGCGCAAGCCTAATGCGAGACCTCACTACTCAGGTCCTAGGCACTGCAAATAGCGAGTAGTTCTTGTGGAGGTCGAGATGAAGCATTTCAGGAGCTGATGCTCTCGCCATGCGGAAGGTTCCTGTGTGTACAGTGCAAATTATCTTTCAGCATGGAAATCACTACAGAGATGAGCTTTTCTGGAACTGCAAAAAGGCCGGACTGATTCAAGCACACAGAGGACTGAGAGCAAGTGCCTGATGCAAGCGATGTCATCACATCGCACAAAAATGTCACCTTATCCAGGACGTATGAAGGCCTTCTCTGTGGTGTCAGGAAGCTAAGGGTGACAACAAAGCATTGGTATAAGAGAGTGGCGTAACACTGCCTATAAGAGGAGCTGTCATTCTTTGCTTGCTCAGGTGAAAAACTTACAGGGCTGTAAAAGAAAAGCAAGTAGCAAACAGTTCTGTCCTGAATGGGGATGAAGGACAGCACTGATTTTGTCGCTAAGTAATTTCCCCTTCTTGCCTTTCCCCATCCCACAGTGACCCAGTTCAGTAAATAAACCATGGGGATGGCTGGAGAACTTCACTCAAGGAGCCGTTCAGGGCAGTCTGCTGGTGCAATCCACTTCCGGGGATTTCACTGTTTGGTCTCCTCACAAAGGAAGCGTGGCAGAGGGTCTGGACCTTTGGTGGTTACACCAACAAACACTGGAGCATGTTAGACTGTACAAGTTAAGCAGGACAAAACATTTTTCACACCTTGGAAAAGCCGCAAATCCAATAAATGTCCAAGTGCTTCAATCAATACTTTCGCCTCTGCTGTGAGCGCAGCACTCGGAAAACAAGCACTGCAAGGGATCATCCTCTTTTATTTAGAGGAAGGGGAGAAAAAAAGACACATTGCGGGAAAGCCACAGCCAGACCTGTAAAAGTGGATTATTGTCCTGTGCTTTTAAAGCTTACTGTGGTGAGAGAGGAATTCCCATCAGCATCCTTAATCTTCCTGTCAGGAGGCTGACAGTCTTCCAGAGGAGGTAGCACAAGCTCTCCGTTTTCTTTTGCCTTGCTTGGTGTCTCTCTCTTATTTTTCTGAATGATTAATTGCTTTATTTTTTTTCTCTTTGCCTTACTGCACTTGATTTCTGCCAAATGTTTTCGTTATTCTGGTTGTTTGTGTACGTCCGTGCTGAGGTGTTTCGGCGTACCGCAGCCTCCTGCTGATGCAAGACGGGCAGCAAGAGGTGCCGGCAGCCGGAGAGAGTTTGCTCAGAGTTTACAGTTACCCAGATGAATAATTAAAGGCAATACGTGCCTTGGTTTCGAAGCAGGCCAGAGCTGCAAAGCCAGAGATAAGACTCATGTGTGGCCTTGTTTCCTCTTTGCTTCTGTAATGTCCAAAGCTGTTTGGGATGCGTGTGCCCAGGTTTTCCCTGGTGCTGGGTGGAGGAAATACAAGACGGGAAAGTGTATTTGCAGAGGACGGTAAGCAGGCAGAGTACAGAAATTTCTGGTTAAACACAAGGGAAAAGAAAGCTGTTATGAGGGTTAGCCAAGCAACATGTAGTAAAATAAAAGACCATTCTGATCCTTCCCAAGGCTGAAGGTCCCCACAGGGTTTCTGGCAAGTTTGTTTTTTCCCAGGGTTATCAATATTACGTCAGTTAGAGCAGAAAAAGCACTCATCCACCAAGGTGACTCATAACATCGAAGTCGGGGGAACAATTCCTTGGCTGCTAAGGGTACAAAGCATGGCCTAGGTGACTCAGGATTGCCTCAGGACAGAGGTGACACCTGCGTGTCAGGAACAAGGGCTGCAGAGGGAAAACAACAGGGTAATAATTTTGACTTGTTATATGGCACATCTGAGTGTCGTGCGGAGACATCTATGAGTTAGAACACGTAAATACTTCATATTTCAGCTTTTAGTCACTTTGAGGTGTGAAGTTTGGAAGCATGCTGTAACAGTCTCTCCAGAAAAAAGCTGACCGTGCTGGGAACAAGCAGAACCGCTTTGGAGCTGGTGGAGCTGCACGGCCAATGTTTCAGGCCAGCTTGCTTTGTTTGGGGTACCACACCAGCAGTTTGACTTTGTTTCCCACCTGGCCCTGAGCAGCCGTATGACACACATGCTACTTTGCACCTAGGGCTCCTTCCTGACTTACCGTGCTCCAGGGAGACTCTGGGCACAGGCAGGGTCCAAGCTGGCTCTCTCTTATTGGGACAATCCTCCAGCACTTATCCTGTCCTCACATACTCTTGCACCGGCTGCAGGGATTGCCGCCGTGTGCCTTTAGCCTTGTGTTGCAGACATACGCTCCTCAGAGCAGCTGCAGCACCGCTTCTCGTTGCTTCAAGCTTTGTCAGCTGGAGAAGCTGCAAAGAAACAAAAAATGTCCTGGGGACACGGTGAGAACAATGGGGTCCAGAGTGGACCTGGGACAGGGCCGTGCAGGGTGGCCACCGCGGACCCACTTGAGAGGTGTTAGCCCTGAGCACTCCCACACAAACCCGGCCCTGGGCTTGCTGCTTCTGCACTCCACAGAAGGAGAAACAGTCTACCGGCTCCACGGGGAGATGTAGGTCTAGAGCGCATCTAGACTGGGGCTGGTTTTTTTTAATGAAGTAGGTGTTCAGCAGTGGGTGTGACTTCCTCCTTCTTGAATCTTACAACGTGACAGTGTTTGACAAGTCTTTGTGGAACAACCACTCCTACTAAAAAAGAAAAAGTAGCCTGCACCTTTGCTCATAGGAAGACACAAACTGAGTGAGATGTTCTTGTTTGCCTTTCTTTATAGCAAACCATGAGGTCCTAAAATTACCTGTCATAGTGTTGGCCGTGCAGTTCTGCAGCCATTACATGATGAGATGTGACTTGGTGCTTCGTTGTTCACTACCATCTTGCTCTGCTTCTTATGTACATGCTGCAATTCGTAGTGACTCACATTAGGAAACGTGGTCTTTAATCTAGCATTATCAGATTGTAATTAGCCACGTTGACATAAAGCAATCTTGGTTTTAATGCAGCCTCCTTCACTCACTGTTGTGGTCAATTATTTCATTATAATGGCAACTCTGCCAGGTATTTTTGCTTCATTGAGCAATTATGTTGTTATGGAAACTGGTATTCTATAAATTATCTGATGAGAGGCCTGATTCACTTCTTGGGAACAAGAAGTTTGAAAGTAAAAAGTACAGCATAACAGTTTTTTAATTAGCTATATATTTATTTGTGTAACTCCTAATCCCTCGGGACTATTAACTATTGGGTGCAAATACCAGCACCTTCGCATTCGTGCAGGATCTGGTCCATTGTTGTCCCTCATTAGAGAATGTGTGACCAGTGGATACACACAACTGAAGATGAGCTTGTTCCCGCCTGTGTTTTGGTGACCCCCCCGCCAACCTTGCCAGATTCAGAGAACGTTTCTGTGTCCTGTCTGCAGGGCTCACGACCTCCAAAAGCCGTGCCCTGGCTGCGCTGTGGCCAATGCTGCAGGTGGCTGCGGCGGGAAGGATGTGTCCTTCTGTCTTTGATACCAAGATTTCTGGGGGACTGGACACTGCGAGAGATTGATAATCTGACACAAGAACCTCTTGCTCCTGTTCAATCATTTAAACATTTCAGAGAGGCTGTGTGTACAGTAGTTTCCTTCCCATCTACTGCTAGCTTCTTGCCTTAAGACCAAAGGGACGGGCAGCCCTAAAGGGGTTTTGTCTTGCAGCATTTTGTCCAGACGAAACCTACTCTTTCAACTGGTGCGAAGGGATCCCCTTATTTACTAATGCCAAAGACCAGAAAAAAATCACAGAGCCTGAACATGATTTGGAGCCAGATAATCCTGCCTGGGTGGAGGCATCCTGGATACGTGCAGCACAGAAGCCTTCAGAAAGAGTTTTTGCAGCACCCATTACCTATGAGAGGAGCAGCCGTTCATCCCCAGAGCTGTTTCTTCAGTGATTTTCAAAAGCATGAACCACGATACACATGTAGGTGGAACACCATTGAACAGAAGTAATTATGCTGCTCCTGGTTAGCTGAAGCTCATTCGACGTGGCAGAGGGACCCTGTGTTAGCACGAGTTAGTCAGTGCTATTCCCCAGCAACCTTCTCCTTTTTCATGCTTTTAAACTGCGATTTCTTTAATTCTGTTTCTTTTAAACAGTTCAGTTACTACAGTGAGCATTGTTACCTTCTACACGTTCATCTTCAGCCTAAAGTTAACTGCTTGGTCTTTTTGGCATCTGGATGTGGAAGCCAGGCAGAGGGTAGGCAGGGTGAGACATCTGTCAGTCTCTGCTCTGGTAACAGGATTGTACTTGGAAACATTCTTGGTTTTCACATTGCGTGTCTCAGCTCAAGCTGGAACAGCCAGGTATTGCTTCTTAATATTGACTAAATACTAAATTGCTTTGTGGTATTTACTAAATACTAGCTCATGAGAAACAGTCCTCTGGGTTGAACCAGGTGTTCAGAAAGAAACCAATATTAAAAAAGGAATGAAAGAAGTAACAAAACTTCTTAATATTTAAGTCTGAGAAGTCCAAGTGGCTTCTATTCAAAACGCCCATTCCTCCTGAACTAGCTTTCAGAAGGTGAAGCAGTGCCTGTGAATGCTGCAGGACAGGGACCGCACGGGGACATCGGTCTCCCCGAGCCCCAGGAGAAGGGGCTCTGCAGAGTGGTCCGGAGCAGGAACCTCTCCTCCTCTTGGCTCTGGAAATTTGGCTTCCCTCTGCTGGCTTGGCCATGGGGAACACTGCAAAAGAACTTCCAGGTGATCATTTGTTTCCCTGTCTGAGTAGCGGGGTTTAATTTGGGGGTTGTAATCAACCTAGCTATAAAAATACCCAGGTCGTCTTCTCTCCAGAAAAATGAAAATTCTGTGTCTTCTCATTCTAGTCACTGGTTTCAGAATCTCCTTCAGTTCGTCAGCACCTTTCCGCTTCACAGAACGGAGAGTTGCCAGACTGGTGCATCATCTCTCCGGGGCGTGCTGCCCACGTAACAGGTAGCACATTCAAATTCAAAAGAGCACTTTGTAAGAGTGCTGGTCAGCTTCGGCTGGCAGTAAAAGCAATCTGATTTTTTTTACAAACGTGGTTGCACGTTGCTGTATGAGAACAATTCACAGTGACAGAAAACTTGCTATGAGTAATTTCCATTTTAAGATCATATATGTATAAGAGTTTTCAAGAAAAAAAGAATTGCCAAATAATAGCTAAGACATACTGTTCAATTACGGGTATTGGTTTCTGTTGTTTAATTAACTGCAGACTGCACTATCCTGCTGGAAAGGCAACTGCAGAACTTCCTACACTACAGTTCAGCTCTCTTTCATCTGGCAAATGCCAGTCTTTAGGATTAAAAAGTAAATTATTTTCCACCATTTGTACTGCTCAAAAAAACAATGCATCTTTTCTCCCCATTTGGGGACTTGTATCACTAACAGAAGTACGACTTCGAAAGCTTTTTTTATTTGTCTGCTTTACTGCCAACAGAGGAACTCCCCTGCACAGCACTGTGCAAAGATCCCTGACTATTGCAGATGTGACGTCCCCTGCTTTTGGAGAGGCAGCGAAACCAGACTTCTGCAAAACCTACCTACCATGTCTGCCCATACTGTCTTCTTTCCAAGGAGTCCAGAGCTCTTCATAGAAATTATAATGAGGCAAATCTCGGGGTAACACTGTCCTGTAATTACTGCTCCCCTTTCACAGAGGGACGGGGAGAAGCCAAGGCAGTCACTAGCCAACAGTCCCCAATGCCAGGTCACGCACAAATCTCGTGCTGAAGTTGTGACGTAGAGTCTTAACCCTTAGATCGCAATTCCTCTTCAAGAGCTAAGTTGCAAGAGGAAAACAGAAGAGATCCTGGTAGTATCTTCCTGTAATGACCACACAATTTTGGTTTTTGAGGCAGACTCCTGAAGATCAAGGAAGGAGATGCTATAACACAGCCAAAGTCACAGATGTGTCATGGTGATGGTATTAAAAGAGCTGAACAGAACATGAGCGAAAGCGAAGGTTGCAGTTCCAAAGAGCTTGAGATCAAAACATAAGAAACGTGGAAAACATAAAAGGGTTTAGTCTTAAGTACCAGAAAGGGGAAGGGGAGAGAATGAATCCATATTACAGTAATTTTACCGGTCAGTTTTAAAATTGTGAGATAAATTGTGCTTGTAATTTAAAAAAGTATTTCTGTGTTCCTGCTGGGAGGACCTAGTTCACACTAGCTGTAAATGTGTTAGGACAGAAAAATCAAAGTGTTTAACTGCTGCGAGGCGCTCTCATCATATCATAATGCCTTTTGAAGCGGTAATTCAATGATTGATCAGAGGAGATCTAATTAACTGACTACATTCTATGAAAAAAACAACCACGGAGAAAGTTGTGATACTCTGGGTAGCACATTCATCAGAATCTTTGCTCTGCTGCATGTGTGTGGGTGTTCTATGGAAAAGCCAAAGCTTCATTCAATATATGACTTAAAAATAAATCTTCAGATTAAAAGTTTCCTTTGACTTTCTGTCTTGCCTTTCCCATGTTATTGCTTTGCATACTTCTAGACATCTCAGGAGGTGCATAGACCACATCTGTCACTAACACATTCAGCATTCAGTTAACTGCTTAAATCTAATATTCACCCACACAGGATCTACATGGGGGTGAAATTCAGATATGAACATTACCTTAATAAATTATCTTCTATTCTTGTTTCCCATTTTCTAATTTTGCTTTATAGCATTCCACACCTGCAGAGGCGAGGTAAGCTCAGTCTCATCAGAAACGACATTTGTGAACACCTAGTGCAGCCTTGGTCCGAGTTCACAGTCAGCTTCTCCCATGGGGCGCGTGAAAGCAGCGCGACCTGCAGCATGACAAACGAGATGTGACAGCCAAATACTATTCACGGGGATTGATGACTACTTTGACTTGCTGTTGTAAAAGGATAATAGAGATGGTGTGCATATTTTGCTTGCTCGATGGCCTTTCATCGTAGATGCGGAGCCTGTGATAACACTCTACAGCAACGCAGGCTCTCCAGCAGAGCTCAGTTTGGCTGATTTTGGCCCTTTCATACCCGTTGTGCCTTGGACTGTGATTCTCCTCTCTCTTGGAGATCAGGTGGTTTTATAAAGCTTCCAGGCCTTCGCCTGACAAGATCTTTTGAGACACATGAAATCAGCCTTGTTGGCAGGAAAAGTAACCAAAAGTCTTCTTATGTGCATTATTTCAGTGCTGTGGGCTACCTCGCATTACCTCCCACATCTCTGGGTATCTTTCAGAAACATTTTATTATTAAAAGAACATCTGAATTTAAATGAATATAATTTTTGCCTATTTTAATCATCCTCATTTTTGTTAGTGTCAGATGTAGCCTTATGTGAAGAATTTAATTAATTTTTCTATTTTCCCTCACTGTTTTGGTTCAAGGACATGCTCCCAGCAGGATGGGGAGGAGAAATGGACAAAAAGTAGAACTCATAGGTTGAGATAAAGACAGTTTAATAACATGACAAAGTAAATACCAATAATACAAAAAAATCTAATTACTACTACTACTGAATATGCAAAACAAACTACATACAATACAATTTTCTCACCACCCGATGACCAATTTGCAGTTGGTCCCCCAGCAGCGATCAGGGAGCCTGGAACTCGCGGATTCTGTGCATTTCACAAAACTCCCAAAAAAGACCAAATTCCCAGAAAAGTTCAAACTCCCGGACAAGAGAGGATTTGAACTCAGAGAAATGAGAAAAAAGAGAAGGATTCCTGCTGCCCGGCCAGCCCCCATTTATAGACTGAGCATGATGTCCATGGCACGGAGTATTTCCATTGGCCAGCTTGGCTGTCTGTCTGGCTGTGCCCCCGCCCACCTGCTCATTAGCTGAACATGGCAGACTGGAGAACGCCCTTGATTTCTTAGGCTAAAACCATCGGGGTTATCAACGCCCTTCTCATACTAAATCCAAAACACAGCAGCTACTGGGAGGAAAATTCACTCTATCCCAGCTGAAACCAGGGTAACATTTGAGTGAAGAAACTCCAGCAAAGGCCAAAAGGGAGGGCAGGAGCTGCCTTCCAACGCTATTGAATATCCTCCCCAAGAGGCTCTGCGGCTTGCCGGTGCCACACCGCCTGGCCCAGAGCTAGCAGCCCTGGCTACTCCTTGGGTCAGTTCCGTGCTATTTAGTGTCAGTGACAGGTAAGATACACTCGGTGTCAGTTTTACTCAGTTTTTTAACTCCAAAAGAGTAACCTGTATACTGAAATATTCATGGGCTTGCACTTCAAGTGTTTTTGTTTGTTTAGTGTTTCAGAAGTTTCTCTGTGGGAAAAAGAAGATGCTTCCACATAAAGTGATAGGCCTGCAGAGCTCATGAAATATTGCCTTGCTCTTCGGAGCACACCAACGTCCCTCTCCTGTGCAGAAGGCCAGGAACTTGCTGTGGGCACAAATGGTCAGAGCGGGCTGCTGTGATTTTCATTGCGTCTGCACATGTCACCCTTGGTTGCTTCCCCTTTTCTCCTGATGGCTTAGCATCTCAATAAGGTGGGGCATAACTGACCTGAAGTGCTACAGCCATCAGAAATTGGAAAATCATTCAGCAGCACAGGCGTCGTTAGCCCAAGAGCCTACCCCCAGCTGACGGGGGAAAAGGCTGGTGGGTGAAGGAGGTTATTTACGGGAATCACTTGCTGAACTGCTACAGAATTAGGTTTTACAGTTGGAATCTGTAATAAAGGAGGAATCTAAATCTTTGGAGAAGTGCCTCGCTCTGAGCTTCACATAATGATTCGTTTAAAAAGCTGAAGTTTTCTTTGTATTTACAGAAAATTAAACCAGGGGTTCCCTTGTGCTAGGGTATGCTCTGAAATGATCTTCCAGCCGTTCGCGTCTAGGATTTTAGCCTTCTTCTATTTAACTTTGTCTGGCTTTCTGCTACCATTAATTGTATCTATTCGTCTCTTAAATCCTTCCCATGTCTCATTTCTTTGGGGGATGAGAGTAATTTGAAGTAGTTGGAGAATGCAGGCTAGGCAAGCGATTGTGTTTATAAAACAGAAACATTATGTTCCTTTTTATTTACAATTATTGTAAATGGAAAATGCAGCTATTGTTTGTGTTTCTCGGAAATTACATATCACTCTTTCCGACACCTGAAGACCCATTATCACCTCCACAGCTTTTGTGTTGTTTTGTCTGTGAGGGAAAATGTCCTTTATTGGCCTATCTCAGGAACAGCATCTCATCAATTGGGAACCAATTTAGAATTCTTTTAATTCAGCAGATCATTAGAATATATATGGCACTTTCAGGGAAAATCAAACCACACAGAAACAATAAAGACCGGCAGTTATGTCTGATCAACAGTAATAGTCTGGCATCTAGGGAAAAAATGATGATGTATTTTTCTTCTGAAGCCTATCAACATTTAACAAAACTGGTTTTTGTATTTTTAGCCTATCACAAAAATACCAATAGTTGGATCTATCTTGGGGGGAGGGCGGGGAGGGTGAAAAGACAGACAGCTGCAAGGACTTGCAGCAGATTCTGATTCTTTATTTTGTTTGACCTGATTTAACAAGCTTCCTCTGTGGAAATATCATCGTCTATGTTGGGAATTATGTCAGGAAGCACAGTATGTGCAGTGTGGGTGAGTGAGCTTGCATAAACTGTCAATGAAGATCAATTACAGGAATTATTGAATTACACATTAGATAAGAAGCAGATGACTTCTTTTTGCATGCAAGTGCGGTGTTAACTATTTTTGTCTAAATTAAAATATACCCATACAGGCAGTGAAAAATCTGTCACTAAGCGTCACAAGCTGCCCAGGCTTATTGATTATTTTTTTCTTTACGACTGAAGTCCTGCAGTCTCGTGGTTTTGGCATGAAGCGCTGTGCAGCTGAAGCAAGAGAGCATCAATCTACTAACAACACACAGTTTCGATGAAGCTTGGGCAGAAATGGCCTCTTACAAAAGACTCGATAGGGATGAAGAGAAAAATGTTATTTAGCAGTTGCCATTTTCTGATGTGTTGGTGCTCCTGATCATGCTGGGGGAGTTGTGTCCCCTCCTGCTCATGCCACAGCTGGGCAGCTGATGACAGTGTGCTGAGACAGGCTTGTTCCTGCACCTTCATTATTTATAAATACCCTGTACAGCCCATTTATTGGATGGTTTTGGATGTCGAGATGGCATTTTTGCCCCAAGAGGCCACATATGAGGTGGGAAGTCTGATTCTGGAATAGCCATCCTTTAGCAGACTCTACACAGCTGCTGAACACCACTGCCAGCATTGCCTGTCTGCGCCTCTGGCTCAGTTTGGTGCTGAACAATCCCAGCTTGGCAAAACAGAAAACCAGTAGGCTTTAAAAAGCCCTTTCCAAGAGAGAAATAGCTGTTCTTCTTCACAGGAACTAGATGATATATCATCTTTTGATGCTGGGTTGCTGAAAGGCATCAGAAGGAAACCCAGGAGAATACAGAGAGGACAGAGGTGCAGCAAACTACGCACCCTGTGTGCAAATACTCTTTTATTCCAGCGTCCTGTATTCTAAAATGTAAAATCTTTATTTCCTAATATCTGTTCATGGTAGATTGAGTTGACGCAGAACCTAGCCTCCTCCACTGCTGTCTCCTGGAGGATTTTAAGTGGCAGCTGGTGTTCTGCTTTAGAGATGTTGTTAGCAAATAACAGCTACTTAGAACAGATTTTTGTTGTTGTTGTTTTTTGTCATTTTGAGGTTGGCTATTAGGCTTTTTCTGATAATTGTTTGATATGAAAAGCTGACTACTTCCTGCTTCATGTTTCAAAGGTTTAAGAATTGTAATTTGTACTGTGCCCCAACAAGTGTACACCTCTCCCTTTGTTTCCAGGAAAGTAATTGCTATTACCTCTTTTTACCCACCGGCACAATTTACGAATTGTGCATCAGATCCATTTCAAAATTTCAGAGAATCAATGCACAAGACTCATTGCTCCGAGGAAAACTGGATAGCTGAGTGATGGGAAGAACAGAAAGTAGAAAATATACTACTTTAGTACTTATGTAATTCATTCAATTATAGAGGAATTTGAAACAGTAGCATAAACCCACCATTATTAAAAAGCAATTTTTAAAACTTTAAGTCCATCTCCAGTACTTTAAAAACACAGGAAAAGAAGAAAAATAGCCTTAACTCTTTTTTTGCAGGAAATGGTTACTCTTTTGCATGGAGTTTCTGTTCGAGACCTATATTTTAGTATCCAGCCTTTGGCTCAAAATGGCTAAATGCAATTCCCTGGCAGACCCTGAACATCATATCATTGCAACAGGCTCCCACCATGCTTTTGTTGTTGTTGTTTGAGGCAGAATATACTGGGTTTGTAGTCTTTTGCTTCCAGTTACCAAAGGAAATGTTAAAGGGTAAGAAAACAACGTGAGCCAGCCCGATCAGCAGGAATGGTGAACAGTGCTCCAACAAGAGCGATTTGACCATGCAGGGGCCTCCAGAGCAGCCACAAATTGTCATTCAGCTCCCATATGTTACTTCACTGTTTGTCAGTGTTATCTCTTAATCACTTATTCATCATAATTCTTAACATCGAAAAAAACGGTTTAAAAATCAGAACCCCACAATAGTCACTGTAAAATATTTCTTGGCCTCCAAGCAAACAGTATAGAACTAATTCCAGAAGAATTAAATAAAGTAACATGTAGGCTGTCATTGCTGAGTTCTTCAAGACAGGAATGAACACACCCACTCAGAGCAAGAACATCTTAAATCTGTAAAGTACCAAAATCGTGATTCCAAATGAAAAAATAGACAGGCAATCACATCTAAATTTCCTTTAGTCTTACCTGAAAGAGTCCTTCTACACAAAAGCTGTCATTGCCTCATCTGAGGCTTGTGTTTACACTCTGAACAAAGCGCTGCTGTTGTTCTTTTCTACCCTATTTATTCTTGCCACCGTGCCTATAAGACTGCAGCGCACAGATTATTGTTTACTGGATTGTTTGGAATAAATCTTCAAAAGAAAAAAGACAGAATTTCTTTCAAGCTCCAGTATATGAAGAAGCCAAGTCTATCTCTATATCTTAATTCACCAGTTAGTAAAACGTTTGGTTTTTTTAAAAAAAGAGCTTGCATAATTTTAACAGACATATTTTGTTTAATCTATCTTCATACTTAATTTTGATGCTTCAGTCTGACGGTATTTGTTTTACTAAACCGTAGGTAAGAGAGAGTGGTTTTATTTTGCGTTTAGGTAAGAAATGTTGGAACTCTGTAGTACGTTGTAGCTACACCCGTCAGCCAGCACTGGGCTGCAGGAAAGCACCTCGCACTTCCCAATGACTGCTACAGCAGAGACGACTGGAGCCATTGCCTCAGAGCGTGGGCTTGATACCAGCAGGCTCTTCCCAACCGAACTGTAGTTTGCAGCTGGCATTGAACTGACCTATTTTAAGAAAAAACCAACAAACTAACAAACATCCCTGTTTCAAAAAGGGGGATGTTTTTCACTCCAGTGGAAAACTGGTTTAGTGATGCCTCCCTCCCCACATGGCTGCCTGCCACTTTGCTACATGCTGTAGTTTCAACATCAGTCTACCCTTATTTACTCCAGAAAACTCCAGTTACTAGACCTGTTCTCCCCCAAATCACAGCAGTATAGCGGTATATGAGCATCTTTCAACGCTATCTAGCTAACTCCTAAATCAATTCACGTCCTTACACCTTTCTGGAATTCAGCCAAAGAGACCTGAGGGTATGCATGGCTCTGCTGCTCGTCAGTATTGGATAGGGAATGTCTGTCTGGCACATCTCTCTTTCTGGCTGATCTCAGGCACAGAGATCAACTAAGAGCCCACTACTTCTATTGAGACAGAATGAATCTTTTTTGGCACTTTCCCTAGATGACGGTCAGATTTCCAGTTTCCTAATACAGCGCGTGGACTGGAGTCAGAAATTCTTTCACCACAAATCAGGATGCACAAAGTTCCACAGCCCAGAGGAAGGTGGGGAATGCCAGGTTTCTAAATGGAATTCCAAGACATGGCAACGAAGCACAGATGACCATCCCACAAGCAAGGAAATTATTGTTGTAGTAAACTAAATGATGTCTTTCCTGTGGATTTGTTGATTTAAGGCAAGGAAAAAAGTCCTCCTGTGAACATCTAAGATTCATTTGTCCTAGGACCAACATAAGATTAAATTCTAATAATAAATTTTAATTGTACTCTCAAAAGGATTTGGGATCTTCACTATAATGGTATCTCAGCTCGTATCTTCTTTTGGAACCTAGGAAAAATATAATTTGATATGGCCATCTTTTACATGATTACTGTATCTAAATTCCAGAGGAATTACCTGTCCCTTTCTAGGTTTTATCTTCTAAAACAGAGTTCAACATTGCCTTCCTTTCCTCATCAATAAAAACACGCAAACAATTCTTTAGCTACGTTTAAAACAAATCAACACGTTTATTACAGTTGCACAGATACTTTGCCAATTTTGCTTTCATTAAGTCCTTGTCACTTGTTGCTCTGCAACATATAATTCCCATTAAGTCATGACAAATTTCGTTTTCAGCTGCTCCAGGAGATGTTAATGTGAACACATCAATATTCATGTGTCTTGACAGATCGTGAGGTTTAATAAATTGCTTTCTATAAAACAATTTTTGTGGAATCAGGGGTGTTCCTGTCATAGCACAAAGAAAGCCTGAAGCTGAGCTATGTAAAAGATCATTTGCTTTTCACTGCATCTAAAAGTTAACAAATTATTCTTCCAGCAAGTAATGAGGTATTTTTTTTATGATAAATATAAAAAAAATTAACGGGGAAGACAGGATTAAAAAAAAAAGCTTCACTTTTTTGTGGTTAAATGCTCAGTTCGCACATAAAAAACATTGTTAGTGACCCAGTTCTGTTAGCATTTCATTTTGGTCACACCAGAAATTTAGCATGATTCTGTTCTGGCTTACAGAGAAATTCAACATATGGCTGTACGTTAGGAGAGCTTGGTAAGAAAACATGGGTAGTCACGGAACACTGTGTGCTGGAATAAGGAATCCTCAGAACGGGGATTAGGTCTGAAGAGCATCACGTGCTTCTGTTTGCATTTTTATAAATAAATAAAAGATAGATAAGGAAGGGTACCATGTATTTAAAACACTATTTTAATGAATTTTACTTCTGTAAATATAAAGAAAAGTAATAAAAAAACCTTCAGTGAACATTAGCACTTATATAATACTATTATTAGCAAATTGCTGATACAAACAAAAAAAAGCCTTTAATATTTCAATCAAAATAACCTTGAAGAATATTACCAGATGTAGCTCTGTGGAAGTCTATGGCAGAAACACCTAACGGCCGTTCAGGTCTTTTAAAGTTTCATTTCCTTTCTGCTTATCCAAGGAGAATGATTGCACAGTGTTTTTTTTCCAAAAATTCTAAGGAGGAAATTAAAAATACTGCAGAATGAAAGACAATGCAATTGTTTTCCTGGCGATTATTTCTCTTTGCCTTCATATATTGCTCTGCAAAGGAATTTGTTTACCTCTTCCACAACTGTTATTCCTGAAGATGTATTGTGTAACTATTTCTATCCCCCATAGTGTCCATGACTATTACATCCAAGTTGGATATTCTGTGATAGTTTGGGAAAAGAAAGTGGAAAAAAATGTGCGTAGGATCTAAGAATTTTTTAGGTCTCATTAAGCAATGGTGAGCGCTACTATTAGCAAGGATTTATGATAGTATTCAAGTCAGCCACATTTAATCCTTTATTTTGATACAGAAAGTGGTAACCCAGCTATGATCATGGTTGGGGCTAGGAAAAAAAATGGAAGAGCTTGTTTTATTACAAGATTTTTTAAATACTGACGAGTTAGAGAAAGGAATAGAGCTGATAAGGGCTAATTCATTTTTTGTTTTCAGATGCATATAGATTAGCTATGGTAAAAGCCAGCCATCACGTTCAACAAAAGAAAGACGAACACTATTTATTTCTGGGGTCCACATACTCTGGAAGCCTAGGTTGCAAATTACTACCCATCTCCATGAACAGATAAGCATTCAAATTTGGAAATAACAGAGCTGAAGAGATCTCCAAGGTAGGACAAAGAAATAGCAGCGTTTTGGTTGTGCTTCGCTCTTCGAATTGTGATAGCACAAGCCTTTTTTATTACCTTCTATCTATATGTAAATCTGAGGAAGTTAGCATTCTGGGAGCAGTCACGAGTGTCTTGCTGCTCCACAGATGAAGATCTTTAAGAGTGATGCTGCTGTAAATACAGAAGTTCACAACCAGATGGTGTTAGGGGGGATCTGGCATCTCTCTGCCTGTTAAAATATGGTGACGTTAGTTTGGAGGAGAATGTGAGTGCCAGGTTCTTGGCAAAAAGTTGGCATACCTGCATGTCTGACCTTATACTTTTACATTTACTTAGTGTCTTAGACCCCAAGCAAGCCTGAAGGGTGTTACAAGCAATCTTTGGAACACAGTCACATTGGCGCACGATACAACAGCACGAGGGAGGAGAATTTCGGCCAAGGAAATAAAGGGAAACCCCTACTCTTATAATAAAAAAATGCCAAACAGATGGTAACCAATTCAATGCATGGTGAGATGTCAAAACATGTTGAGCACCATATTGGGACCTGTTTAGGAAAAATCATAGAGCTATTTATTCTGTTACGCTTTTGAATGACCTATTAATTTAAGAGTAGGGAATAAGCCTTTGTTTTGTATAATTGCAGGTCTGCTGCTGATCCTTCAAGTGAGGTTATCCACAGGAGTAGCTGTCAAGACCAAGAAGTGATATATAATTTGACCATTATAAAGACAAAGAACTAGTGTACGATGATTGCTCTTGGTAAAAGTATCAAAAGTATGAAGGAATCACCACTTTCACTCTGAAGACTTCGGATCACCAATTTAAAGAACAACAAAGTACGTGTTCTTCTGGAAAGTTCATTTTTTTTGCCTGAGACATCAGAAATGGGTACTGAGGTTTTATCACTGAAACTGGCCAGATTTTCTCTCTCTCCTCTGCTCCCTCCATCTGCCACTTCAGCTTCTTTTCTTAATGCCTGAGAACAGTTCCGGTGCAGCTGTATTTTTATGCTACTGTCTCATTTTGCTGGTAGACATTCTTGTTTACGTGAGTCTTTTACACAGCAACAAAGAAGAAAAAACAATAAATCATCTTCTACCACACGGGTGCTTCTAGCAAAATACGTATTTAAGGGCCTTTGTAAAGAAAACTCATCTAAATTGAGCCCTCATCTAAATTATGAGGAAAACTGCATCTGTCCCAAACAATGCTTTTAACAGCCAGCTTCCTTGCTTGCAAGAACTCAACAGTATGCAAACAAAGAAATCTTCATCTGGAAAAATTAAGTTATACACATGAAAAGCGTAACAAATAAATTCATCCCATCGTTGAACGTGCTGGGCAGTGGAGAGGCCAGTTATCCAACCGAGGAACTCACCTGGCTGGCCAAATTCGGGACATTGTGTGGGAGACCCAGATCTAGTGTTCATGCTGCAGAAGGGAAAAGGTAGCTTAATGCAGGTGAGATGAAACCTTTAAAGACCTATCTCCTCATTCAGTTTGTGGATCAGCTGTTTTACACCATCCCATAGAGAAGATGGGAAGAGAACTGGCCACACCTTGTTATTTTTGAACACAACGTGGAAATGAGCTGTCAGAGAGAACCCAGCTCTCTTGCTTCCCCCATTTTCCAAATCTAAACTAAGGTACAGATATGGTAATTTCCCAAGTGGCATTAGCAACTGTGGATATTTAATTGTAATTTTGGCAGTTACAAAGATAAGGGCTTAATGGCATTTGTGCAGAAGGTAGGCTGGAGGAAGGGAAAGGCAGAGGAGCCTAAAGCTCTCTTCTTAGTTTGGATGGCAGGCAATGAGACTTTTCCAAAATCTGACAGATATCCAGACATGATAGGGTTCGAAATATCAAGGCAGGATGTGGTATTTTACTAAAATGCACTAGGATGAAAACTGACCAGCACATGAAAAGGAAGCTCTTTAGTGCCCTTCGTTTTAAGAGCTGATCTCTCCTGTGCAATGCGGTTGTGGATGAGACATACGACAATGAGAGCGACCTGAATGGAATCCAAAAAGCAAATTGGCAGTGCAGGTGGCGGACGATAAATTAGATTTTAAAAACTCTTTCAGGTTTAATAACTTGAAATGAACCCAGATATGTAAGTTTGAGACAAGAAGTAGACCAAAAAATATGTCAGTGTTCCAGGGGTGGACTGGAAGACGTGGAAGGAAGCACAAATGATTTGTATAAAGTCGTACTATAATAAATCCATCAGCGCATTACTTTATCAGCTAGGTGCCAAGCCAGTTTTAGCATAATTAAAATGATTGCTGGACAGCAAAACATCTTGCTTTATGTCACTCCACAGCAACACGATTATACTTAAGGAACCCCATCACCTGGATTTCTGTTCCCAGCTTAAATCCCGCCAAGACGCTGTGTAACAATGAACCCTGCTTTGAAACAGCCTCCTGCGCTTTGCTTAACTGCGATGCTTGCGGGTGGCATCCATGCTCCGTGCTGATGCTCTCCGCTGACATCATTGTACCGATCCATCGTTAACCAAGGTCATGCTGCATTCCGCCGAGTATTCTGATGGCTGGCACGTAGGCACCGTGGAGGGGATGCCGAGCTGGAACATTTTCACTGGTGCTTCGCTTGGAAGCTGATTACCCTACAGATGAATAAAATGGCCACGTTTATCACGAAAAAAAAAAAAAGGGGGACGTGAAGGTCAAATAAGCATTTTACACAGCAAAATTTATTTTACTTCCCCTCTGGCTGTCCTGCCCGGCAGTCAGCTGCTGCCAGCTATGACGTCCGGTCTACGGCTGAGCCAGCTCCAGTCAGAGCTACTGAGTCATTTTTGTCTTTTAAGATTTGGCAACGGAAAAAAAAAACAACAACCAAACAAAAAAAGAGGTAAAACAGCGGAGCAGCGGCGCACACCTCAGCGCCCGGGCGGCGCAGCACCTCAGCGCGGCGCAGGGCAGCCCCGACGGCCGCAGCTCACGCCCGGCTGCGGGG
>Ga0065711_1037035_pt1 | contig 20277 bp, 12 predicted proteins | sample Hoacrofraction12_FD_59098 | JGI IMG/M metagenome (GOLD analysis project Ga0065711, IMG submission 59098) | Hoatzin crop microbial communities from Cojedes, Venezuela - Epithelial fraction 12 v2 (version 2) | ecosystem: Host-associated > Birds > Digestive system > Esophagus > Crop | place... | reverse complement strand
TCTTCCCCCCCCCCCCCCCCCAAGTCTTGGATAAAACAGCTTCTCAGACTAAAATCTAATTTTGGGGGTTGTTTTATCGACCTTTAAATAGAGTAACAGATGTTTCTGTTGACCTTCTGGTGGAAGCCATGCTAGCAGTGACAACATTGTATACCTGTGTTTTTCAAGTGGTGTGTTTCGCTGCTGGGAGACTTCCCTGGTTGCTTGCCAAAGATGACAGAGCTTTTCTGGGAATTGTATGATTTGCTTTTTTGAAATACTTTCATCTTTCCTGGAGACAGGAGGACTTGACTGGCTTTTGATAAAGATGGGAAAACTGTCATGTGAGAAGAGTTGTGTGTAATCAAGCTTAATTTTGTTTGCTTGGAGTGGATTTTATTTATACTGGGAAAAGTTCAGTTCAGCAGTATTAGTTCAGCTGTCTGCCCTTCTGGTGGACAGGGTACTTTTTGATTTGAAATTGTGTTTGTACCTATCAATGCCAAAGATCCTGTAAGTTTCTGTAAGGAAGGATGGGGAAAAAAAAAAAGCCACGCCGTGTTAGAGTAACCAGGGATGTTCTGTTGCACAACAATCTCCTAGGAAGAGGAGATCTTGTTGAACAAACTACTTAGACCTGAGCAGAGGGTCCTGTCTGTGGAGGAAAATAGATATTACCATGTAAATATGGTGAGATTGTCAGGGCTATGACAAGTACTAAAATGTTTAGCCCTGTGATTACTCATTCTGTAATAAAAAGCATTTGCTTAGAATCAAAATTGGTGATAGCAGGCCTGTTTAAAAGTTATTGTTTGGATATAGCTTTTCCTTACCTCTTGCTGCACAGACTTCTTACAGACATAGTACACACTTGCTTAGAAACAAATTTGGAGAGAAGGAGCAATGCGAGAAAACAGGGAAATGGATGCAAGTAAAGCTGACACTTCGAATACTATTTAATCTCTTTATTAATTTTATTTCCAGGTATTGGCATCGATCACTCAATCCCAGAAAACTGGTGGAGGTGAAATTTTCGCATTTGAGTAGAAACATGACTCTACAAAGAACAATGAAGCTCTACAGACTTCCTGATGTAAGCAGTATGACTTCTAGAGAATCCCCACAGTTATTGTGAGGCCCAAAATAACCTTCCATCTGTCTCTGAGAGCACAGGCTTTTCTATGGAATGGCAGTGCATGCAGGACATCAAAAAAAACAAAAACCCAAAACATCTCTGGTTGATGAAAAAAGACCTTAAGGGCTATGCTAAACAGAAGAGACTATTGCTGGAAATGTAGATGTGTATATGGAGAAAATATACATTTTGACCTAAAAGCCTGACCTTGACTTCATAAGCATATGGGATCTGAGCTGAAGATGCGTAAGACAATTCTTGGTATGATTAATCTGATCGAAGATTATTGGAACAGAAAATTAACAGTTCATGTCTTAAAATTCTCAGAGAAGTCCATCAGAAAGTTGGCTGAGTACAGTGGGATTGATTCCACTCGCAGCTTTTTCTGTTGTCAGAGAATGTTGTTCTTCTGCAATGAGCACGCTCAGCAAAAGCCGCCTCAGAATGTTGTGTGCCGTTTATTTGCATGGTCTAGCAAAAAAAAAAAAAGTGTTCTGCCATAGCTAGGTTAGTTAAAAATATTTTTTCTCATGTTTGCAGGTAATAGTTAGGCTGGCAAAAAGCCTTAGGATGTGTTTCCATTATAGGGCAAGTCACTGTAAGTAGTCTGAGGTGCACTATTAAAAAAATCTCATTGCTGTAATTAATAGCCTGTAGAAGCTAGTCTAAGCTATGACTGGAAACAATTTCTTTGCTTGTAAAAGCTACCTTTCTATTTGGAGGGATTGCAGAAGATCCTTTACCTGTAGCATATCAGTCAACCTTTTTTATGTAAAGAAACCCTCCTTTTTGATTAAAAAAAATAGTTTTTTCCTCACTCGTAGTACTTTGTAATGATTTATCTGGCTTTGGAGAATTGCATCTGTTGGTTATACTTAGCTTGATGGCACAGGTTCTCTTACTACTTAAATATATGGGTAATACTCTAAGCACTCCTTGGTGTAAAGCAAGGCTTGATCTGAACTCCTGCTGCTGTCAGAGAGACTTGTTTCCTGTGCTGCCTGCCTGCTACCCGGGCCTGCACGTGCAGGTTCTCCCTTGCGTCCAGGGCAGCAATTTTCAGAGCTCAAGAATTAATAACCAAATTAATGAGGTTTTAATCTTGGAGAGCTAAATATAGTTTCTGTCAAATCTTGAAGACATTTTTAATAGTCTAAAAAAGTGCAGTAGACGATTTCAAATATAGGTTTTGGTGGCAACTCTAGTACTGTTTCTCATGGAAACACTGCAGGAAAAGAATAGTTTGAAGAATAAGGATCTTACATACAATACAAAAAGCATAACTACAGAGAATCATTAGGAACAACAGCAATTGTACCCTGATCATCTTCCCTTATCATGAAAGTCATATTTCAACAGAAAAATAAATTACAGAAAACAAAGGATACATCATTTCTCATTCATAAAATACAGCTAAGGCAAACATACTGTACAGAGAAGTGCAAATAGAAGATAGGTGCTTTGAAAATCAACTTTTAAAACTGTTTGTTTATTTTTAGATTGGACTTGGGAGCTTCTCCTGTGGAAAATAAAGATTTAATCTTTGTGCTAATGTTTTTTCTTTTTTAGTTCTTGTGCTTTGGATTTTCTTGGTGTTTTTTTCCTGAGAAAGGGTTCAAGTGCTGTTGAGGATCTTTATCGTCGGTTTCAGGCTGTTGTCGTAAACAATACTGTCACACAAATTTGTTCCTTCAGGCCACACTGTCCTGTTCCTCAGCACCAAACAACATTTCTTGTGTTTCAACTTCTTTTCTTAGCATCCTTGGAATAGTGGTGCCCCTGGGAGCTCATCTCCCTTTAAGAGGAATTAATCATTCCTAATCACTTGAACAATCTGAATTAGAAAGGTTTTCAGAAATAAAAAAATACTGTAATTAATAAATACCACCCTCACTGAAGGCTGTTTTTGTGCATGTAACTATAAATACAAAAAATAAAGTTTTTTTCTTAAGTGTTCTATCTCTTGAGCAAGGAGTTTTCTGAAAAGGGTAAATTTTGGCTGTGTTTAGAATAAGGCCAGGGGCATGTTTGTCTCTGTATGTCTTTTTCTGATTGCGATCCTGAGCCAGGATGCTCCCATGAATATATGGCCAGTACACCTTGATATGCGGAGCAGAGAAACAAATTTTAGCCCAGTTCTGTATGCTTCCCCTCACTTCTGGGACTGCAAATAATCATTTACTGGTGGCCATTCTGAGCCTTGCTGTGGGATAAAGATGTTCCAGCCCAGGTGCTTTTCGTCCCATCCTGCTTCAGTGTATGGCTTTAGAAGAGGGACGAAGGCTTGGAGTGAGCCGAAATTAGCTTTTTGTATTGTAGTTCATAAGGAGGTTATGAATGAATTATGTCGTGTTGATGAGTCAGGTGAATACCCTTCTGGATTCAGGGGCATTTTAAAATGTAGATGATGTGCTGTTGTGGAGGCAACCCGTAGTCCCAGGCTGCTCAGGAAAGCGGGAAGACTAAAATGTAATACACAGCCCAGAGGTGTGGTAAGAAGCACATCAATTTGGCTGCTGACTCCCAGAGTATGTGAATAAATACCTCCCTCAGATTAATGCCTTTTGAGCAGAGCATAATCAGCTACACTAATTTCAGGCTTCCACTAATTGAGTCTCTACCTGGCTCCTCTTGCAATTGACTTTGCCATGATCAACGTGATACATGCCCAAGTACATAGCTCAGACAGACGAAGCAGGATAAACGAGCTCTGAAGAGAAAGAGCCTTAGCCTCCTTGAAAGAAAGTATTCAGGAAAGTTAACAAAAGCTGGGGAGAAGATTTTAATCACTTTTTTGCATGTTTAAACATTAATTGCATAGTATTGGAAAGCAATTTTTTCCCCTCTTCTGGTGTTTAAAGTCAGATAAATAACTTTATTTGTTAAAATACTGTAGGTTTTCAATTTCAGGCAGCTGTAAGTTATGAGATGCTTTCTTGTTAACAGAAGAGCAGTTGTGCCTCTATAGAAAGTTGAGTTGGCAAGGGAGTCTGCAAGTGAGAACAGGTGGAGGTTTTTTGTTAAGAATTTCTAGTTAAACTTTATCAGCTGACTTTTGTTTATAGCTTGACTGTAATTTTCATAAGTTTGAATCGCAAGTGTTCTTGTCTTCAGACTGGCCTCTGATATGCAAGTTGCTTTATGTTTTGTTACTCTGTCTGGGCTTGAGGTAGTTTAGAAGAATATAAGAAAAAAAGACTGACCTAAAAAAAAATAATAATAATACAAAATGCATGAAGTCTAGGCTGTTGGCAATGGTATCTCCTTCTCTGGAGAAATAAAGTAGTTTCAGTAATGAAATATAAAGACTGAAGTGCCCCAGACTGTCTCAATAATTAGAAGAGAGGGAATTCTGATTGAAAGCCGTTTGTAAAATAGCATAATGAATTAGGTGGCTGGGGTAAAGTAGGCTAATAATGAATGCATTATAGCGAGTGGAGTGACTCTGCAACCTACTTTCAGCCTTTGCTGCGTATGCAGTTTTAACATGTTAACATTATTTTTCTTTTGTTACAATAAGGCCACAAAGACTTCAGGTTTGAGACCAATGGAACAAAAAGATACTAAAGCAGTACAAGAATTAATCAACACATACTTGAAACAGTTTAATCTTGCTCCTGTGATGGATGAAGAAGAGGTAGCCCACTGGTTCCTGCCTCGGGATCATATTATTGACACTTACGTAGTAGAGGTAAAACATGCCCTAACTACTTCATGAATGTGTATGTGAATGCCACTTACAAAAATTCGTATCAGCATCAAGTTTTTGAAATGTGGACAATATGAAAAGTGTGTGCTATAGGTAGAGTTTGATATAATGATTCCAGGCTTTGTTCTTTGTATTGGATTCTGATAATGAGAAAATGTTTGGCTGTGATAAACTGCAGTGCTCTTATAACAGGATATTTTAAAGAAACTGCAGTGTTTTTATAACAGGATATGTTAAAGAATAATTTTTGAAATCTCAGAATGTCACTATCTTGGAAATATTACAGCAAAGAACCTCACATATTTTAAAAATTACCCTTCCACCTGCATTTCTCAATCTTTTTCCATAGAGGTATGACATGGTAATAAGCAGTGGTCTTCAAATCTCCTTTTCTAGAAAAAAGGAAAAATGCCACAATGACTGAGATAAGGATTTGTTTTGAATTCAATATTATTCTCTCAGATGTCTAAGATTTTGCCATACACCAGTTCAAAGTTCTTTATTTTTAAAACCAATTTTAGGGGCATCTGCTGAGGGAATTACGTTTTTTGACGATCTGCTTCAGTAAAATATATTTTTTTCCAGTAAAAGAGTGTGTGTGTATATATGTGTATGAATTTGTGTGTATATATATGTATATGCATGAGTATATGTAAAATAGAGAAGTAAAAGTTAACGTCTCTTGGTGCTGTCATGAGTTGCTGTCAGCTAGGTGTTCTGTTATCTTGAAAATTATAATCCTTGTCCACTAACAAGATGGAGAGCATCATCTTTTCCTACTACTTACTCTTCCCTCCCCACCCTACCACTCCCACCCTTCAACCTGTCGATCACAACGCTTCTGGCAAAATAAACAGTGCAGGATGATGATGATTATTATTGCGGGATGATTATTATTATCAGGGGGTTGGAACCAGATGATCTTTTAGGTCCCTTCCAACCCTTACCATTCTATGGTTGCGTTTGGATTGGGAATCTCCAAGGCATGGTTGGAATAGCTGCGATAAAGCTAATGGAGAAAGATATACTCTTCCCTTTGCATCCATGCTAAATCAGTCGTAAACATTGTATTTAGATAGTGTATTACTTTGTTTAAAATTATAAGGTTATTTGAAAATGGTCAGCACTGACATGCTTAAACCTACCAGCTCCTCACAGAAACTGTAGGTTGTGAAGCTCAGTGTCCCCACACTGCAACCTGAATTTGTGCAGGAGTCTCAGCTGCACTTAGAAACTTACTGCTGCTGGAGATGAGAGGTCCTGCTCATCGGTTGCCATTGTCCAAGCTTAGCTTTCTACTTACTTTATCGTGGGTGTAGTGCTCATTGGACTCTTCCATGGCCTAATTTGATTTATTATCCCTCCTTCTTTCTCCACCCCCTCTTCTTTCTGCCCACACTCCTTGGGTTGTTTTTTGGCTTTGTTGGTGAGTCAAACCCTACAGAAGAGTCCACAAGCACCAGGATCAGCAGGAGTGTTCCACTGACAGTGCCATTTTAACTGAACAGCACAGTCTTCACTTGCTTGTTTGACACTGTCTCTTGAACTGGTTTTTCACTATACAAAACGTAGGTTTGTTAGTGCTTAAAATCTTTTTAATACCGGTGTGACGTGGAGGAGGTACTGTCAGATTTTTGAGTCTTCTTTGTAATGTGCAGAGCTAAACCATTAACATAGTCTGCATAATTCTTGAATTAGTATTTTCATCATCCTTTCTGAATTTAGTGAGTGACTTAATAACTTTTCTGTTATTTGTTGTTAGTTTCTCTCTACTACAGAATCTGTACCTGCTCTAAGACAATAGCTTTCTTGGCATGTGGTGGGTTCAACTCTTTTACTTTTTACTGTAGAAGTACTATCAATTTAAGGATCCATGTGAGGTCCCTCATTGAGCTCAAAATAATGGGCACCAGTCATTCAAAAAAAAATTCTATACTTTTTTGGAAGTGTGCTTTGTTTATAGCAGGCTAAGCTTGGGAAACAAACTGAAATGATTTGGCACTTGGTTGTCAAAATGTTATTGGTGTAATAGACTAGAAAAATATAAAAGTTTTCTTTTCTGAAGTGACCATTTCATGCTTTAGTCTTGGTTTGATGTATAGGTAAATCCTTGGCAAGAATTCAGTTTCTTCAAATCTTAGCCAGGATTACCTGTTATACTATAATACTTAACGGTGTGCAAAACTGTGCTGCATTTATTACTCACTTTCTGTAGAACTGCCATGTTAACCTAACCAACAACTGAGCGGTTACTTCTTATTAATTGCCTTTTTTTTTTTTTGTAGGGCTCAAATGGTGTATTAACAGACTTCCTGAGTTTCTACACATTACCTTCAACAGTGATGCACCATCCTGTTCATAAAAGCCTCAAAGCTGCCTATTCCTTTTACAATATTCATACAGAGACCCCCCTCTTGGACTTAATGAATGATGCACTCATTATAGCTAAATTGGTAAGTTGTGGAGGTTTTTTTTCCTGCTCTTTCACAAAAATATTTTTAGGAGTGGTGGCAAGGTAAGAACTGGCAGCAATTTACCCATGCCATTGCATTCTTGTTTTCTTTTAGCGTCTAAAGTGCAGGGTGCAGTTGATGACACATATACAATATATATATTAAAATATAAAACACTCTGCTTGTTTTTCATTTTTACTTTGAGTGATGCTAGGAAATGACAAGTGCATGAAGATCAAGTGTTTGCCATAGCTTAAACTGTGTGAACATCCAAGAGCACACTGGTGACCATATTCACTAAGTATTAGAAGAATAGAAAGTATTACTGAGATAGTTTCCCTTGGGGATGAGTTAATAAGTTCTATTAAATACATTTTGTTTGTTTGTTAAAACTTTTTTTTTTATTTCTACAAAGCGTAAAACCTTATTTGTGCAAGGTTTATCATTTTATCTTGTTACTAGTTGCTGCCTGTAAAGCTCTGTAGATGTCATGTTGTAGCTTTTAAGCACACCTTTGTGCATGGAATTACATTGATAGATGGTTTAGTTGAATGGAAGAGACTATAAATGAAGTTTTTAAACATAAGAATTGTGTCAGTGCAGTCTGATGAAAAACTAACGCTTGGCCCTTACTCATCGGGGTTTCATGGGAGTGCAGTGAAAACACCAATGGCAGCGTAGTCTGTGGTATGGAGCTGCACATCCCAGCACCCCAAATGAATTCTCAGAGACCTGTTCAGCATTTCACAGCACTGCACAGGCTTCATGCAGTCTGTGGTATCCATTCTAGCAAGCATTCCCAACATGCTGCAGAGCATAGGCATGTTTTCTGCTCCTCATGCTTGTAGCTTGCACCTCCCAGCCGAAGTGTTGCTGCCGCAGTGCTCATGGTGTTACACCAACCAGATGAGTGCTCAGTGCAAGCAAAACGCCAGCTGTGCTCCAGCTGACCGTGCTCAGAGCCGTCTGCACTGCATGTGGCACAGGGATTTCTGCGTTGATCCTGTATGAAGCCAGTATGAATCCTGTGTGAAGCCAGTGCTGGTTTGCAAAGGCTGTATCGGTTCAGACTTCAGGCTGCGAAAGCAACCACATAGTCTTCAGCTTGTCTGTCTCAGCCATGTTCATGCAGCACTGCAGCTGAGCTGGTATCGATGACGTGAACTGCTTGCTGCAGCCTGCTGACCTATAAGCAGTATGGACCTGAATAACTGTTTGGCAAGGAAAACTCCTGGATAATCATGGGGAATACAGAACCCCATTATTCAGCCTCCACAATAATACCAAAAGAAGTTCAGAGACAGACTTTGAAAGGTGTTAAGATACATGAAGATACAGGAAGGTGGCTAGTATAATTTTCAGAAGTGGCTAAAAATACTAGTACTACTTATTCTTAAAAGTCAAAGTGGAAAAAGGAGTAAACATTGGTCTCCATTTGAAGTGTGGCGTAGGGAGCTAAGTGGCTGGCCGTTCTCTAGGCCACGGATGGAAAAGGTGAGGAAGCAGTTACGTGGTCTAACCGCAAGGCTTTGCACCTTCCTCTGTCTGCATTTCTCTCTGAATGTGATGTGTGATTCTTTTATTTTAAATGGATCATCATACAATTAGAATACTGCTATTTAGATGCCTGTGGATATCCAGAGTACCTGCTGGGCCTGTCTGCATCGTTACATGCCTAATTACATTTGCAGATCCAGCACTTGGACTTTTAGATGAGGAGAGGTGGGGCAAGGGAAGAGAAATTATAAATGCACTCCTATTCAAAGCTTTTGTTTACAAATGTACTGGGTCTGGCTGGGATGGAGTTAACTTTCTTCCTAGCAGGCCATATGGTGCTTCACTTGTCAGCCCTGTTTTAGTCACAAATACAACACGCCAGTGTTTTGGCTGTTGCTGAACAGTGCTGGCACAGCCTCAAGGCTTTCTCTCGTTCACCCCCAGCGAGTAGGCTGAGGGTGGGCAACAAGCTGGGAGGGGACACAGCCAGGACAGGTGACCCCAGCTGACCAAAGGGATATCCCACACCATATGATGTTGTGCTCCACGATAAAGTCTGAAGGAAAGGAGGAGGATGGGGGGATGCTCCTGGTTATGGCATTTATCTTCCCAAAAAACCACTATGCACACGGAGACCTTGCTTTCCAGGAAGTGGCTTGACATCTGCTTGCTGATGGGAAGTAGTGAATGGATTCCTCTTTTTGCTTTGCGTGTGTGTGCAGCTTTTGCTTTCTCTGTTAAACTGCCATTATTTTGATTCACAAGTTGTCTTGACTTCCTTCTATTTTCTCCCCATCCCATGGGAGAGGAGTGAGAAAAAGCTGGGTGCGTGTTTGGCTCTTGGCTGGGGACAACCCACCACAGACCTTTCTGTACTTTTATTCCCAGAGAATGCGTTTTTGAGGTATGAATTCAACTCAGCAAATTGCTTTCAGGGTTTGCGTGTCAATTTAATGTTGATTTTTATCTTCATATTGCACGATATAAAATTAGTTTAGAACTAAATCTAGTAAAATCTTCGCAATTATAGGACAAAATGCCTGAACTCCAAAGCAAAACCCAAAATTTGGAGTTAATGCACTTAGGTTCCGTGTATTCTGCACGGAGAGTGTGGGATTTTGCAGCAGGATAATCCCCCCAAAACCCTGTGTATTTTATTGTTGAAGCTGACACTAACTTTCTAGCTCTAGAACAGGAGAAAGCTTATCAACAGGGAAGAAGCTCACTTCTGAGTCTGCTCTAATGGTCTGGCAGAGCTGTGGTGCAAGTATCTTTGAACAGGAACTTTTTGATATCTTTCAGAAGATACTAACCTGAACCTAATCTGCTAATGTTTAGATACTGAATTAAAACTACATCTATAGACTTTATCATTTATTTGAATTTTGAGTGCTTAATTGCAGAGCTTCACTAATGTGTCTGTATGTACAGTGTGTCTCTGTTCTCTCCCGCTTCCCTTCCTGCTTTCTGAGATTTCTGTTACTGTCTATTACTAACTTGGAATATTCAACATTTACTCTTTAGTTGCCAAGTGTCAAATCCTTGCCACCTTATTTGTCTTGTTTTTGTGTTTTTCACAGCACATTTAACTTAGCATACGATCATCTGCACACAGAATGATCATTGTGTGAGGTAGTGGGAACCTTACTAAACTCATTGTCTGTGCTTTGCGACTTTCTTTTAAATAGTCCGAAACTGATGGAGAGCTTAAAATGCTCTTTTTCTTCAATCTCTTTTTTTTCCTAATATGGAGTGCTTATTTAAAAGGAAAAAAAAAATACCTCTGGTTTTTATACTGAGTAAAGAATATTCCTTACCGCCTTCTTGTGCTTAAGTAACTGAGCGTTATTGTTTTGTAATTTATTTTTATCTTAGAGTATAGAAAGTCCTGTAGGTGCATTGCCTTTGTGCTGTTAAGACTCCAAGATCTTAGGTCAGACTCCCTTGAAGTTAATTGCACATAAATAAACTTACTATATATCCAGACCCCCAAGCAAATTCAGCTATTCATACATAATGATTGTCACTGCGATGGCTTAACTGACCTTGGTTTTATGTTGCTTGTTAACAGTTCAGAGTGAGTTGGGATTTGAGTATGTTTGTGTTGCCACACAAAACCCTGAGACTAATTCGGCTACGTGGCTGTTCTGAGAGCAAAATCACCCTTTGAGTGATGAACTTGGGAGGCTGATGAAAAGAGGAGTTGGTAGAGGGTGCATGAGTAGGGGAGGGAGACTAATGTGAAAGATGAGAATTCTAAAGACAATGGCATTTCAGAAAAGGACCAAATCACAAAAATATGATGTTTATCGTTAACAGGGATAAATGGCTGAAAAACACCATTAGCTGTATTTATGCAGCTTTAGCTGGAGTAGGCTATGTGTGTCAAAACACTGTGTGCAACTGTAAAAATGCGTATCTATAAGGATAAAATAATGGGTAATGCTTCAGGGACTCCTCAGACCTTTACCCCTGAAAGTGGCTTTAAGATTCCTAGCCTTTGGAGATAATCTTCAGGCAAGGTTGTGACTTATACTTCACTTTCTATTAGGAAAATTACTTTGTATGTTTATCTAATTATAACGCAAGATTTATTCCCTTGTCTTTTTTCCCGCTTAATTAGCCTAGTCTTTTGGATATTGTATGCCACTGTGTAAAGTATCGTTTGTGTGTCATTTTAAACTCTTCAAAGTAAAATTTAAAAAATGTTTTGCTATTGCCAGAAAGGATTTGATGTGTTCAATGCACTAGATTTAATGGAAAACAAAACATTCCTGGAAAAACTCAAGTTTGGGATTGGAGATGGAAATTTGCAGTATTATTTGTACAACTGGAGGTGTCCTGGCATGGAATCTGAAAAGGTAAGGGAAAAAAAAAGAGCTTCTGAATTCTGTTAGGTATAATGGTACATTAATCTACACTAGCCAGCATGGGCAGAAGTTTTAAAATAACTTTTTTAGTTGGTCATATTTAAAATCCATAACTGGGGTGCAGAAAACTAATGATGTTTAGATTTATTGCCATATTTGAACTAAAATACTATATTTCTCTTCTTCCTTTAGGTCGGTCTTGTGTTACAATGAGGACACTTACATTTCTAGAACTCTGAGGTCATCGTTTAAGTTAATTTGATCTCCATAGCTCTTGCAACGGTATTGTTCAAGAGGAGTAAAAGCACAACATCAGTGATACTGAAATACTCCATTAAACCTGAACAAAGAAGACATCCATATGTGACCAAATTTATGCATTTTCAGATAGATCAGAAGGTCCACGAAACTCTTTTATTGTCCATGAAAAGAATAAAAGCACATTCATTTAAGTTTCAAAGCTTAGCTTGCACCTTGATGAGAAGAAGGTATTTTTTTTTCCACTCTGTAGAAAAGACTGTTTTGTACAAACTGAACTTCAGTGGTGGATTAGGGTACAAAAATATTTGCTATTATGTGGATGAACTGCTGCATTTCTATTTATTAAGTGGTGGTGTATGTTTGTCAGTGTAACAGAATGAAGGATACAAACTTGAGTATCTTTGCTTATTTACTTCACGTGGATATCATCATTTTGGGGGAAAATCATGAAGTACGATACGTTTGTAGCTCTATGAAAGTCCTGGATGTTTTTGTAACTGGAGCAGTATGACAATGTACTGGTGTTTAACTAGTGCATTTGTTTCTCCATAAGCAACGCTGCCAAATCAATAAAATTACAGATTTGTACTTTGATCTTCAATAGATCAGTGGATTGATTTAACAGTATCGCACTGTTCAGTGCAAGTGTTATATCTATGTTGCCGGAATGATAATACATTACTGTACTTAATTTACAGTTGTGGCACAAAACCTTAGTTTTTCCTCAGTAGAATACCATCAGCCTGTGTGTAAAACTAAGAATTTTAGTAGTGCTATCAGGATATTTATAGTTTGAATGTTTTCAACGCTTCTGCGAAATTGCACATACTCCTTTGTCTACTTTGATTTCCTATGAAGTCTGTAATTCTAATGAAAAGTATCTTGTGTAAATACGTATTCATAAAATGTTCCTGGTAGTGTTTTTATCCTGACTTTGGAACAAGAAGTTTCGCTATATACGTGGCTAGTAAGCAGAAGAGAAATGCTCTACCCTCAGTCCTTGGAAGTCTCTGTCCTGCGCTTCTTGAAATGCAGGAGGGCTGATCTTTGTTGTTGCAGGGAGCTGTTTTAACTCCCTCATGAATGCTCGGCAACCAGAGCGGCTTCTGAAGCGCTGTACATGCATTCCAGCCTACCGTCATAGCTAGATATGATAGCAGTTCTTTCAGCTCACGGATGCTGCAGTAACGTGAGCACCGGGAAAATCTGCAGTAAGGAACTGTTCTAGCTGAAAGTGCCAAATTGTGGTAGTGGAGCCTCTGTGCTGTGAGCATCTTTTGAATGTTGACTTGAGTATCTCATGAAATGCAAATGTCTAAACTCTCCTTTTAAACATGCCTGTAATTCTGACAGCAGCTTTTGCTGAAAGTTGAATTCTGTACCTGAAAACTTCAATTTAGATGAAGATGAATTTGTCTGTTCTTCGTAACTGCTAGCCCTACCCACCTCCTTATAGCAGTGGGGTTTTTCTTTCTTCCCGTGCCCTTTCCAATGTGTGAATGGTTTGTGGTTTGGTTTCTTTTTCCTGTTGAAATGTGGTGAGAGGATTCTGCCGTAGAGACAGTGATAAATATTTTCCCTTATCGCGTTATAGCTCTGTGATTAAAGCATTCAACCTCCTTTGAACAAAGGAAGGGATTGAACGTGGTTTGTCTGACCCCTGGGCGTGCACCAGCTCGGGACCTCATGAATTTAAAAGGGCTTCAGAGACCTTTCAGACATCCAGTGGTGCAGTTGGGCTTTACAACTTTGGCCACTCTGATGCCTGTCTGCCAGTAGCAGTCGTAACAGATGATGGTGCAGAGGGAGCTTGGACTCCTTGTGTGAGGTCTGAGCAGAATTAAGTGCCTGAAAATGTAATCGATGGTAGTGATAACTGAGGTAACAAGTAGGATTTAATCTCAACTCCATTCAAGACTGAAGTTCTTAACTCTCAAAAGGCAAGAAGATGCCTTCCTGGCTGGGCATTTGCATTGGAGCCCGCTGGGATGAGGAGGAGGAGGTGGTTCATCAAGGGGCTCAGTGCGTTCTGCTTTAGCTCTAAAGGCAGAGCCTTGGCAGTCTTCGCTCAGCTGCTGCCCAACGTGAGGTGGGACAGCAGGGCGTAGCTCTGTCCTCGTGGCTAAGGCAGTTCCTTGCTAAATAATGGTCCTGGCCCAGCCCCCCCTCATCCGGATGGGTGGGCTTGAATGCCAGGTGAAAGATAAGCTCATGTTCTCTGCCTTCCCTCCCCTCAAAAAAGTGCAAGCGGAAGAAGTGGTAGGCAGACATTTTCTAGTCTCCTCTCCTCTCTGAAATCAGAAGGCAAATCCTCCCCAGTACTATTGTTTGGGAAAGCACTGAGGCCATGATGGGACCAAATACGTCCAGGTAGAGGACAGACTTGAACCTGGGTTCCCTGCAGCCTGGCTTTCTGCCCTGATCTTGGGGCAATTGCACATGGAGGAAGGAGTGTGGCCACTCTTGGGCCACCTTCTGGGAAAACAGTGCCATTTGCTTCTGAATCCCAGGGGTGAGCTTCTCTGTCTTGTTTTTTGGCTCAGGATGGTTGTTAACTGAGGGAAAGAGGGCAGAGTTGAGCTCCTGTAGAAGCTGTGCAGTGCTGTAGCCAAGAGAGAAAACTTAGGGGGGGCAGAGAGCACCAGGGAAGCGGGCACCTCAGCCTGAGTGCTGGGCAGTTCCTGGGGGGGTTCTGTTCGTGAGCCTGTGTGTGCTACCTGACAGCTGGGTAATCCAGCGTGGCCTCTTCTGTCCCTGTGGAGCACTCAGATGTCTTGGCTAGCCATGCTCTTCACCTCAAGTGCTTTGCTGAAGTATCATGGCGTCAAGCGGCTGTCAATCTTGAAGGTGTCCCAGCCTGCACCCGCGCAATAGGACAGTTACTCAGGAGGTGGAAATCGTGGCAACTGGCTCTCGGTTCCTAAGCAGGTACTTAACGGAAGGTTATTATCCCTGTGGGTGCCACTGTCAGCAGCTCAACAGGAGAGAGGCTCTTCTGGTATTTGCAAGGTTGAATCTGTCTGTGCATTAGGCTCACTATGAGCAGCTACCAGGTAAGACTCCTCAAAACCTGACAGAAGGTTTCACATAGACTGGCAAACGTAAGGCTCACTCCACCACCCTCCCCACCAGTTTTTTAATTTCTTTCCCAGAGTAACTTCCTATCTGCGTCGGGGACACAAATCCCTGAAGAGAGCTATCGACCTGGGCAGGCAGCAGTGTGCTTGAAAGACGATTGCTGCACTTATGTTCTTTACCAAAGCTAATCCTCATGCTCTGTTTAAAGGCTACGATTTAAATGCTACAGTTACACCAGCACGGGAATTAAATACCCTCGTGCTAGCATGCCTTCAAAGTTTTATGCATCCAAAACAAAGGACATGTATGAAGGACTGAAAAGGCAAGAAAACCTCGCCTCTTCTTGCCGCCCTCAGCCAGGGAAGTAAAAAGTTTTGGCATTGTGTGTCTTAGTTTTGTTGAAACTTCAGGGCACATCACGACTACAGAATCATTGCTACCACCGCCCTTCGTAGTTGGTACCATGAACTAAAGTCACTTCCAAGTAAATGCAAAATACAGAACTAGCTATCTGATGGCACTGGAAGCCAGGATTAGCAGATCTCTGAAAACTACAACATGTAAATTCCATCTTTAAGGAACAAGGAAGTAACTCAGTTAAGGCATTTTATGCTTTCTTCTACAGTAGTGTACTGACTTTTGCTTAAAATATGGAGCACCAAGTAAATTCCTAGGCTGTTGGTTTTGATTGTCTGAATTGCACCACTATTCCCTTTCCTTCCTACAATTGTCTCATTACGAAACTGTTTGTAGTCCTCAGTAAAACTAAAGGAAACTCGAAAGTTACGATGTGGTATGTTTTCAGTCTTGTAGTGGTTACAGCTGCCATCTACTTTACATACAACAGTATATGGCTTATTTCAATTACGTGGGAAATAATTTTAGACTCCATTTAGAAATCAAATTGAGTTTAGGTTACTTAACATTTTCTCACGGGACGTGTTAAGAGTTTGTATACAGAAGTCATTTTTCAAAATGCAGCAGTAGTAATTTGGCTTTGTGTATTTGAAAGTAAAGTTTTCCCTTCAGCCTCTCGGACACCAAGTATTAGATGGCAGCGAAGTCTTCGTACACTCTTGACCGAAACAAGTTTATTGTTCGCAGAGCAAACTATAGAAGTTCAAAAGGGAAGTCTGCCTGCGCTGTTACAGCTGTTTACTTGAAACAAGCATTGAACCAGCTTTAAAAGAGTTCTACCAGCATGGACCTTTGTTTAAATAAACTTTCGCTTTTGGTATCGATTTGTTTGAATAATTATACTTAAATCTCTTTTGCTTGAAGCGCATTAATCTGTATAAAAATACAAAGTTTGTTTAATGCTTTGCATTCACTCCAAAGAGGTACTTATGTCTTAAATTACTTTGGCATATTCATTACCAATTTTAACTCTGTGATCTCCAACTGCAAATGAAATATTTAACCCCAGGTAAAGACTCACACCCAAACCGGAGCAATATTCTTTATTAAAGCACAAAGTACCCCAGCTGAATGCAACACAAAGTTGTATTCAAGTGCTTTATACTACAAAGCCTAACAAATAGTTCAGTTAGAGCTATACTCCATTAAAAAAAACCCAGTTTATTATGAAGAATCAAACTAAAATCAGTTATGCTGAAAAAGCCTTTTTCTTTTTGCGAGGTGGTTTCTTTATCTTATTTGGGTTTGGAACAAGTTTCTTAATTTTCAAAGGCTGCAAAATGACATGTGAAAGATCGAGCTGACTGCTTCCTGAACGCTTCCGCTTCTGGCTTGTGAGCTCATCCCCCAGCGCCTCCGCAAGCTGCTCGGGTTCCTGGTTTTCTGAAGAATCTGTATGTGCAGAAGCCATGGATTCTTCAGTTCTGTACTGAAACCACGGTACTTCCAAAGCTGGTATCTTTGGAATTATTGCTGCTATTGCTTCGGTAAATTTATCAGATTGCTTTTTAAAGCCTAGTGCTAAAATGGACGTTAAGCCAAGGAGCGGTGCAACTGTTTCACTGAGACGGGGAACTTGGCCTGCTGGAGTGGCTCGACTGGCACTCAGCTGAATCAGGTGCGATGTGATCAGGGCGGGTTTTGCAGACTTGCACACCAGCAAGAGAAGAAGTTCATTTTTTTCCAGCGCTTTTGTAACTTCATTAACTCCAATAGCAAGCTGTCTTCTGATACTTATGTCAGTCCATCCTGGTTTTTGTTGCTGGCCTTCTGTCTCCTCCTCTTTAGGAAGCTCACTGGTGCTGGCATCACACTTTCCTTCCATTTGTTTTTTTGTAAGGGAATGCTTTTTCTTTCTTGGAGTCTCAATCTTTTTAAGTCCAACATGTTTAATCCTTTCTTCTAAAGTCTGTAGTATAAAATGCATATCTTCTCCATCTATGGTCTTCCACTGAAAAACAAAGGGGTTATCTAGACATGTTTTTACAGTGATTTTCTTTGCTTTACGAAGTGTTGCTGTCCCTTGCGGAATTACAGACATCCTGAGGTTCTTTTGTGTTTTGCCACCGTAGCTGTGAAGGGAAGAAAGAGGTAAGCATTATTTCAAATACTGTACCGTTTGCTGTGGACATCATTACCAGGAGCTTCTCTTGGGACTGAAGAAGAGAAACATCACATCTCAAACTGATACTGGCAACAATCACCCTCCTCACATTAGCTCAGTGCTAATCCTGAACAAATCTTCCACAGGGCACAGGTTGTTCAGCTTTTTTTTTTTTTTTCCTAATAAATAAAAAACAGCAGACTGGACAGCAAGGCAACCCCACTGACAAGACCCTTCTGAAGCTGAACGAAAGCAGATGGAGGTACTACAGATTAAAAAAAAATAACAAAAAACAACAAAACCCAGAACCAGTTAAAGGACTCAATTTTCACTGTTGTGCAGCTGCACTGTAGCAGTATTATCATAGAATGGTTTGGATTGACCAAAGGTCAACTAGTCCAACTAGTCCTTTAAAGGTCATCTAGCCCAATCCCCCGGCAGTGAGCAGGGACATCTTCAACTAGATCAGGTTGCTCAGAGCCCCGTCCAACCTGGCCTTGAATGTTTCCAGGTTTGGGGCATCTGCCACCGCTGAGCAACCTGCTCCAGTGTTTCAGCACCCTCATAGTAAACAATTTCTTCTTCTGTCCAATCTAAATCTACCCTCCCTGAGTTTAAAACCAGTACTCCTTGTCCTGTCACAACAGGCCTTATTAAAAAGATTTTTCCCTTCTTTCCTATAAGCCCCCTTCAAGTACTGAAAGGCCACAATAAACTCTCCCCGCAGCCTTCTCTTCTCCAGGCTGAACAGCCCCAACTCCCTCAGCCTTTCCTCATAGCAGAGGTGCTCCATCCCCCTGACCATCTTTGTGGCCCTCCTCTGGCCCCACTCCAACAAGTCCATATCCTTCCTGTGCTGAGGGCTCCAGAGCTGGATGCAGGAATCCAGGTGGGGTCTCACCAGAGTGGAGCAGAGGGGCAGAATCCCCTCCCTTTGTCTCCTGGCCACGCTGCTTTTGATGCAGCCCAGGATACGGTTGGTCTTCTGGGCGCACATTGGTGGCTCACGTCCAGCTTTTCATCCACCTCTACCCCTAAGTCCTTCTGGGCAGGGCTGCTCTCAGTCCCTTCATCCCCCAGCCTGTACTGATAGCAGGGGTTAACCTGGCCCAGATGCAGGACCTTGCACTTGGCCTTGTTGAACCTCATGAGGTTCACATGCACCTGCTTCTCAAGCTGGTCCAGGTCCCTCTGGATGGCATCCTGTCCCTCAGGCGAGGGACACCATGACATGAAATAAAAAAACAAACCCATCATCACAACATGAAACAAGCTCCCAGTTACTGAATTTATTTAGGATTTTTAAAACTTTAATTTGCCTTTCCATTCTTTCATCCATGTCTTGTGTTTGCACTTGGAAGGTATGATAGAAATCTGCAGACTCTATTATTTTATGCTTTCAATGAAGGAAGACAATCCTCTGCAGGCCTCCAAAAAGTTCAGAAGGGGTCTTTCACTCTTGTGTCACCTAGACCATGTCTTTAGGAATGACAAAAATGAAACAGGAGCAGACAAAGCTCTGATTGATCTAGTCCAGAGTAACAGTGAAGACATGAAAGCAGGCCTCATGACAGGCCCTGGCAATGCCTATTACTATTCACCACTTCCTTGCTAAACTAGCAATATCTCCGTTGTTGCACAGCCAAGCTTACAGGATAAGGGCAGCACAGGCTTCAAACTGGGAGAAATATGACGTGACTCTCTCCTAGGTTTACCTAGTTACCCAAGCAGGCATATGGATAGCATTTATGTACATCTCTGGAGTGGCAGCCTTTAGATATTCAGAAGATGCCGCTTTGCTAGTCGTATCACTTCTCTGTGTACTGGTAGTAAGCTACCTCGATATAAAAACAAAAAAAAACAAACTCAATCTTCCCTGAAATTCCCCCAACAGTACGTACTGCCATAAAGCAACATCTACCCGGAGGGATTTCCCTCGCCTGGGAGCCAGTGGGGGAGATGCACTGGACGGAGCTGTCTCACTGCAACGCGAACTGGGAAGCCGCTATCCACAACGAGAGCCAAAACCACAGCAGCAGTTTTCAGAGAACAGTAAAACCAAGTATTTCAAAATGCAACAAAGCGCTGTGTCCCCCTCTCAGTACTCTCAGGAGAGCCTACGGAACGCGCTGCAGGGCCACCCTGGCCATGGTCCACCCAGCCCAGCCGTCTGCCCCATCGCTGGGAGCCGGAGCAGCAGCCTGGGGAGGGCAGGGCTGCCATCCCCCTCGCTCCCCAGCACCCAGAGTGGCTGCACCGGGGACGGGAGATGAAGATCTGCCCACTGGCATGATCAGTTGCCCACTGGTGTGATCAGTCCTGTACGGAGCCATCGTCCCTCCAGCCACCCGCTTCGGCCACCATCGCAGTGGCAACAACCAAGGAGCACAAACAACCAAAGAATGGAAACGACCACCAGAAACCTCACACGTGACTGAGTTAGAAACGAAACTTCCATGACAGATTTTTTTTTAAAAAAAAAGAGCTCTGGGTGATCATTTGTAAAAGCTTTCCGTCAGTCAGGGGTGCTCTGATGACCCCTTGCAGGGAGCGGCCGGCAAACTCAGCGACAGACTCGTATGTGAGAAACGAGCAACGCGTGAGGGGTTCGACAGTCGAAGGATTACATTTTTCTTCCCAAAATGGGCACCACCGAGGAACACGTGCACGCGGGAGCGGGAAATAAAGCAAAGAGGCAAAAAAAAACCCCAAACTCCGAGCTCATCCGCGCCGCCCCTCTTCCCGCAGAAGGGCCGCCCCCCCCACCCGCCCGC
>Ga0065711_1005420_pt1 | contig 20278 bp, 6 predicted proteins | sample Hoacrofraction12_FD_59098 | JGI IMG/M metagenome (GOLD analysis project Ga0065711, IMG submission 59098) | Hoatzin crop microbial communities from Cojedes, Venezuela - Epithelial fraction 12 v2 (version 2) | ecosystem: Host-associated > Birds > Digestive system > Esophagus > Crop | place... | reverse complement strand
ATATAATATATATTATATTATACTATACTATATTATATTATACTATACTATACTATATTATACTATATTATACTTTATTATGTTATGTTTGTTAATATTAATATACCTGCAACAAAGATATCCTTAAAATAGCAAGAGTAATACTTTGTCTCAAAGCCACATTATTTCACATGAACAAAATTAGTGTTTACCTTTATTTTTTACAGAGTTAAAGGATGATTATTTATATTTACATCACTCAGTGTTTATGTTAAAGACAATCACCATCACTAACACTAACTCACGAAAAAGACTTTTGTTCATTAAGGAACATATGTAAAAGTTCTAGGTTAGGTTTAGAATGATTCCCGGAATCCTAACAACCCCCAACAATGTATTTTAAATATTTTCTCTCAAGAAATTTTTATACAGTATCTCATTTTATACTTAATTTCACATAATTTTGGAAGGCTTTATGGTGACTTAACTTGACAAAATCAGAAAAGAATTTATATTGACGTTACCAGAAATTTTGAACCTTTTAAGCTTGAGACAATGGGAAAGTTTACTCTTCTACTGTCTTTTTTTATTTGAAGTCCTAGGGATAGTACAGAGAATGATTATTCTTGTTTGGTTTGTGTTGATGTTGTTTGTCTTTTCAAGTTCTTGTTTTCCTCTTAAAGAGATCAATTGTTTTTTTTCACAGAAGAAAACTTCAAGTAAATACAGTAAACATGTAGAAGACTTTTTTCCCCGAAAGCGTATTCTCCAAACAACTTAAGCATTTTTAACTAGAAGAAAGATAATTTTTTCCTGGATCTGATCTGCAAACTATATTTTTAATAACAGCAACTATATTTCTTCATGTATGTACACAAAATAAAAAAGGTTTATAATTTTTTTTCTGTATTTGCAAAAGCTTCTCACTAATACAAATGATAGAGCTGTTTTCCTAATAATGCAAGTAAAAACAAGTACCAGCATTACATTTAGCTATTTTTAAATAACTAGCAGCCTCCTTTAGAAAGTAACACATTTTGTGCCTGTAAAGTAACAGCTTATGCAAACACAGCCTTTTGCATTCAGATCTGTCACAGAAACAGCTGTGAATATTTATATTGGTGTTAATTAAATCTGTGATGGTATTAATTTAGATAAGGAAAACTGGCCAAATCCCAAAGTGCCATGGGATTTTTAACATGTGTCTGAAAAAAGAAATAATCAGAAACCTGCAAATGAAAATGTGGTGTAACATCTCACTCTAAAGATAGTACCTCCATGATGACCAACCACTGAACCCCCATTACTAGTAGTATGCAGTATCATCATGGCTATCAGTTAGTATGATATGAAGCAAAATCCTCATGTTCAGAGAGATGAAGATGAACTACAAAGTCAAACTGACACTCCATATGAGGAATCAGCTGGCAAAACCTCACTGCAAAGTGGGTTAGAGAGGTAAATAACCTCCTACTTAAACAGATTAAATCAAAGAATCCAACTAGGGGTGGAGGTTGTTCAGAGTTGTTTCATTTCTTAGAATAATTAGATGAGAGAAAAACTGTTATCTCTGATATATCAGGACTAAAGTAAGTTTCAGCAATGAGGAAAAATATGAGTTCTTTTGTGCTTCTTGGAATAATTTCTATTTAAATTACAATTTTAAAATAGTAACAGATCATATTTTCTCCTTTGTTCTTAAGCATATTTATCACCTTTCCTTGAAATGATGCTAAACCTCTTCTGACCTCTAGTACTTTTGGTATCACTCTCTTCAATAATTGGAATTAACAGCCCAAAGTTCCAGAAAGGAATTGCAGTACTAAAAGTTTTAATGGACTCCTCACTACTGAAATTAGACCTATTCTAAGATATTATATATCAGGTCCTAAGAACTAGGAACGTTTTGGAAGTAAAAAGTTCAGATCCTTACTCATCTGTTTAAAAAACCCAACACCAAATGCTCTGATACACTTAGCTTTTTTGTTCCATCTTTGCTGCCCAGTTTCCATTTAAAGTAACAAGGAACTAGAGATACACTCAAACTTAAGATTATTTCCTTTAATTTTCCCTGCTTCTTTCTAGATGTGGAAATCTTTCAGTGTAAATGAGCTTATGTGGATTTTACACAAAGCAGAGTATTATCACGATTTTGGACACCTGAATATATATTAGACTACAAAACACTCTACAAACAGATTGCACAAGGAAGGTCCTGTATTCCAGCTGGTGAGTTGTACAGAAACAAGACTTATACACTGATTATCTCCCATAAGCTTTCTATCTGATCAATACCGATAAGGTGCACTCCTTTCTGGAGTCTACACATGCCCTGAGAGGTCTGGATTGCATCTCCTTTTCAGATCCTTGGCTCAGATTCCAGCCAGGATGAGGATCTTTGGTCTTTCTTTAAATATTTGACTCTGGCTCCAGACCACTGAGGTTATCCACACTACTGTGGCAGAAAGGCAGGAGGTGATTGCAGACACTGGACAATTTCCCACTTTGAGCACTCTGCTGAATTATTAATCTGTTTTCAAGAGAGGGAGGTGGCAGCCCTTAAGTAGTGTGAATGTCAGCCAGTTCATGCCACTTGGCCTGCAGACACAGTTAGATCTGAAGTTCACTTTATTTATCAGGAGCAATGTAGCTGTCAGCATAGCTACTGACTTCTCAGGTTATCAAGTTCTGTTTGCACTGAGTCTAACATTACCTATTCCTCTTGTTTTCCTCATTTTGTTCTCTGACAGTGGGCATGGCCCCCTCTTCTCCAAGCTCTTTTGGAAATGATGCACTGCAGAAGGAGTAGCCAGAGCTGAGTCTTGATGTTTGAGCTGTGAAAGGATTTCTGGTTTTCCTTTCTCTTTTATTGTGAAAGGAGAAGTTAGGCAAAAAAAAAAACTCAGAGATGCTATCCAGATTGCTGTAATCCATTTAACTAAATGTAACAGAATAGAGCAGTTTTCATACTGTATATCCAGAACTAGAGAGTAGGAAGAACACTGGCTACATTAGGGAAAACTGTATGGAACCCTTGCATTTCAATCCTCAGACTAATATCATCTCAACTGTCTTTTTCCTCAGGACCATAGATCGCATAAATTAATAAATGTAATCTGAAATCAATAGAAATTCATCAATATAATCATGGCGATGACTTCAGTACATTTAAATACTGGAAGGAGGACAGCTCTGTTTCAGTTATTAGTGATCTAAATTCTTTGTCAGTGATTTACTGTATTAGTCCCAACAATAGAGGTGTTACTCCAGAGAAGTGAAATAATTTTTATCAAGATAAATATCACATTTTTCCTGTGATTTCTACAAACAGGTTTTCTCTTTTTTTTCTGCCAATAATTAATAAAGTTCCCTGGCAAATTTTAGCCTTTTCTCTTTCAGTGTGTCATTCACAAATGAATGCCATAAGTGATGTTCAGAGAAAGCCTTTTTAAAACCAGCCTGCTGAATTCACCTATTCAGTATGTTAGTTTAAATAGGAAAAGGCACATTTCATCTAGATCTGTTTTGTGTTTAAAGTGATGAAGAAGGTGTGGAGTTGAAAGGGAAACAAATTTCAACAGATATAGGAATGTTATCAGGTTTATTCCATATAGCATATATGTATTGACAGTTATCATACAAAAAAAAAGAATGAGACAAGTATCAGAATTTTGTATTTAGCAAGTAGTAAGGACAGGATCCTTGCATTACTCACATGCAGATGAATCACGCATAATTACATTGAATGAGTGGATTCACAACAGCATAAAAACCCAGAATAGGTTTTTCATCCTCTCTCACCAACAGTATGCAGCAAATAGTGAAAAATTATACTTTTATAGGAATTCATCCTTCTAGGATAGCAGTTCCCGGGTCAAACTTTGCTTGTCACAGTCCTCCTTCTCCTTCAGGGGAGCAAGAGTCCTGATTTAAGCTTTATTAGAGAATGGAGTTCAGGAGCCAAGGGGAAGAAGAGGCCATTCTACCACAATGTTCCTCTGTGTGGAAACTGGCCTTCAGATGGGAGCTCAGGGAGATGCAAGACACCATTCTTCCCTTTCTCCCTTCAGCACAGAAGAAGCCAAGCTCCTTGGCTCATCAGTCAGCCCTCATCTTCAGAGAACCTACTGAAAGAAAGATCTCACTGTTAACTGTGCCAGTGAGGTTTTTAACTTACAGTGCATTAATTTTAATCTGCCCTTTAACCACCATTAAAATATCTTGTACAACATCATCAGCCTTCTAAAAGTTCTGGATGAATCCAGTACTTCTGCAGATATTATAGGATGGTGAAAGTCTGAGAGTCCATTGTTGAAACCTCTGAAATTATAGTTTGTCCATTCAGAATAAACAAAACTTGTTTCAGATTTATTTAAATTCATTTGTACAATATGTTTATTGTTCCTTATCATTTTCATCAGCAGTCCTTTCAGTCCTTAACAGAATTCAGATAATTTTATGGGAAACTAAAGGAGCTATTAATATTTGTAGCACACCTAGGCACATTATTATGGAGGTTGAAAGAATGCAGCATTTGATGTCACAGTGCAATTGCGATGTGCTACTGAACACCTAGGAGTGTTTGACTGTTATAAAAAATAACACAGTCACTCTTTGTACACGCTTTATCTTTTGGTGTTATATCGGATAAATTCTCAAAGAAGTTGTAGTAAAGTGCACATCTTGAAAGAGCTGGTCAAAATTTTTCCTCCAAAAAAAGAATATGAATATATTGTAACTAATTTGCTGTCTTTATGGATTTATTACAGGTAATATTGAGTTTCATATTGAAATACAGATTACATTCTTTAAAAGAGGATTGCAAACTCTCTGGTAAATGTACTGGCCAAAATGTTTGTCATTAGTCTGAAACATTTTCTTGAGGAAATGTTAGGTTGAAAAGGAAGTCTTAAACATTTTCTTCAGAAAAAAATCAGGTTGGAATGGACCTCAGGAGGCCACCTATTCCAAAGAAGAGCTCTTCCTGCTCCTGTTTGCTCTGAACAGGGCTAATCGGATCAGATTGCCCAGGGCTGTGTCCAGTCATCTTGAAGACCTCCAAGGACGGCAATCCCACAGTCTGTCTGCATTGTTCCTGTCCTACTTTTTTGGCGATAAAGTTTTCCTTATATCTAATGGAAATTTCCCATGTTCCAGCTTGGGTTTGTTGCCACTAGTTCTACTGTTGTGCACCTTTGAGAACAGTCTGGCTTTGTCTTCTCTGAATCCACCGACCATGTAGTTGTAGACAGCAACAAGGTCTCCACTAAATTTTTGCTTCTTTAGGTTAAACTGGCCCAAACCTGAGAAGAGCAGGCTCAGGGGAAACATTGCAGTATCTGTCTCTCCTTTGGCTTTTTATTTCCATCTCTCCTTCTGAAGCTGTCCACACAAATAAAAAAACATTCGTGACACCAGAAGTAAAGAACTCCTTGTATTCTAGAGGCTCCAGTACTAACTGCTATGTCACAAGCCTCTATTCAGCCTTTAGTATTAAGTGAGCAAATAAGAATCTCACTGTAAGTCTCTCAAGGACACCAATACTGTTAAATAAAAGAGAGGCAAGATCATGTACATGATCAAAACATAATCACCCACAACGCTTGTTAGGTATCTCCTTGGCTCTCTTTTGGACTGTTTCAATTAACTCTCCCCAATCAGTTGGTGCTCTTGCGGTCTGTTGAACAAGACTGATCCCTGTTCCTCTTTCATTAAAAAGAATCATTACAGCCTCAGAGGTTAGGTGATTGGGCAGTATATACTCAGTCTTTCAGGTCTTTTCTGCAAATTCCAGATGTTACTAGGTCTATTCTCTGTCTTTTCTTTGAGTCAGTACAGCCCATATAGGAATCTTACCAAGCCCACTATTATTTTTGCACGTTATGTTATGTAATTACAATTTTCCTTATTACAATGCTTTGACTACCTATAAATGCTAACAAACATTTTTTAATTATGGCATACATGTATATGGTACATTAAGATTTACATATATCCATGATACTTCCACCTACTCATTTATTTCTTCTAACAGCCATTTGTAGTTAATGGCTGATTCTGATCAAGTGTCTAACTTCAGTGGGCAGAAGTGAGATTAAGAGATCTGAATTCTCAGGAGGAGATTGCTTTCCAACTTAGACATGTAAATGAGGTACCTGAAGTTAGATAGTGTGAAAACTGCACTATACATTAAAAAACAAAATAAAATAAAACAAACTTTCTGATAGATAGATTTTATACCATAAGGCACAGTTCCTTTCAAGAAAGCATTTCTGTAATGGTTAACTGCCATGGAAAAGTCTCAGTATAACTTTACATATAGAACAGCTGGTACACCCACAGAAAAAATGTATTAAAGAGCTTTGTCAGTCAGAAAATGTAAATACTTCAGTTAAAAAAAGTTCAGCACCCTTACTTTTCTTTCTTTTATAAACATTTCAGCTAATTACTTACAGCTTTAAAAGCCTCATTATATCCCCAGAGCACCGTAGAGTTAGAAATCTTTATCTAGGTTTAGTAGTCGTGGCAGAATGCCATTCGCACTAAGTGATCAGTGAGAAGTTGTCAACTGCATCTGATGTCATAAACCAAGAAATGTCCTAGAAACTGCCGATCTGTTTGGGCTTAGTGCAGAATCTCACATTGAATGAGTAAATAAATAGTTCAATTTGTTTCAAGTAAAAGCATATAATTAATTTGTGCCAAAATGTTCTCCTAAAAAGGTTGCTAACTAATCCACAAAGGAATGTCCTGTCAGTGTTCAAAACTAAAAAGAATATGGGGAAAAAACTGCCAGATTGTGCATGTAGAAACTGCTGGCCTGTATTTTAATGTGGTTTAGCAATTATCTGAAATTCATTTGGACTAGTCTTTCAGTGACAAATTTCCAGAGAAGCTGTGTCATATCATTCACAACTTTCATTAAGATACAGAATTGCCATTAATAAACACAGCTAGGACTGTGTGGTAGGAGCACTCAAAAGAATTTTAGGAGACAATGAAGAGATTTCCTCACATCCCAGATGATCAGCATATGTAACTATGTGGTCAAACACAGATCTCTCTTCCATTTTCAAATAAAAATCTTAATTCTGGGTGAAAGAAATCTGGTAGGGAAAGGAAGGGAAAATACTTACAGCCTCTGAATAAGCTTCACGCTCTTTAGGATCTGGACAGATATGTGAAGCCAAATATGTGAAACTAAGAAAGACTAGTTTCAACCACTAGGAACACCCAATCCCCGAATTTGTTAGCTAGGATATCAGTAGCAGCCCTCAGCACTGTCAAAATTAGAGTTTTTACTATGATTCCCTAAGGAATAAGCACCCTTGGGGAGCTATAAGTGTATCAAGTTCTTTTACTGTATAAAAGTGACAGGATTCAGTATTCTGTACATACGCATTTATTTAACTTGCCTCATTGCAGATCATGTAAAGCAAAGCAATGCATTTCCTGAACACCGTATCTTAAAAAAAAAACCTACTCATAATGCTCATCGTTCTGTTCTACATGTGAGAACGTCCTGCTTGGCTATGTACAAGCCATGAGTTTGCAAGCAAATACTTTTTTTTCAGTAAAAATAACCAGAACAACATGGACGTTCATCTGCTAGGCTGCTATAAAACGGATTAAGTTAACATCAAGCAGGCCTTAGTAAAACGATTTCTGAACATATTGGGAGTAGGAGGGATTTAAAGAAGAGCAGAAGTGGGATGAAAAGGAGATGCTAATCCAACTGAAATGCTTCAGTTCTTCAGAACTTCATCATTAAAATAGCCTATGTTTTAATAAGGCTGGAGCAAATTTAAAGTTGAAGATATCCTATTGGATCTTTTAATACTTCAGTATTTCATTTTCACTTGTAAAATTATGCCATATCATACTGATATAATATCAGAAGTATTATGTTGGTCTGTTTCACTCAAGCCAGTGAAATCAGTGGTATTCCAAGACACAATCAGAAGCAGAAAAATGTTTGCAGACTTTTATGAATATTTAGCAGGTAATGTCAGGAAGACATTAATGACCTTGTAAAGCTTCTAACATCATTCAAGCATAAATAGTGAAGGCTGGATTTTGACTGGTCTATTTGTTTGAGCAGAGATGTAGGGAAGTTATTTAGCATCAGCAAATCTTGCACAATGAGATGACCTGTAAATGAATATCAAAATTAACTGCAGATGTCGCATGCAATAATCAGAATTGTCTCCATGCTCTAATGTTTATGTAAGCAATTGTGGCAATTGCAAGCTTGCAAGACACAGTATCTGAGTCTGACTTCTTGTGAGAAAATGCAATATTGTGGTTAATGAATTGATCTTAGACCAGAGGGATTCTTGGTCTTTTATCAGCTTTGACACTACCATCCTGTCTGACCTCAGAAAAGTTTCTTCAGTTGTAAATCACAAAGGAATACAAGAATTCTACTGTGGAAATTAAACAAATAAATGCAAAAAAACCCCCTTCAAATCTCTAATAATGCAGCCACAAATATTCCCCAAATGTCTAAGTTCTACTTCTAAGTATGTTCAAAATTTCTTTCCCTGTTGCAGGTCTCAGCAGCTCAGCTGTCATTTCATCCAGTCCAGCTGATCAAGATTCACAGGTTGGATGTGGGTTAAGCACTCTTCTGAATATCAGTAGACAGCATAACATCTAAAACCTCTGGTGGATCCAGCTTTTAATTTCGCAGTGTTTCGCTACCTCAGCTGCAAAAGCGGAATAAAAATGTTAGATTTTTCCTGGTTTTGGGTATAGAACACATTGGTTGTAAATTCTTAGAGACTGTTCAATAGATGTGTTTGCATAGAATTCTACTTCTTCACAGAATCACAGAATCACAGAATCACAGAATCACAGAATCACAGAATCACAGAATGGTAGGGGTTAAAAGGGACCTCTTTGGGTCATCTCGTCCAAAACTCCTGCCGAAGCAGGGTCACCTACAGCAGGCTGTAGAGGACCTTGTCCAGGCGGGTCTTTAATATCTACAGAGCAGGAGACTCCACAACCTCCCTGGGCAGCCTGTTCCAGAGCTCTGTCACCCTCAGAGGGAAGAAGTTCTTCCTCATGTTCAGATGGAACTTCCTATGCTTCAGTTTGTGCCCATTGCCCCTTGTTCTGTCACTGGGCACCACCGAAAAGAGTTTGGCCCCATCCTCCTGACACCCACCCTTCAGATATTTGTAAGCATTTTATTCTGTTATTATTGTAATTTCTTATTCTGTTATGTCTCACTTTCTCTTACTGGATTTTTTCCTTCTATATGAACATCTAGATATCAATTGGGACAGAATCTAATTTCAAAGTCTTGTTTATCCAAGGCCACACTTGATAAACATGGGAATGGTATCTGATGCGGTCTTTCTGGACAAGGTGCTGAAGGCAATTTATATTTAAAAAATACTACCTGAGCTTCCATGTGAAATAGGACTCTGAATGGTTACGGCAGCAGGACATAAGCAGTTATGAATATATCCATATAAGGAAACAAAAGACCTGCTGAGGTTGGTTGGTTGGTTTTTAATTTATAGAAAAATATCTACTGAATTCAAAGGCTTAGTCAATATCTATATGCATTACTAAATGATGGATTTGCATTTAGTCTAACATATCCAAGATATTTTTATAAATTTACCTGGTAAAATATTCTGTGCACTGAATTTTGTGGTCTAGTAGACTAAAATGTTTTATAAAATTCTCAAAATCAGTAACTTTCAGAGAATGAAAAACTGAGAGCATAATAGCAGAAAATCAAATACCACATCTGATTAAAAAGCAAAGCAAAGTGGGGAATTATTTTCTTGAGACTTGATTCTCCTTTCAGAAAATAATTTTAAACAATTAAAACTTTTGAAGGCAGAAAATTGATGGAGTTTTTCTTTCCACTTTCTATGTGCATTTCCATTAACGATTAAAATATTAGCTAGTGTGAACATACCTCAATATTCAGAGGTGAAAGTCATGTTTAGACAACATCATGGCATTTTTAACAAATACTATAAAGTGAAGTTTGTTGTAGTTGTAGTTAATAAAGCTTTTGAAGAGGTTTCAACCAAAAGCCACCATGCTGCATATCTGTATCCTCCCTATAATCACTTTTGCATTTATATATACAGATTACATTTGCATATCTTGATGACTTATACTTTTTAACTAAATTTGATTCCACAGGAGTGTTTACACCAAGGGAACATCAACATTTAAGTTTCCAAGTTATTTCTAAATTGCTGATTTCAGGAGAACTGTGAGGGTTTTGTGCATTACTCAACTTTATGCAAAATGGCCAACTAATGACAATGTTTAATTCTGAACTCTGTGTTCCATGAGATTTATAGATCTCTCTCAGTTCTGAGTCAGAAGCACAGATATGACTTTGTAAAAAATTTATACAACATAACCTTTTATCATTTCTTTAATTTCTTCAGGATAATATAGACATCTTTACACAGGCTTCAGTCCTTCAAAATCTTAGACTATTTTTGGTTTAGTAATTTTAGAAGGCATTATGCTTTTATGAAACATATTTGTAACCTGATATCCAAAAATGACAGACCTGGACTCATCGGTCAATTTAAACATAATATCAAAATGATATCTCTGAAATGACTTCTCTGAAATATTAAAGCACAGGAATGTTAAGAGTAACATTCATTCTTTCCTTTGTGATCAGCTCTGGACTCCGTAATTTGCAAAGAATCACACAATCTGGATTTTCCTTTGAAAAAGAATGCAAGAGCCAGATAGTTGCTTTTTATTGTAAGGAAGAAGATACATATTATTCTTCATATTGGAATAGTAACTGGTACTATCAAATTTTCATTGATGTGAACTGAGACTGATTATGTCTAGGATGTAAAGAGATGACTTGCAGGAAAATGGAATTTCAGAAAATTACATTATGTCCGCATGAAGAGAAAAATGTGTCGAAATCTTTGAGGACTGACATTTACATCGGGAATTGGTACTAGGAGGAGCTTTTCAGGATATTTAATATTCAGACACAGAGAGATTACTCTTCTCAAATAACAGGCTCTGCTTATATAACTCAACAAAGAACACTTTAGGATTCATGCTGATGATCAAAAATGGAATTTTAATATAGAAAGTAGCCAGTAAAGTCTTGCAAATTTTTATATATATGGAAACATGGAAATTAGTTATATAAGAATGGGGGGAAATAAAAATTTAAGGATATTAAAAAAAAAAAATTAACATAACAAAACTCAGGAGGTAAGGATTGGAAAAGTTGCCTCACAGGCTCTCTTCCTGTTGGGAGACTTCAACCACCCCGATGTCTGCTGAAAAAATACCACAGCAAGCTGTAGCCAATGAAGGAGACTCCTGGCATGTATGGAGAAGTTCTTCTTAAGCCAGTTAATAGACAGCCCTACCAGAGGGGATGTGATACTGGACTGGTTAGTTACCAATGCAACTGAGGTAATCAGTGACATCAAGATTGGAGGCAGCCTGGGCTGCAGCAGTCATGCGTTGGTGGAGTTCACAGTCCTGAGGGATAAGGGTCAGGTGAAGAGTAAAGTCAAGACCCTGAATTATAGGAAAGCAAAATTCCAGCTCTTCAAGTAGTTAGTCAATAGGACTCCCTGGGAAACTGCCCTCATGCAAAAAGGAGAGAAACCAGAGCTGTCAGATCTTTAAGGATGCTTTCCATAGAGTGCAAGAGTTCTCAGTCCCCAGGTGAAAGAAATCAGCAAAGGAAGGCAAGAGGCCAGCAACCTGAATCAAGACCTGCTGATCAAACTAAACAGCAAAAAGGAAATGCATATGAACTGAAAGCAGGAACAGATATCTTGGGAAGAATATAGGGACCCTGCACGGTTCTGTAGGGATAGTGTCAGGAAGGTCAAGGCGCAGGTGGAGCTGAACTTGGCAAGGGATGCAAAGAATATTAAGAATGGCTTCTACAGGTATTTCAGCCAGAGAAGAAAGGTCAAAGAAAGCATATCCGCCTTGATGAGGAAGACTAGTAACAATATACCAGGAGAAGGCTGAGGTACTCTGAAAAATTTTTGCCTTAGTCTTCACTGGCAACGTCTCTTCCCAAACCTCTTTAGTGGATGGACCACAAGAAGGGGACAGGGGGAGAAAAGTCCCTCCCACTGTAAGAGAAGATCAGGTTCATGATCGCCTAAGGAACCAGATCATAGGTAAGCTTATGGGACCTGGCGAGATGCATCCCAGAGTCCTCAGGGAATTAGCTGACGTAGTTGCCAAGCCACTCCCCACCATATTTGAAAAGTCATGGCAGTCAAGTGAAGTCACTGGTGACTGGCAAACGGAAACGCTGTACCCATTTTTATAAAAGGGTGTAAAGGAAGACTCTGGAAACTTCCGACCTGCCAGCCTCACCTCTGTGCCTGGGAAGATCACGGAACAGATCCTCCTAGAATCCATGATAACAGACACGGAGACAGCCAACATGGCTTCACCAAAGGAAAGTCCTGCCTGACCAACCCAGCAGCCTTCTGTGATGGAGTGACTTCACCAGTGTACAAAGGAAGAAGTACGGATGTTGTCTATCTGGATGTCTGTAAGGCCTTTGACAAGGTCTTCCACAACACCCTTGTCTCTAAATTGAAGACACATGGATTTCATGGGTGGCCTGTTCGGAGGATGTGGAATTGGCTGGATGATTGCATGCAGAGGGTAGTGGTCAACGGCTCAATGTCGAGACGGAGGGCAAGGTCAGATGGTGTCCCTCAGGGATCCATACAGGAACCAGTACTGTTTAATATCTTAATCAATGGCAGAGACAATGGGATTGAGTGCATCCTCAGCAAGTTTGCAGATGAAACAATGCTGAGTGTTGCAGTCAAGCCACCCGAGGGACAGGATGCCATCTGGAGACACCTGGACAAGCTCGAGAAGTGGACGCATGTGAACCTCATGGGTTTAACAAGGCCAAGTGCAGGGTCCTGCACAAGGGTCAGAACCACCCCTAATATCAATACAGGATGCAGGATGATGTGATTGAGAGCAGCTCTGCCAAGAAGGACTTGGGGGTTCTGAAGATCGAACAGCCGGACATGAGTCGGCAACCATATGCTGGGCTGTGTCAAAAGTAGTATGGCAATCAGTTCGAGGAAGGTGATTCTGCCCCTCTATTCTGCTCTGGGGAGACCCCGCCTGGTTTACTGCATCCAGCTCTGGTGCCTTCAGCACATGGACCTGTTGGAGCAGGTCCAGAGGAGGGCCACGAAAATGATCAGAGGGCTGGAACACCTATTCTATGAGGAAAGGTGGAGAGAGTTCGAGTTGTTCATCATGGAGAAGAGAAGGCTGCAGGGTGATCTTCTTTTTGCTTTTCAATACTTAAAGGGGGCTTACAAGAAAGATGAGGGACAAACTCTTTAGCAGGGCTTGTTGCGATAGGACAAGAGGTAACGGTTTTAAACTAAGGGAGGGCAGATTTAGACTGGATATAAGGAAGAAATTTTTTACAGTGAGGGTGGTGAGGCACTGGAACAAGTTGTTCAGAGAGGTAGCAGATGTCCCATCCCTGGAAACGTTCAAAGTCAGGTTGTATGGTGCTCTGAGCAGCCTGATCTAGGTGAAGATGTCTCTGTTTTTTACACGAAGGCTTGGACTAGATGACTTTAAAGGTCCCTTCCAACCCAAACTATTCAATGATTCTATGATTCTATTAGGCATGGTATCTCAGAAAGTAGTTTGAGGTTGTTCTGATTGAGTACAATGTTAAAACGAAATCCGAACATTTACAATAACTAACTAATAATAATAACAGATTGGACAATAAATTAAAGGAATAAGAATTTCCATTGCAGGACAGAAAGAAAGGGAGAAAAATGGAGAGGGAAAAGAAGCAAATAAAAAATTAACATAGTGATTGACTATTAATTTTTTTTTTTCTCCATAGTTAAGAAACAGGATCCCTCAAGGAAGAAGTCACTCTGGAGAGGTATGTTTAGGAGCTATACTAATAGGACCTTCCTCTAGTCCCCAACATCCAGACTTGGATTGCAACAGTAATTTCTGTAAGGGTGTGAAAGAATCAAGAGGAGGAAGTACACAATTATTGGAGACTTTAAGTTTCTGACATTAATTTGAAAAGGAATGCCCCCCAAAGCAGCAGTATGTCTTAAATATTCTTGAATGCATCAGAATTAGAAGGATAAGAAGGACAGAGAGTTTCTGGACTGTGTCCAGAGAAAAGCAACGAGGGTGGTGAAGGGTTTATAAAACAAGTCTTACGAACAGCAGCTGGGGAAACTGGGGCTGTTTAGTCCGGAGAAGAGAAGGCTGAGAGGGGAGATCTTGTCACTCTCTACAACTACCTGAAAGGAGGTTGTAGTGAGGCAGGTGTTGGTCTCTTCTCTCAAGTAACTAGCAATAGGACTAGTGGAAATGGCCTCAGGTTGCGTCAAGGGAGGTTTAGATTGGATATTAGGAAAAATTTCTTTACTGGCAGAGCGGTCAGGCAGTGGAATAGGCTGCCCAGGGAGATGGGGACCATCCTCCATCACCAAGCCTGCATCTCTGGAGGTGTTCAAAAAACATGTACGTATTGCACTTCAGGACATGATTTAGCAGGCATGGTGGTGTTGGGTTGATGGTTGGACTTGAGGATCTTAGAGGTCTTTTCCAACCTTAATGATTCTATGATTCTTACTTACAATTTTATGTACAAAATACTCTATGAAGAAAACTGTCCTGGGTCTACTTCAGAGTTACTTCAAGTAAGCAGCAGGGAGGAGCAGTACAGGGGCTAGCTGTTAGAAATAAGCTTAGAATATGTAATCATGAGCTGATTCAGTTCATTTTGAATTGCAAGGCAAACAAAAATAAATACATAGCTAAGGTCTGGATCTTTAGAAGAGCAAACTGAGAAACTTAGGAATTGGTTACTAGGGTTGACTGAACCAAATTGCTCAGGGATTTGAACATAGTGGAATCATAGAATTATTTTAAGTCAAAAGTGCAAACATTATTTGAAGCTTGCATTGCAAGCAAGAGAAAAAAAATCTTTGCAGGAAAGGGCTACAGACCTCTCTGGAGGAAGAAACACCTCACATAGAGTATTAAGAGTAAATAAAAAACCTAAAAGGAACAGAAAAAGGATTGATCAGCAAGGACAGCTCTGTCTCAGAGGTCAAAAAGTGTAAAAATAAAATAAGAATGCACAAAAGCTTAGCTGAGCTAAAACTTGGAAAGAAAATTTAGACAAGTAATAAAAGTTCTTAAATCACATAAATAGAAAAGAGTAAGAAAAGAGCAAGCTAAGACAGCTACACATAAAAATGTAGAGAACAAAGCTAATCTAAGTACAGCATCAAATACACTACCTTATTATTCAAAAAAGATTAGAAGGAATATGACAGGAATTGCTGGTCACTCAGTAAGAATGAAAGTAATGTAAATTACCATATCCAAGGTAGAAACAAAACTTGAAATGCTTGCACTAACCAGACAAGGTATTCCATAAGCTTAGAACCTCAAATATGAAAAGAAAGTGTAGATAAAATTGAAAAATGAGTTGCAACTAATTTCAGCTGACTTGAATACAGTAAATACTTGTAAAAAGACTTCTGTTACCTGTAGTGTAGAAAGATAGTTACCAGGACAATGAGTGGTAGGCAACTATGAAACAGAAGAAGTAATAGCTTGTAAATTATAAGAAGTTAGGTGTTCAAGAAGTCACTGGAAAAATGCAATGTGATATAAAAGCAGTGTCTTTTCAGAGCCTATGATTCTTATATTCTGATACAATTGCACCTTCTAGTTCACAGTTTCATAATTTGAGTACATTTTGTAGATCTACCTTGAGAAGAACTGTAGATCTACTCAAAGAAAGTAGTAGCTTTGAAAAAAAAAAACACCTGTGGTGAGCAGGTTTTTCAAACTTTTATAGTTAGTGAGTTCTTTATAGAGAAAAGTTGATTTTTAGGTGCAGCCATATATTTAACTTCTATGAAGGAATATGGTACAGTATATGAAGTATTTCCTGTAAGCAAGTCAGTATGTTTGATCTTGGATTCTGAGAGTTGATATTGCTCTTGCTAGCATTGAAGACAAGTCATGATGCCACTCTGGGATGGGATATTGGTGTATAGGCTGATAACAACTCATGAGACCAAGTTGTTGGTTTATAGTTAGGTGTTCTGTAGTTAGAAAATGTACCTACCTGACATAATGAAGTTTTTTGTTATAAATCCTGAAAAGTTAGAATACTATGACTGTTTGTTGCAACTTTTGCTGAGTTTACTGCTTTTGTAGGTCATGGGAAGCAAGTACTTGTGCTATTTTTTCCAGAAACTTTCAGAGAAGGAATTTAATTTTATATTCAAGTTCCAAAATGAAGCAAAGTTTAGGGGTTCCATAAGTTCCTTGTGGTGAATCATGTCAGAGAACTTTCTTAGGTTTGTTTATGTAGTCTCTGCTGCCCAAGTTTACTGTAGTCTTTGTTCTGCTTTTTGGTTTAATCACTATTTGGTTACACTCTCCTAAGACTGTACAGATTTTCTCTCCAAAGAAGAAAGACTGTGACTGTAGTCCGTGGGGATTTTTCTCTGGCTATATGATTGTTGATTCTTATTTTTTAAGCAGTCGTTGTCCGTGTTTGGAGCAGTGTCTATACTATGGGATATCCAACCTGATTTTCACTGCTATTGTCATTGCTTTTTATATTTTCATGGAAAGCTACTGCAAAAATTGAGGACAGATTATGAAGGAAAAATTACCACAGAGTATGGAAGTAAACACCCATCTGTGACAAATCAACAGGTAGAGGGAAGAAAATGATAGTAAAAATGGAGTCTGAACTTTCACAGGTCCCATATAGAGAAGAGTCTCAGTTCATGGAGACCTAAACTCAACATTTGCTGTCAGCATCTTGCACTGGCTGCTAAGGCTATTCTGCTGCAGCGCTCAGCTGGAAGGCTGCACTTTCTGCTGATCTAGCAAAAAGCAAGCGAGAGTATGTCAAAACAGTAGTATGCACTTTACTGATTGTGGACTACAGCAGACAACCAACCAGAACTAGGCAGTACGTCTGCATGGTCACTTATCCCTGTATGTTACCTTCAGCAGATCACCATTCTTCTTTTCCCACAAGTGATAAAAAGATAAATCTTCTCAGAAGATTTTGCGCATTCTAACAGGAAAATGTTTTTCCCAGAAGTGTCTGTATGTAGTAAATTCAAATTGATAGAACAGACTCTACAGATAATAGACAGATGAAAAAAAATCTATAGAAGCCCTGAAGCCCTGAATGTGGTTTTCATTTTCTTTTTGGAGACTGAGCCAGTGAGAATTGATTGTCACAGCCCCAGACGAAAAATCACCTTCACATATGCATAGGGTTCAGGTGCATGGGAAGAACAGGAATGATCAAATCATTGAGATAGCTTCTTGATTGTATTCATCATACTGATAATATTACACCTCAGTTTAGGTTGTTGGTTTTGTTTACCTTTCCTGTGGCAACAGTGTTTAGTGAAAACATCCTTTTTCAGCATGAGGCACTGCTTTCCAACAGTCTCAACTGAAAGTAGATTTTGTAAGGTTCTGTATGTTGAAGTTTGTCAGTTACTTGTTTCTTCATAACTATCAATGCCCCTTTCTTTGATGTTGCCTTTAAATTTAAAACGTTGCTCTTCCCAGGGTTTCTCTAATATTCAGAAAAGCCTTACAAGGGGATTTTAGTACGCCCCCATGAACACATCAGAATGGCAGCTGTAGCTGAGACTGTGCTGCTGTCTTGAACAGCAAAATTAAGGGTAATGTCCAGATTGGATGTATTAGCTGGGTAACAGGAAAGATGAAAGCCTGTGTGAACCTCTTAAGGTTTTCAGTATATGTAAACTGCACCATAAATAAAAGTGTGTCTGCTTTGAAGTTTTAAATGGTCTAACGTATGTGTCTGCAATTTTCTGTGATTGCTGCCACATACTTCAGTTCACGCATCTGTCAATTTCTTTTTTGTCAGAAGTCAATCTCAGCTTTCCATTGAAATGTCAGACCTGAATACAAAACCCTCGTGAAAAATAAGTATTGAGTATTGAGTATTTTTTAAGGTTGGAAACACAGAGGATGGGGAAAACCTTTGTCACTCAATACGCGCCCTATCTGATCACATCAACAAAAAATATTGAAGTCCACTCAGACTTCTATGAAATCGAAAATATTGTCCAACATCATCTAAACAGTCATGTCAATAATGTAATTCCTCAAATCCCTTGTTAACCTCTTAATTCTCAGCAACATTCCAGAAAAAAGGGACACAGTTGCAGGCTGTTCATAAAATATCCTAAAATATATTTGTATCGCTTCCCCAAATATTAGCTGACTACTGGGAAGTTAACCAATGGCATTTTAGCTAACTGTAATTCTTTACTAACTTAATCATAAAGTGTTTTAGAGACTTGATCAATTTATTCAATGAACTCTAATAGTAAATACTAATAACTTAGCATGTTAAGTAGAAAATAGAAGCATTATTAACACAAAGTAAAAAGAAATAAGAAGCATCAATTAAATTTCCTTATCATGCTTCAGGCTTTAATTTTCTGATTATTGTATTTGTGTAATTTTTTTGTTTCCAAAGTCAATGTCTGAGGAACAGTTTCTTGTAGAAAAGACTAAGTTTTCTGAATTTATGAGATATACTGTGTATTTGGTTTTAATCTCCTGGAAAGATAATATAACTGAAGAGGCATTTTCTTGCTCTTTTGTATACAGTCCATAACTGTCATGACTTTTGTACAGTCCATAACTGTCATGCATATGTGTAAATAGTTATATATATAACAAAATTACAAGAACAATTTCTACATAATCTTTACACCACGTTAACCAGGTTGATTGTGAACTTTTTCTACAGCAAGTGACCTTCAGTTGCTGCTGTAGGAGGCCATAGGCACCACATAAAGGTCTTCACTTAATTGCATGATTATGAAGCAAGTTGATCACATTTTACCAGAAACTCCACTGTACTGCTTTTTTTGTAAGTAAACCCATTAGCAGTTTTACAGTCTTCTAAAGCAGCATCTGAAGGTCAGACACAATACCCTACAACATCTCAGATGACACTCAGCAGCTGTACGAATCCCTCAGCAGCCAGTCACTGTAAGAGGATTTGATACCTACGGTTTTCGCTCACTTGCCCATGCACAGGTATCTAATACCATCTGTGGTGCTTGTCCTTACAAATTAGTCCTGTCCTCCAATTGTGTATGACACCTACTTGTTTCACAGGGATGCTCCTACTACCCTTAGGCATCACAAATGCTGCTAGGCACCTACCTGTGGGTGACTTAGTTGACACTACCTTAGGTGTGTAACATGTTTTTTAACTTTGACCCGAGTCTCAGTCTTATTGATTTAGTGAGCTGTTTACACTATGAAAATCAAAGTAACGTACATAATGTATTAACTTAATGTCTCAGGAGAAGTGTTATGTTTTGGAAGGAAAGAGTTGTGGGATTCACAGAAGAGAGGAAAGTTTATAGGTATCGCAGTTTGAAAGAAATTGTTTTTTCTCTCTCATATTACTTCCCTTTTAGCAGAGGATTTTCTGCTTTGTTTCGTCCTGCTTGGACAATTTTACTTGGTGAGAAGCAGTCACTGCTTCTACCAGAAATGTGTCAAGCAAAGTGTATATATTGTCAAGACAAGATGGCCTCCTTTTCCCCTTTAAGACATCATCAACAGGAAAACTTGTGGCTGTTATCTTCCCTTAAAAAAAAAAAAAAAGAAATAGAAAAACCAGGCACCATATGCTCAAACTTCTGCAACGTTTTCTGAAACCCAGCTAATACAGCTGAGCACAAATATTCAAATACCTCATCTAAACTCAAAAAGACTTAAGCATAATGAATATAAATTACATTCTTAATATTTTCCAGGTTTCTTCCTTTCCTCATCTTCATTTTTCATCAACCAAAGGAATATGTTTTTTTCTGATAATTAATCCACATAACTCCTTGAAATTTCCCTTACTCCTAAGAGGCCACATCACAGAATCACAGAATAGTAGGGGTTAGAAGGGACCTCTGTGGGTCATCTAGTCCAACCCTCCTGCTGAAGCAGGGTCACCTACAGCAAGCTGCACAGGACCACGTACAGGCGGGTCTTGAATATCTCCAGAGAAGGAGAATCCACAACCTTCCTGGGCAGCCTGTTCCAGGGCTCCATCACCCTCAGAGGGAAGAAGTTCTTCCTCATGTTCAAACGGAACTTCCTGTGCCTCAGTTTGTGCCCATTGCCCCTTGTCCTGTCACTGGGCACCACTGAAAAGAGCTTGGCCCCATCCTCCTGACAC
>Ga0065711_1037034_pt1 | contig 20279 bp, 6 predicted proteins | sample Hoacrofraction12_FD_59098 | JGI IMG/M metagenome (GOLD analysis project Ga0065711, IMG submission 59098) | Hoatzin crop microbial communities from Cojedes, Venezuela - Epithelial fraction 12 v2 (version 2) | ecosystem: Host-associated > Birds > Digestive system > Esophagus > Crop | place... | reverse complement strand
TTTTTTTTTTTTTTTTTTTTTTTTTTCTTCAGATAACTTGTCAGCTCGGTGGGGCTGTTCTCTTTTGTTTTGTTTTGCTTTAATCTTCGCGGTCGTGCCGTGACACCCCCCATCCCCCTCCCAGGTTTTGGTACCCGCCTCGCGAAACCCGCTCCCGGAGTTTCTCACCTCGCACCCGCTCCTTGCTAACTTCGCGAACCAGCGCGGAATTGCGTGAAGCAGCAAACAATCAGCGGCCGCACGACGCCGGGCCGAAATTGTAATAACGAGAGAAAACGCCAGCAAATTGCGCTGCGGAGGGTTGCTAAGCGATTGTTTGTTACCGGAGGGCAGGCACAGCATGGGCTGGAAGGGGGATCTAAAGAGGAGTACGGCGCCGGGAGGAACAAGCTGTTAGGTACGAAATAAAGTAAACACGGCGCTGATTTTCAATATTATTACCCGAACACGAATTCACGCGAAGCAATCACCATACACAAATCTATGAAAATGCGCCGGTTGAGAAACCGGCCTGGATTTTTTTTTTGTTTCGAGGCATTCAGGAACGATTCCGGGGGTGCAAAACCCACCGCCCTCCCGGTGGGGCTGCGCGGGGCCCCCCCGGCCTGCGCCTCCCGGGGACGGCGTCCCCCGCGCCTCGGCCCCTGCCCACCGGGCGGAGGGTCCTGGGCTGGGGGTCCCGTGCGGCCCCGGGGAGGGGGAGCAGGAGCGGCAGAGAAGAATCCCAAGTTTTTGGTGTCTCGCCGGTTGCGAAACCGGCTGGGAAACGGCGCCGGGCAGCGCATCTCTCGCGCACAGATGCCGTCACCCTGCAGCGCTCCCCACGTTGGTTTCAAGCTGATTGCATCATGACTTCATCCTAAAAAAAAAAAAATCACACAATGCGAAATTACGGTGATTTGCTCCCAGAATAAACTTCTCTTGAACTGATGAGGAAAGCTAGGCGCTTGAGCACGAGGCAGAACGGCGTTTTTTTCTAAAGCTTCCCTCTAACAATATCAGTTTCTAAAGTTTTCATTCATATAAACTTTATTAATGAAGATCTTTTATTTAAATGTCAAGGGGATTGGAAATTTCGAGTAAATTATGAAGCATGCGTGTCTTGCCAAGTCATGGGTCAAATGCATTTGTGAAAAACTGCTAAAAGAGCATATGGTTTTGAATTTTTCTACAATGACTAGTGTTTAAATAAATTGCTTGTACTGCTTAACTTCATGTATAATTTTGACAGAAATTGGCCTATAGCCTTTTGATATGTAAACATTTCAGGCTTTTATGCGGTATAAAAAGACACTTGCTTTTTGGGATCAGCTAAAGCAGTCACCCTGTAATTCAGAAAGCTGGCACCTCACAGCACATTCTTGCTACATTTCAACTTCCAAGTGGCAGCATAAAGGGGGAAAAGAGAAGGGACATTTCAAAAGCAATGCCCAATTGGAATTAAAACTGCAAATGAGGTGAGAATGTGTCGCTCGCTATCTGACTGAAACGGGTAAGCCATAGCGCTAAGACGAATTCTCTGTCTTGATTTACAAAAGCCAACAGACAAATCGGTGAACACAGACTTCAACGTAGCACAGACCTGACGTCCATGTCAAATTAATGCCTTAGAACAAAATCTGTCTAAAGTACAAATAGGTGTGATAAAGAAAACCCAGATATCCCTTCAGAATTCTGTCAGTTGTTTCTCTTTTACAGACCATCTTGTTCTGTAAAAATTAAAATGGACATTTATATATGGAATATTACATGAAATGTATATAAATAAACCATAATCCCCTGAACTGCCACTTAGCTAGCTGCATGTTCCCTTGCATTTCACCAGTTCTGAAGTCTTTTGTAGTTTTTGCTCCAGCAAACATTCTATTGACTTAATTTAGTTTGTTGGTTTTTTTTTTTCTCTTGAAGAGGAGAATAGAACTTGCGTAAGGGCTTCAGGATACTGCCCATAAAAGTAGTGGAGTCACTTGGTTTTAAGTCTCCTTAAACTAAAATGATTTTGTATGTGTATAAATCCACCAAGCTACTGAATAAATCCATTTATTACTAATATATCTGTCTCACATAAATAAACCTCCTAATGTTGATTGGATGGATAAGCCTAGCCCAGTGCTAGACAGAACAGGACCTGGACAGTTGCCTGGTGCCTGACAGCTCAATATGTTTATTTCCTGTGTGCTTTAGCTGGGGCTAAGATGAAGTTGGAAAAAGGTTTGAAAGACCTATGTAATTTCAGTCTGTTACTGTACTAACATTCATATTTATTGTATATGTCAGTTTGTCATACACAGAGTTCTCAAGATACACTGCCTCTTTTGTCAGTGGTCGGAGGTGATTTTTTTCAGAATTGTAATGAGTCAACACAGACACATTCTGTTGTAGACAATTCAGATGCTATAGCAATTTAAAAGCTGATACGGATTCGGTTTGATGTGACGTAATCTAATGAAGAAAGTAGAATCTCTTAAAGGTTTCCATGAATGTGAACAAAGGCAAAAGAGAGTTTTTCTGCAGGTTTCATATATATTCCAATAAAGATCATACTTGGCAAACGAAGTGGTATAAGATTAGTGATAGAGTAGGAAAAAGACTTTTCTGCTGAACAGTTGAATCTACATCTAACCTGTGCAGATCGTTGTAAAGAAGACTCTTTTAAAATAATGCATCTTTTCCAGGGGACAGTGAGAAAACACTTTGGGTCCTTGACTGCAGTTGCAGGAGTCGATAGGAGGATGCCCTGCTGCTGGGTAATTTTGTTTTCCCTCAAATGCAGTTCGAGTGAGATACTTTGCTCAAAGATGTTGTAATCAAATGTGTTTAAGCTCAGTAAATTGGGGTGAACTGGGCATCTACATTAAGAAAAAGTTTCATGCCGAGGGATGTGCTGCAGATGCTGACACAGCAGATGTCTGCTGCACACGCATGACTGACCCTCATTTTAGAAGTGGCTTTCTAACACTGCACAGCCAACAGCCAAAATTTCTCCTGCAAATTGAACCATACTGTAACAGTGTGCTTACAAGCTTCCGAGACAAGGTGGCTTCAGTCTAACCTTTCCGTACTTTATTTTTTCTCTGTAAGCATGACTAAATCTCATTCCCCATGCTATACACACAGTCACATGTAAGAGTGCATAGGTAGATAAGTGTACGTGTGTCTCTGATCCCTACGTGTGATGTGCATAAACTGCACTCATTTTAAGCATCATTATGTTCTTAGATCCCTTTCTATGCCACGGTTGATACTAAACTAAGTACAGTAATTACAAAAAAAAAAAAAGCCAGAAGTCTTCTTTCCTGATTGACAAACATAAAGCAAACCTAAGACCTCTGTTGTTGATTTGCCTTTCTCCAATGACCGAACTAAGTTTTTGGGTCATCATGTAGCACACTGGATTTTAAACTACAAGAGATCCTGAGCACACACAGCTACAAATCAAGTCAACAGAAATTGTGTGTGGTCAGCACTTATCATTCTACACAAGTAGTATTACACCAGCTAAAGCTCTGCTTTGTAGTATAAACTGTACATACTTAGTGCCACCAGAACCCCTCTTTTCTCCAAAAAGACCCTGGGAGATTACACCCAAAGTAGCCCTTTATTTGTAATGTAAAGAGCCTCAGCAGGCTTTTCTAGGGAGTTAGAGCAACAAAGTCAGCTTTAAAAATAAATAAGTCAGCTGTACAAAAGACAGCTATTGCGTTCTTTTCTGTAAAGAACACATGATGTATTTTTCAAACTGCTATGTCTTCCTCTGAGCTTTAGAGTTTATGACTATCACTGTGTAGTATGATCTAACAGTTTTTACTGCAGCGGAACTGGAACAGGGGCCCAGTCCCACACCTATGGAAGTCTGCTTAGTAATTGCTGGTGATTTTGAATCAGAACTGAGAGAGAGAGATGAATCTTCCAGCTATAAGTCACATTATCGTTCCCAAGCACCGTATGACTGAAACCTAACGGACTTCTTTGAGTGAAGTGTGCCAGACACATATCATGATAGTTTACAGTTTTTTAAAAATACTGAAAATTATATTAAAAATGAAGGTCAAAAGTAAAAAGATGGATAATTATAGTAGAGAAATATGTAATGAAGGGTAACAGATTTAAAGAAAGAGAGGCAAATATGCCAGAAGGAATTACAAAATTGCTACCTTGGTTAGATGATATTTTGAACTAATGAAATAAGTAATATTGCTATAATCTGTTTCAGTGACCAGTGGACCATTAGACAGACAAAACAGGCTCATCCAGTGAAGCAACTAAGGTGGAACAATTATTATACTTACTTACTAGTGCTCTCAACCTTAATCTAGGTCTCTAGATTAAACCACACCACTATCAGTCACCTATATCCCTATCTGAGTTCTAATTTCTGCATTACGGGGGAAAACAACAGCCTGTTTACAACAAAGGTCATTTGCAGAACTGAACGAAAGACCCAAACCACTAGAGGACAGAAGTAAAAAATTATGTTTATATGATATTATAAAGCTCGTATTTGTGTCTTTTTACTATTTCTAAAGCCATTTATATTTATGATCTCGGTACATTGAAGAGTTTTGATACCTTTCTGAAAGTCATCAGAAAACTTTCAATAAAGATAAAATTATCTTGAAGTCTATATTAATTCATGGCTATTCCCTCCTTAACTAATTATCCCCAAATCAGGACTGCTTCACCTATAATTGATAATTTGCGGTTTATATGTCTTATGCTTCGAATCTCATGTAATGAGATAAGGATTTTTTGTCATTTGGGGTTATATAATATTTTGGGGAAACAAGTATGTCAGATAATTCTATGAATCTGGAGTATTATGTCAGTTTTTATCCATTTGCAGCTGTGGTGGAGATAAGACACTTTGCCCTTTTGATTTAACCTTTCTTTCTTATTCTCATGCATTGCTTCCACGCAGTCCAGCCTTCAACTTTCTGGTTAGGAAGGAAACTGTGTTCTTTTATGATAATGTAAATTCTGAGCTTTCTTGATAGATTTGTTCCAAAGTTTTAGTAAGATATACAAGATCATGCTCTGGGCTTGATGCCTGTTTCAGGAGGTCAACGTGGCGTGCGGTTAAATGCAATTCTGGACCAGGAACTGAGCTGAGAATATGGTACAGCAGCCAGAAGTCAGGGGTAGTTCCTTTTTCAGAAGCTTTATCAATTATATCTTCTTTGTTCATGTGCTGACATGGCATAACATGCTTTTGAGAGTAAGGATGATCATTACATGACTTTTTCCATTGGTAAAGTAGTCTCAGAGAGAGGAAATAAGGAGTTTTTCCGCAGTCTGTCTCTTGCAGTGGATACATCAACATACATTAGCAACTGATTTGAGGATGAAATGCTCAAAACTTTGACGGATGGATATCTGCTTTTCTTGGGCCAGTTCTTCACTGTGCTTTAACCTCAGGGTAGCAAACACGCATTAGCTACCAGGCTAAGAAAATTCAGTGGGCACAAGGCACTTTGGGACAGATCTAACCAAGAAAGTTAGTGCACAGAGGACGTGAATTTATAGAGCACTCTTAGTCTACACCAAATCTGCACACGGAAAAGCTTTTTGTACTGAGAGTACTTTGAGCCTTTCAGCCATCACATCACGTGTGCCATGAGCATCTGCACAGCTAGCTTGAAGAAAACCGTGAGTTGTAGACATATGCCCTAACTTACTGCATGCTCCTATAGAAAGCCCATAGTTTCACAGAGCTGGTTTACCATAAAGTAAGCTGTCGGCTCTTACCACTTCATGATCAGAAGTCACCTAAAGATAAGGGAAGGCATGCAGTTTAGCAGCAAAGGTCCTACTGAAACTCCAGGTCTCTTCAGAACAACTTTTAGCCCAGTAACAGCTGTCACAGTCACCCTCTGTACTTCATTTGTGCTATTCCAGACCTTGGAACTTCACATTGGTTACAAAATTTGCTATTTTAAAGTGGACATAAAGACGGATTTGAAACAGCAGTTGGTGGCAGCAATGTCTGCCTGCTTTCATTGCCAATTCAGGCAGCTATCTGAAAGGTTATCTATCTTGTACCCTAAGTCATTGCAAAACCTATGACGGGTGTCATGTGAAGTTCCAGTATATATACACTTTGTAATATACATCAGACAAAATTTTAAAAAGTTTGGGGGAACTTTCAGAACTTTTGTAACCCCCAAAATTTTCCAATATACATATTTTCAGTCTGTCCAAAGCAGGTAGGATACTGTTTTTGTTTCCTTTGTTTGCAAAATATTTTCTTTACAAAGACCTCTTAAGGCATCAGTCACCACATGACTAATGCTTTAGTCTAGCAATTAGAGTTTAAATCCCACTAATTTTAGGTTTTGCTAACCTCAGCCTGCCCTAATTCAGCAAAAGAAGACGGGCCCGTGTTGAAACATTGGCAGGATCCAGGGAAACCCGAAAATAACTTTAAATATTTTGTACAAATATTCCCTAGCCTATACTTTGGCCCCAGCAGCTGGATTCTTAATTCAAAGATCATTTCAAGCTTTTGAAAGAGTCATGTAAAAAGGAATCTGACTTTCTTGTGCATAAAATGCCTTGACTTCAAAACTGGCTGTGGTTAACATCAACATTATTTTAGCCTTGAGGACAGAGCTGTTTGCTTGCACTGTTCTCAAAGAGAGAGTAATATATAGACAGTCTTCAGACTGGGTCTTAAAAGTTTCCGGAATATATACCGCACCTGTATATTGTGTGTATATTGTGAAGTCTCAGGAAGTCTCGAGGAGAAAAACCTCAGCATTCACTCTTCTCAGGCAACCCAGGGGTTGGTCTATTCACAGTAATTCCACCAATATGTTTATTCTGAAATCTTTCTTGTTTGAACTGGTGTCCTTTCTCTGTGAAAATCCAGAAAATAAAATCTAGCAGTTACAAATTTAGCACCATTTATTCTGAACTTGCAGCTGAATTTTCTGCCTGCTTACTGAATGTGGAACAATTAATGAAATAGTGGATACAATACTCCATTGCTTTCAATGACCAAAGTAACAGCAAACCACTGAGAGTAACAGCAAACCTCTGTGAGCGACAGCAGTAATAAAAATGTTATTCATAAAGCGAAAGAGCCATAGTACATGAAGTCACATTATTTTTGTATTTCTTTGTCCTATGGATTGCTCAAGTCACAGTGACCCCTCCAGCCCATACAACTCCCCCTCTGCTCAGCCAGTCTGGCCGCAGTCTACCTATCACTTCAAACTGAGGGCTGATTTCAAACACTCTCAGGCCTGACTGGTAAAACACGAGCTTTTCTCTGGTGTGTCATTTACAATGTTCATTTAGTGTGATTTAAACGGAGCCTTGCTCTTACAGCTTGAAGGAAACTAAAAGTACATGATGAGTCTATTGTTTTGGCACTTGGCTGTGTGTTGCATAGTGATGCATACACCGATAAGAAAAAATATGTACTAGTAGAAACAACTCTGAGATTTTTCGATTAAAACCACTCATTGCTACGTGGCACTGTATAAACAGGGTAGAGTAAGGGGCAGTAAAAGCTGTTCAGGTCAGGGAAGAAAAACATGTTTAACATTCATGCCATCCACCATAGGGCTTTAGTATATAAACACATGTAAATATACATAGAGAAGAGATCATTACATTTCAGGCCATAAGCAAGCGTCAGTGCATTCAAATTTATAGCACTAACAATCAGCTCAAACAGTGACAGCCACAGATTTCTTCCTTGGATGATTCTGACTTTGTGTAATCATGCTGCGCACCCCGTGAATTAAGCAATTCCGAATGCCGACTGAAGAAACTTTCAGATGCAGTCAGTAATCCTCCACGGCTACGGCGAGCGACGTGACTTCAGCTAAGATCACTTCCATATCATTGGTCTATAAACTCCGCATCCTTTGCAAGATTAAAAAGTGATTCTGTGCTCCTGGAGGCAAGGGGGAAGTCTGTGCCGCTGCCTGGCAAAGGAGAGAGCTGAGCTCACCTCCTTTCGCTTTGTTGTCGCTTCGCTTCCTAGAACTGCTCTGAACCAGGCTGGGCAACCCCTGCCTGATGGATAAGCTCCGCGGGGGAGAAGCTCAAGCTCCTAAACAAGTTACACTGGCACCAAACTGACAGCGAGAGAATTTCAGCAGATCTTCAGCACCTTTGGCTTTAACAGGAGCTGGATTAGGTTTTAATTCAGATTACATTGCAAATACCTTCCCATGGGATAACCAGCTAATTGCAGGGGTAGATGAAAACCACAGGATCTCTGGGGTAATTAATACCCTCAAGAAAGCAGTACTTATTCTCAGGGAAATTATCTTCTTGTTGACATCGGGTTTAAACCACAGGTCCTCCTATTCCTCCTTCAACAGGGCTGTAAATAGATTGGCAAATACGAAAAGAGCCAAACACTTTAATACCATTACAGAAAACTCTTCTAGACATCCCACTGTTCAGGGTCCAAAGTGTAACTTCTGTAACTGAATTCTTGCTCTGTACTCACCTTTTAGACTACAGCTACAGTTGTGGTGTTACAACATGTTTCCCAGTAATATGTTCTATGTCAAGCAAGTTGCAGGTTATCAATATAGAGTCAGTGTGATTTAAAATGTTGTTCTGAGATAGCCTTTGCACTAACTGAGCACTATGAACTCCTGATTGCTGTTTTAACTATGTTTACTTTAGCTTAGTTGAACTGAAATAAGAACAATTAAAATGAAATTCGAACAAGCCATTCTAGAACTGAGAGAAATAATATGGGGCCCATAGAAGGATTTGCATCAATTCAATTAATCCAACATAGGAAAAAAACTAAGAATATTTTAGTTGTCTAGCAGATTCAGAAAAAATATTTTTGATGCATTTTAGAGAAAAGCTTTTGGCGATTACTTTCTGCTAATGCATCAGTGGATTATTTCTAAATGCTGAAAGTATCAGAGCTACCTTTTACGAGACGTGGGCCAAAATTGAAAGAACAGATCTGAACTCTCATATTTGTGGGTTGGAATGTAATTCTCACACCTATTCATTCAGCCTTGCCAGACTTATTACCACTACTTGAGCCCTAGGAGTGAACCTACTTTTACAGCTTTGTTTCCTGATCAGATGCAAAATTGTAATACGTATATTTTATGGTTCGGGACTAGGCAGAGCCAAAAGCTTGTAAAGCACCATTCCACTCAAGACCAAGTATTCTCGTCAAGATCACCTAATATCCCATGTCTTCCAGTTTGAACTTCATTTTGCTGAAGACGCTTGTGGGATTTTAACATGATGTAAGTGAAGCACAGCTTAATGTAGAGCCAACACTAGAATCTTCAAACTCTGTCTCTGCCTTTTCGTCCCAGTAGCTGCAACTAGTTTGGAAAACCAGTTGATCTGGTGCCAATTGCTCAGGCAAACAAGCAGTGTTAGCAGCATTTGGTTTCTGAGCTTTTTTTTTAAGCAAGCGATTAATTCCACAAACTTTCTAGGAGTTAATTTTTAAGACCTCCAAATAATTTTTTTCCAAACCGTATGCATGCGAACAAAAGTAATCCTCACAGTCTTAAAAACATAGAAATTACAGAATGAAGGGCTTTAAACTGAGTCTGCTTGAAACAGATTTGGGAAAAGAGAATACACATTCACTGTGGATAAAAACCAGTTGTTAACCAATACAAACAAATGTAACCTAATCTATTTTTCTTTTCAAGAACACCGGTATCCTATCAAACACCTTTGCCTTCTATTATACAATTCTACCGTAGCAATAAAATCAACTGTCTGCAACAGTTTTAGTTCATTGTATAGTTAATACCTATAATGTACTCAAAATTGATGTTTAACAGAGTGAACTGATTTGTTAGAGTGTTAACAGCCATAGACTTTAACTAATAAACAGATCATTAACCGCTGGTAATAAACAACTTGCCAGGATCATTTATTATTTAAGAACATACTTGTCTTAAGAAAAGATGGCCCCGCTTAGATCTATGTATGACACCTTTCTGGCTGTCACGTAAAGTGGGAGGCACCGACGAAGATACAGAGAAACTATTCTGCGCACACTAGATCAAAATTCGTTAAAAAATACTGGTTTTCATCAGAACGCAATCACAAGAAAAATATTAGCTTCTTCTACTGTTCAGTAATGTAGTCAGCATTTTTACAAAGCTCTTGTTTTTAAATACTGGCTCTAGCTGTGAGGAATCTAGTTTTCAGTTCTGATTAAATAATGTAACTTCTTCATCCTGCTTACCACATGGAATGCCACTGTAGCAAGCATTTCCTTCTGGAATTAATTCTGAATGGGAGATACTATTTGAACGCCAAAAGCTTTTGTAATGGAGGAGAATGGAAGTTGAAGAGGATAGCACACAAATTTGTTACAGGAGAGAAAGGAAAGAAGTTAGCTTCAAATCATTCCTTCTGAAAAAAAGAAAAAAAAAAGAAAAAAAAAGAGATTTCTGATTTATAAGAGAAACTAAGGTGCAGAAAGTAGCTATGAAGTTTCAAATACATTATCTTAATTACCCTAGATAGTGACTGGAGATTTGGATGGAACAGAAGAGAGCCCTTGTCTCCTAACAGTCTCTAAGCCATTCCATTTGCAATAAAACAAAGTCTTTCATATAATAAGATGTGATTATACACAAGATTCTAATTTCCTCAATATCTGAAGTGCAACAAGATGGTGCCATCCTAGTTTATTTTTAGTCCTCACTCTTGAAAGAGGTGATGTGGCATAATTCCACTCTGACTGAAAAGCAGAGACACCTTCTAAGACTTTCTGTCGACACAAAATTCAAGCCTCCAAAGCAACCAGATGAAGATGCCCTGACCTCTTCCCTGCATTAGTTCATCAACCTTGTTACTCAGTTCCATAAATATACAACCATGTGTTCTGAAGCAGTAACTGATAAGAGCAGCTCAACGACAGTGTGCTGGTATCCAGATTTTAGATTAAGAATAATATAATATTAGTTCCTTTTCTAGTGTCTCCTTAGAGACATCAGCAAAAATTTATGAGATTATTTTGCTAGGTGCTGTGCAAATAAACTGCACAAATGCTCTAAAGAAGTTATAGGCTGCCTGCGGACACAGTCTCAAGGCTAGAGTTGCAACTCTTAACAACTAACGCTAAATTCCTGCTGAGACATACCTATAACACTTTAATCACAGGCCGTTGAAGGATGTCTTCTTTATGCCAGTTCCTTTAAAAGTGAAGAAATGTCCTTTAAGGAAAAGTTTTTACTGTTTTGTTTTGGTTGTTTTTTTTTTTTTTACTTCCCTGTGCAAACTAGGGAGAAAGCATTTTAATATCATCATTAAAATAATTCTGACCTTAAACTAATATCACAAATGGGCTATTACTTGCAGTAAGAAACAAAAACTGTATCTGCATGCTGGGTGGAAAAATGCTTCCATTTAATTGCTTGTGGAAGAAGCACTTTATTTATAGACATACTGTGCAGGAGGAAAATTGGCTTTCCTACCATATAATAAGATGCATGGCTCTCTGCCAGGACGCTGGCTATCCCAGGACATTTGGTGTTCCATATACCAAGAATGTGGAACTGCGCTGCCTATAAACAGAGAAGGCTTTTTTTCCAAGGATACTTTAAGACATGCTTTTTCTTGGATACAAAAGAGAAAAATTAATGCAACATTTACACAGATACAAGAGAAGGAACTTTCTTTAGTATCTTTATCACCAGTTGCTCTAATTAGCTAATGAGTAGCTAAAACAGATTACTTGCCATTCTTTCTTTTTCCATTTGTGGAAGATGCTGAAAAAAGCTCCTGTCTTTGATGGGTTTTGAATATAATTCTTAAAAATCAGGGTATTACACTAATACTTCCACTCAGCAGGATGGGTCACATATATAAGGATTGCAAAACTGGGATTTACTAATCTGTCAGAGACAGTGTATCCAATTAATTCATCTGTTTACTTAGGTAAGAGTTTTTTGCACTATATTATCTTTGCTCTCTTTGACCACAGGGGAAAGAAGGCCATGGGAGGGGGAGTGGAGATGGATTTTTGAAGGGGAGCCATAATTAGCTCAGTTCCTGGATTGAGCTCAGGAATGTTGTTACTGCTAAATAGCTCCTTAAATGGAATATTTATAAACTAGAGGCAAAGCTGTAATATTAGAAGAGAAGAAAATCCAAACCAAAATAAATTTAGATGCACAAACCCTAGGTTAATGCCCTGGCATGATGACATAATCCAGCCCAAGGGACAGAGAATGAAGAAATGTGTTACCAACGGTAAATCAGCACATTGCACACAGCCCTTTTGGAGTCCATGGAGGTGATCAGGAGACCTCAGAGGATGGATCCCCCCTGAAGGTCACTTAAACAGCAGCCAGCTCGCACGACGGGGCCACACAGGTCCTTCCCAGCACCCCATGTGCTGACCCAGTTGAAGACTGCTCTGCCCCACAACCACAGCACTGCTGGGGTTTCACCTGGCTGCCTGCTCTCCTCCCTCCTGCCTTCCCCAGCAGCCACCCCATACACAGCGCCCCCACGAGGGACTTCTACACAAATGAGTGGAAACAAGAAGCATTTGCCCAGGAGCAGCCAGGCTGCTTTCTGCCTGGTCTTGCAGTGCTCTGGCTGCAGGCGATGGGGTTGGGGTCTACCTCAAGGCATCTTCCGGCTACCCTATCTGAGAATAAAAACGAGAATTTCACATCATACCCACAGGAGCACGTCCTACCGTGTCCTAGACCCAGCATCGTTTGTCCAATGCAGGTTTTATTTTTTATCACATAAACTAGAGGGCCCAAACCAGCTCCCATGGAAGACAATTGGACTAAACCAGGGACAAGTTCAGGACCACAGCTGCTTTCCAAGCAGAAGAAATCATTAAGCTAAGATGCAAAGGATTTGTGTCAGGCATCCACACAAGACTGAGTTTAACCACTGCAGATCAGGGTATTTGGGGACAACATCTATTTTGTAACTTCAAAAAAAAAGCAAATAAGAGAACCATGGCTCGTCCAAAATTTAAAATTATTTTCCACTTTTAAGAATTTTTCGTAGACTAACTTTGCTTGCACTGTAATATCCCAAGAAAGCTTGTTAAATGGCTTTCCAAGACTATATGATCTTTATTAAAAAGTTATAGCACTGTCTCCTGGACACAAGGAGAAAAGGAATAATCTGTTTTTCAGATCAAGCTCTTGAAGGCTTGCAGTAGTGGAAAATAAATCTTTCAAATTCTCTCTCAATTTCCATCTAATATTTACTGTTCCAAACTCAGAGACAGTTGTCTCCTAAAGGCGCTGCAGTGCATTCATAAATTGCAGCAATACTGTTTCCTTGACAAATCCATTTCAAATACAATAAAAAACTTAATGGGATTAACCGCTTGGAAATTTAACTGAAAAGTTTACTTTAATAGAGCAAAACCCAGTGTGTTAATACATGAAGAGTGCAAAATGAAGTAAGGGGAAATGGAAAACAGAGAAAAAGAGAAGCAAGAGAAAGAGAGACGGAACAAAACCAGCAGAGAAATAGAGAAGCAATTCTTGCACCTGGATGCAAGTGGCTGTGTAAGAATGTGATCCCGAAGTGTGAGCAGTAACTGCAAACCATTCTCCCCACAGAGCCCACAGGCAGGACCCCGAAAGGGCCCCGGGGTGCTGGAGCCCCTAATCCCCCACAAAGGAAAGCCAGGATGACCCGAGGCTCCGTGGCTGCATCCCAGCATAGGAAGGAGCTTCCTCCTAGTCACACCCAGCCGATAGTATTAAAAGATTTTTTCTGCTGTCGCTGCAGGATTTGGCCTGACCAGGGTCAGCGGGAGCATGGTGGCAGCCAGACATGCTTACATCTTCTCTGGCACCAGCAGCCAACTGTGCTGGGACCCCTGCCATGTCTTGCAATGCCTTAGTATGCAGGAGAGAGCAGGGATACAGAAATGTAACACAGCTTTTCCGAAATGCATATACATACCACGGCGGGCGCACACGTGCGCGTGTGAGAAAGTTTCCTCCTACTGTTCTCCCTTTGACCGTTTTACTTCAGCTGCAAAACTCACGGGGGGAGAAGGTAGAGGGGTGCTGGGAAGTGAAAGCCTGCTTCCTAATTGATGTTTGCGAAACTTAATGACCAGCATAATGAACACTGCGTTTCTGACTTGCCCCGAGGAACTGTCGCGGTAAGTACAGTAGGTAGGCCTTTGTGTGGGCCAGAAAAAATTATCAAAATCCTGTAGCCAGCTCTGTTTAGCTTGGCATTGCTTACACTACAACTCCAATTTTTTAAAACAAGCTATAATTATATTGGTAGAAAAACCATACCAGAAAAGAAGAAATACTTTTTGTTTGGAGACAGTTCTACTCAGATATTTGAATTTCTCATTTTCTAGCAAGAAACTGTTCTTAGACTTTTTTATTATTTCAGTTCATCTGCTTGGCTTGCTTATTTCTTCCAGCAAATCACAAAAAAGTCAGAACTGCATGACTGGAATTTACCACATAGTTGTAAATACTTTATCTGATTCAGATACATCAGTATAAATAGAACGTGGTGGGTTCATGAGCCGAGTTAAATATTGATTGGTAAAATACAAACATGTACGGATGAATACATGTTCAAATAATAACACACTGTAGTAATTTATGAACTTTTCTATCAAAAGTTATTTCTGAACTATTTTTGTATTTGAAGACAAATACATTCCTTTATGTTTATTATTTGCAATCTGTGCACTTTTTCTGTGTTTCTTGATGGTTGCTTTTCATGCCCCATGACAAACCACCTTGGGCATGTGATATCTGGTTTATTCTCTCACTGGAGAACAGAAAAACATTCCCACAGGAACGGATAATTAGATTTTTAACATATTCTGTTTTTCTGTAAACCTTCTCCTTAGTACAAATGATCCTAATTTCTCTTCACAAAAAAGGGAATTTAAACACTTTAAAATATCCTTCAAGTGAATCTATCACACCCACCCCCTCTCCCCACTCATTCCTTTGCCATTCCTATGCAGCTCTGCACACACTGCCAAAATTAAGACTTTCCTATCATGATGTATGACTTCAAAATTTTGCTATTTCAAAAAATAAAAGTGCCATGAACACAGATTAGTTTCAAATTATGAAAATAATCTTATGCAATACTCTGCTAATATTTTCATATGTAATATTCTTACACACAGCAATACTCCAGGGCATAAATCTATATTGACCATATGAACACCTTGTTACACCAGCTCACCTCTATTTTTGTGGAGGCTTGCACCTTTGAAGTCAATGGTATAGGACTTCAATCTGAGGCAGCAAACATAAAGATCTAAAATTCTGTGGTATGTAGTTATAACTACAAATAGTTACATATATAGTTAATATAATTAAATTAATTTTTTTTTTTTTTTTAGTCCATGAACTTTATAGAAATCTACTGTTGGCCTCAAACATTCAGAAGGTCTGGGTCAGACCCAAAGACAGTTAAGATCAACTTAAAAACTGGAATTTTAAAAAATTTTTGGCCTTTACCTTAGCCTTCTAATTTTTCAGTCTTTAGGACTCAGACTTGTATGTTTTTCTCTGCAACCACAAGAGCTAACAGCATTGCTTTTCAATGAAAGCTGAGAATCACAGGTAATGAGATGTCTCCGGGAGTTGGTGTTTTAAGGAAAAACACCAAATGTCGTGAGACTTGTAATAAAATAATGAGTGTTGGAAGCACTGTTATAGTCTTGCTTTCAGAATACAATGGTTCTTGTAAAACACAAAATAGTGCATGCTAAACCACTTTTTTCATATTAATACCTCTACATTTGGTACTTACGTTGGTAGGCTGAGGGCCATACAGCTGTTTTTTTCATACCACGGCAATTTATAGGGCCATGACAACAAAATTCAGATACTGAAAACTAAAAATAAATCAAAGCTCAAAGAAGGATCTTAAAAAGGAATTTTTCTTAAATGCCATTCTTATTCCTTCTTGCTATGGATTCAATCTGACTTTCTGACTTGAAGACTTACCTTACATGACCCTTCTATGGTAGGGATCACAGAACTTTCAAATGGAGAAAAGTGCTTTGCGGGTGGCAATATTTTCCCAGAAAGGGCAAAAGTTGCAAGCACCAAGTCGGGAAAATTAAGGAAAAGGCATCACACATTTTGAGCTCTACAGACAATAAATTTATTGTCGATAGTCAGGTACATACACCATCCTCTGGGGAGAAACTCCCAATAGAACCCCAGTGTAGATGAGAAAATAATTTTGATCACTTGCATTCTGACATTTTTATGAATTTAATTTAAGGTGGCAAGAAGAGACCTAGTAAAAATGGCTGAACGCCTACCAAAGGGAAAAAAACAAATAACCCGAAAGAAAATGAAACACTTTTTTTAGAAGAAAGGCTTTTGTGGCTGTTGATGTGTTTTTAGGTTCCAAGCTAAAAATATTTGTAGGAACATTTCAGTAGTGGGACAGTAAGAAAAAACAGTCACTGAAACGTTTCAAATAGTCTGACCTGAATTACTTTCAAATTAAGGGTGACTTTGTAGTCTAAACAGAGAACTGAACAAGGTAATTGGAGGGCTTGGTTTGATAAATTCCTTTTGTGACTTTGGGCAAGTCAAGTGATTTAGTATTTACCAGTTTTTAAAGCCCAGATTTGAAAACACAGAAAACATACTTCTGTGTAGAGAAGAGATCTGATCCTTTCAGGGGTGCACCCAGTTTTCTTTTCTAGCATTGCCTTTGTGTCCTTAGAAAAAGGTGTATTTTGAAAAAAATCCTGCATTTTTCTGTCCTTCCTTCTCCTCCCCTCTCCCACTGATACATATTTAATAGGATGTTGCAGGAAGGAATAGATCTTCAGTAGTGTGTTTGAGACAAGGGACAATCTTTGGGCAAGAAATGATAACCACATACTGGGCTGTGTTAGCGAGTGGTATGTGCAGGTCAATGGTTGTGATTATTCTTCTCCGTTAGGCACAAGTGTGACCGCATACAGAGAGTGCTCTGTCCAATTTGATGCTCCTCAGTATGAGCAAGACATTGGAACTAGTCCAACGGAGGGCCAACTACATAGTTAAGGAGCCGGAGCACAAGACGTACAAGGAGAGGCTAAGAGAAATGGATTTATTTAACCCGGAGAAAAGAAGACTAAGCAGATGTCTGATTGCTTTCTTCGGCTTCATAGCGGGTGGTTATAAAGGAGATGGAGTCAGAGTCTTCTCAGAGGTGCACAGAAAAGGATAAAAGGCAACAAACATAAGTAGCAGAAAGAGAAATTTCAGTTAGATATAAGAAAAAATTGCTCAAAAAACATTGCAACGTGTTGCCCAGAGAGACTGTGGCATCTGCATATCTGGAGATCTTCAAAACTTCACAACGAACTGAGCAACAAAATTAGCCCTACTTTGAGTGGGGAGTTAGATCAGATGTGATTACAATTAATAAAGTCTCCTTTTCACCCCCAATGTAGAGGTTTGTGGTTCATTGAGGTTTTTGTCTTTTAATCCTATGCCATTAGAATAATTTCATTTCCACAGTTTTTCTCCTTTGGAAGCATCATGATGGTATTTACTCTAAGTGTTACTACTGAGTTTAATAAGCTGCCTGTGCTGCAGCCTAGGGTGTGATAGCGGTTTCTACAGATATACATAGGCAAAATTTAATCTACCCTACTCAAGACTTGCTATTAGAATTAGAGCTATTGACTTTATTCCTGAAATATATGGTGTCATTTATGAAGCAAATGGATCGTTTTTTGTGCTACCAAGACTATGCATAGTACCTAAGCTACCTGTTTCAGGTGTGTTTACAGGAGTTGTAATCACACTTTTGACTGAAAGGTGCTAACAAAATTGCTATGGCACTAACTTGATTAAAGATCTCCCATGTACAGTGCCTAGCAAATGGAGTTTCCATGTCTTCACCCAGAAGCAGGCCCTTAGGCACCAGGAACAAATACGTAAGTGTTACTGTAACTCACTGGCAGTAGAGCATCTTTCTATGTAGTCTTCAATTTTGCTTGCTAATAGCAGTGCCAACACATGCTAGGTACTTACCCAACAGTTGCTGTCATGGCGATCTGCTGTCCTGCCTACTCTGAGGTATGAAAAGGTATCAGAGGTATCTTCTTGGGAGCCTTGGAAGCCCAGGAGCTGTGGGTGAAGATTTAATATCCGGTAAGAAACAAAGTATGTGCTGTTCTCCAGTATAGCAGGGCTTGTTGTATTAAAACAAGCGGTTATGATTTTATAAGAAAAGAGGGTAGATTTAGACTAGATATAAGGAAGAAATTCTTTATTAGGAGAGTGGTGAAACACTGGCACAGGTTGCCCAGAGAGGTGGTAGATGCCCCATCCCTGGAAACATTCAAGGCCAGGTTTGATGGGGCTTTGAGCAACCTGATCTAGTGGAAGGTGTCCCTGCTCACTGCAAGGGGTTTGGACTAGACAACCTTTAAATTTCCCTTCCAACCCAAACTATTCTATGATTCCATGATTCTAAGCACATCTTTAAAAAATCAAGAAAATTGATAAAGTAAAATAACAAGGAAAATAATCAAAAGCACCTGAAGAACTTGAGATGCACTCACTAAACAACTGAAATGTCTCGATGTCCAGGTGGAGATCAATGATGAGTGGTGCGCCTCGGGGGTCGGTACTGGGGCTGGTGCTGTTTAATGTCTTTGATGGCAACATGGACAGAGGGACTGAGTGCACCCTCAGCAAGTCTGCCGACGACACGAAGCTGTGTGGTGTGCTGGACACACTGGAGGGAAGGGATGCCCTTCAGAGGGACCTTGACAGGCATGAGAGGTGGGTCTGTGTGAACCGCATGAAGTTCAACAAGGTCAAGTGCAAGGTCCTGCACCTGGGTTAGGGCAATCCCAAACACAAGTACAGGCTGGGCGGAGAGTGGCTCGAGAGCAGCCCTGAGGAGAAGGACTTGGGGGTACTGGTGGATGAGAAGCTCTACATGAGCTGGCAATGGGCACTTGCAGCCCAGAAAGCCAACCGTATCCTGGGCTGCATCAAGAGAATCATGACCAGCAGGTCAAGGGAGGTGACTCTGCCCCTTTACTCTGCTCTCATGAGACCCCACCTGGAGTACTGCATCCAGCTCTGGAACTCCCAACATAAGCAGGACATGGATGTGCTGGAGCGGTTCCAGAGGAGGGCCACGAAGATGATCAGAGGCCTAGAGTACCTCTCCTATGAAGACAGGCTAAGAGAGTTGGGGCTGTTCAGCCTGGAGAAGAGAAGGCTCCAAGGTGACCTTATAACAGCCTTCCACTACCTGAAGGGGGCCTATAGGAAGGATCACAACATCACAGAACCACAGAATGTTAAGGGTTGGAAGGGACCTCTGTGGGTCATCTAGTCCAACCCCCCTGCCGAAACAGGGTCACCTACAGCAGGCTGTACAGTACCTTGTCCAGCCAGGTCTTGAATATTTCTGGAGAAGGAGACTCCACAACCTCCCTGAGCAGCCTCTTCCAGTGCTCCGTCACCCTCAGAGTGAAAAAGTTCTTCCTCATGTTCAGACGGAACTTCCTGTGCTTCAGTTTGTGCCCATTGCCCTTTGTCCTGTCGCTGGGCACCACTGAAAAGAGTCTGGCCCCATCCTCCTGACAAGCACCCTTGAGATATTTATAAGCATTTATTAGGTCCCCTCACAGCCTTCTCTTCTTCAGGCTAAACAAGCCCAGCTCCTTCAGCCTTTCCTCGTAGGAGAGATGCTCCAGTCTCCTCACCATCCTCATAGCCCTCCACTGGACTCTCTCCAGTAGCTCTTCATCTTTCTTGAACTGGGGAGCTCAGAACTGGACACAGTACTGCAGATGGGGCCTCACTAGGGCAGTGTAGAGAGGAAGGAGAACTTCCCTCAACCTGCTGGCCACATTCTTCTTAATGTACCCCAGGATGCCATTGGCCTTCTTGGCAGCCAGGGCACACTGCTGGCTCATGGTCAACTTGTCATCCACCAGGACACCCAGGTCTCTCTCCACAGAGCTGCTCTCCAGCAGGTCCGCCCCAAGCCTGTACTGGTGCATGGGGTTGTTCCTCCCCAGGTGCAGGACCCTGTACTTGCCCTTGTTGAACCTCATCAGGTTCCTCTCTGCCCAACTTTCCAGCCTGTCCAGATCACGCTGAATGGCAGCACAGCCTTCCGGTGTGTCTACCACTCCTCCCAGTTTGGTGTCATCAGCAAACTTTCTGAGGGTACATTCTAACTCTTCATCCAGGTCATTGATGAAGAAGTTAAACAAGACTGGGCCCAGTACTGACCCCTGGGGGACACCACTAGTTACCGGCCTCCAACTAGACTCAGCGCCGCTGATGACA